>ERZ802830.2131-NODE-2131-length-18211-cov-10.5536_pt1 | contig 18211 bp, 13 predicted proteins | sample MGYA00345654_ERZ802830 | MGnify/ENA primary metagenome ERZ802830 (study PRJEB30503, sample SAMEA104212375) | marine metagenome | biome: Westerlies Biome; feature: [SRF] surface water layer (ENVO:00010504) within the epipelagic zone...; material: water...
AGGAAACAGGTAAAAAAGCTGCTCCTTTTGGAGTTAATTTAATTGTTCACCCAACTAATATAAGAGTCAAAGCTGACCTGGATGTTTGTGAAAAACATAAAGTTCCATTAATCATAACTTCACTTGGCGCTGTTCCTCAGATTGTAGATTTAGTACATAGTTATGGTGGGCTTGTATACCATGATATAATAAAGAAAAGACATGCAGAGAAAGCCTCAGAGGCTGGAGTTGACGGACTTATATTAGTTGCTGCTGGTGCGGGCGGGCATGCTGGCACGTTGCACCCAATCCCTCTTATTAATGAGGTCAAGAAAATTTTTAATAAGACTATAGTTCTTTCAGGTTGCTTAAGTAATGGTAATGATATTGCAAGCGCTCTTCAAATGGGAGCAGACATTGCTTACATGGGAACTAGATTTATTAATGTTAAAGAAAGTCAGGCAGAACAAAATTATAAGGATATGATAATGCGAAGTGGTGCAGAAGATATAGTATATACAGCTGCAGTTTCCGGCGTAAACGCAAGCTTTCTTAGACCTAGTTTAGAGGCAATGGGCATTACAGAGGAACAGTGGAAAGACACTAAAAAAATTGATTTTGGAAACACCTCTGATTTAGCAGAATCAGAAGCAAAAGCATGGAAAACAATTTGGTCAGCAGGCCAAGGGGTGAGTGCAATAACAGATTCTCCTAAGGTTACTGATTTGGTTCTACAACTAAAATCAGAGTTCATTGAAGCTGTTGAAAGTCAGAAAAAACTTCTCGATTTATACAGTTAGATGATTGGCTTACAAATTCTGAGTAAGCGATTTTACAATCTTATTTTCGAAAAAGAACTCTTTTAGAATTACCCTAATAGATGTGTATAGAGGTATAGCCACTATCATGCCAATGGTTCCCATTAATGTTCCTCCAGCGAGAATTACTATAAAAATTTCAAGAGGATGTGATTTAACGCTATTGGAAAAAATATAGGGTTGACTAAATAAATTATCTATAAGTTGCCCTAGGGTAAAACCAATCATTACGTAAATTGTTTTGGGAAGAATCACAGTACTAAAATCTGCTTCTAAATTACTTGTCATGGTCAGGAATATCATTAAAAATGAACCTATAAGAGGGCCTATGTAGGGAATTAAATTAAGTAAAGCACATAAAAAAGCAATTACAAAAGCATTTTTTATTCCGAAGATCAATAGAACTACACTATAAATTATCAACAATATGGTAATCTGAAGAAGTAGGCCCAAAAAATAACGTGATAAAAGATTTTTGATTTTCTCGAATGATTTTTTGAGTTTATATTCACTCTTATCATTAACAAAAAGTAAAATTGTATTTTCAAGCAAGCGACTATCTTTAATAAAGAAGAAAGAAATAAATGTCACTGATAAAAGACCTACGGCAAAACTTCCAACAAGACTTAAAAGATAATTTAAAAACTCTGGAATTGCCTCTAGATTTTCAATATTAACAAGACTTTTAAAAGAAGCTGAATTATTAAGACTTGAATCATTAAGGTTAAAATAACCAGAAATTTCTTGTAACAGCTGATTCAAATTTCTTTCCAATGCATTAAGATTTAGTAATGAAAGATTTTCACCCTGCTGAATTATTAAAGGGATAAAAAGAGATACTATACCTAATATAAAACTTACTAGTAATATTAAAGTGATCGATGTGGCTAATAAATTTTTAAACTTAAGTTTAGTCTTGAGAAAAATTACAATAGGCCTACCTATTAGTGAGATTACAGCTGCTAGAACTAGATAAACCAATAATATCTTGAGTTTAAAAAATAAATAAATGCCCAAGGCTATTAATGATAGCTTTAAAACTACTTTGATTATATTGTTGGATATATTTTTATTTTCCACAATTCAAAGATAAGTAAATTTAAGACCTCAATATTTCTTAATTAGCCTTCCTCAGCGTAGCAATAGAATTACAAGCAACTATTCCAGCGGTTTCTGTTCTGAGTCTTTGACTACTCAGAGAAATTTCAGCGTAAGAATTTACTTTTGCAATTTCAATTTCCCGTTTAGTAAAATCACCTTCTGGTCCGATTAAAATTATAAGACCCGATTGAATATTATTTATCTGGTGTAGTTGTTTTTTATCTCCCTCACGGCAATGAGCAATCATTTTAATATCTAAATATTTTTTTTCTGTAAACTGTTTAAATGTACAAATTGGATTTAATTGAGGGAGATGAAACTGATTAGATTGCTTAATAGCACCAACTAATATTTTTTTCATTCGCGAAGGTTTAATTACTTTTCTTTCTGAGTGATCACATATTATAGGTGTGATTTCAGTAATACCGATTTCGGTGGCTTTTTCCAAAAACCAATCCATCCGATCATTACTTTTTGGAGGCGCTATTGCGATATGAAGATTAGGTTTGTTGTTTTTATGAATACAATTACTATTATACTTTGCAGTTACTTTTCTGATATCTGAATTGGTAATCTCTCCAACCCATTCAAGTCCCTTTCCATTTGTTATATGAATGGGGTCTCCATTTTTCTTTCTTAATACTTTTATAATATGCCTGCTTTCATCCACCGAAAATTTCACTTCATTCATATTAGAACTAATAGTTTCGATATAAAATAATTCCATAATTAAAAGGCTAGTCTGGGATCAACAGATTGATTCATTTCTCCAAGTTTATTTTCCTTAAGTGCATGATATCCAACGATTCCAATCATTGCCGCATTATCAGTAGTGTATTGAAATGGTGGCAAAAATACTTTCCATTTGTCTTTTAATGACTTGTCTTTTAATACTTTTCTAATTTCTGAATTTGCTGCAACCCCACCACCAATTACAATACTGTTTATTTTTAACGACTTTTTTGCTTTTTCGATTTTTTGAATAATAATTTTAACCAATGTTTTCTGAATCGAAGCACACAGATCGTTTAGGTTCTCTTTAATGAAATTAGGGTTTTTAGAAATTTTATTATTTAATAAGTTAAGAAAGGCAGTTTTTACACCGCTGTAAGAGACATCGAAGTTTTTAACTTTTGGTACAGGGAAGATAAAAGTGTCAGGATTGCCTTTGCTTGCTAATTTATCAATTTCTGGCCCAGCGGGGTAATTAAGACCCATCGTTTTACCACATTTATCGAAGGCTTCTCCAATGGCGTCATCCAGAGTAGTTCCTATTTCAGTCATTTTAAAATAATCTTCTACCAATATCAGTTGTGTATGCCCTCCAGAGATAGTCACTCCAATAAAAGGAAATTTTGGAGTATTTTTCTCATCATTTTTAATAAAATGACATAGTAAATGAGCCTGCATATGGTTTACCTCAATTAATGGTATATCTAAACTCAGGGAAAGTGATTTAGCAAAAGAACTGCCAACCAGTAACGATCCAATCAATCCAGGTCCACGTGTATATGCAATTGCAGTAAGCTCTTTTTTATCGATATTTGCAATAGATAGTGCTTGTTGGACTACAGGAATTATATTAGCCTGGTGAGCTCTAGATGCTAATTCGGGAACTATGCCGCCATATTCACGGTGAATTTGCTGATTAGCAATGCAGTTGGAAAGTACTTCATTGTCCTTTAAAACTGCAGCAGCTGTATCATCACATGAAGACTCAATAGCGAGTATGTAGGATGATATTTTTTTCATATTAGAAAACTATATGTTCAAACAAAATTAAAGTTTTACCATCAAAAAGACACATAAAATACTTCTCATATTATTGCTTTCTTTTTTAGGAATAGTACTATTACCTTTTATTTTATTGAGTACACCCTATGTGCAATCTAGAGTTGCAGATGGTCTCGCGGTTAAAATAAATGAAAATTATAATATTGATATTAGGGTTGGAGAAGTTTCAATTGGAGCTGGCGGATCAATTTTAATAAATTCCTTCTTTATTGCAGATCACCAGTCTGACACTCTATTTTTTGCTAAAAAATTTCAAACTGACCTCTACAGTTTTGGTCAATGGGTTGACGGTAACTTTTTTTTTGACACAGTAGAATTTGATGAGGCATTTCTTAAGGTCACTCAATACGAAGGTGAATTACAAAACTCATTCTTTCAATTTTCAGATAAGTTGCTTTCCTATCTACCTCCAAGAAAAAGGAAACCTGTTTTAATAAGATTAAATCAATTAGAAATTAATCGCGGTAAAATCTTATTTAATAATATCTCAAATCAAAAAGAGTCTTTTGAATTAGAAGGGATTAACCTTTTGGCAAATGATTTCATTGTTTTTAATGACCAAGTTCAGATTGACTTAAATCGGTTTTCATTAAAATCAGATGAATTTGGAAAATTAAGTTCATTGAAAACAAGAATTAATATTAATCCATGTGAAATAGAATTGGTGTCATTTAATCTCGTAGCAGAGCAAAGTATTTTAAAGGGGGACTTAAGCTTACGATCTCAGAATTCTTCATTAGGTTTTATCAATAATCATTCTATTCTAAATCTAAACCTTAAAAAAGGTAATCTTTCTAAAGAACTATTAAATAAATTTATTTCAGTTCCAGATAATTTTGAATCACTTGATATAAGTTTTAATGCATCAGGCATCTTATCAGACATAACATTAAACGACTTAAAAGCTAAGAATAGTCGTCTCAATTTTTCTGGAATTTTAAACATTAAAAAGGACTTTTCAAGTAATTTATTTAATTTAAAAACCAATATTGATAAATTGGTTTTCGCTCCAGAAAATCTATCCTATTTTTTAACTACATCCATATTTGAAAAAATACCAGAAAATTTTTTCAAATACGAAGAGATTAAAACTTTTGGAGAAGTCTTTTATAACAACAAAGTATTGACAACTAATCTAAATTTTCAAATTGACAAGGGACAGGTTGTTCAAAAGGGTATGTTAAACTTTAAAGATAATAAACCCTATGATTTCAAAGGAACTTTTGATTTTAAAAATTTTAACCTAAATCAATGGGAAGATAAATTTGGAGTTGTAGATGCCGATCTTTACATATCAGCAAATAATATCTTAAGTGAATCATTTGATTTTAGTTATAATTTAACTTTGAGTAAATTAATCATTGGTCAAACGACTCTTAATAATTTATCATTTGATGGAGATTATGAATTTGAAACTTTCACATCAGATATTAAGATTAATAATAATTTAATATCTGCCAAATCAGTAATTAGTTTTTCTTGGTCTGAAGATCAAAAAAAGTATCAATTTGATTTAAATTTAAAACATTTAAACCTCCATTCGTTAAGTCAACAATTAGGTTATGGAAAAGCTGTTTTTTCTGGCGATCTAACAGTTTTTTTGGTTGGAGGTTCATTTGATCAAATTCAAGGTAATCTATTGTTCAAAAACTTAAGTTTTGAAAACGTAAACGAAACTTTTCGATACAATGATTTTATAATTGAAACAAAGCTTTTGGATGGATTTCGATCTCTAAAAACAATCAACTCTGATCTCTTTAATTTTGACCTAGAAGGAAAGTTTCTATTATCTCAGTTTCCTTATTTATTCCAAAATGCTATTGCTGAGGTTTATTCTTTTATACCAAGGAAAAAAGTTAAACCTGGCCAAAGCCTGAGTTATGACCTAAGCGTACCAAGTGGTAATTTAAATGCTATTTTTCCAGATTTGTCAATATTGGACAATGCATTGTTTAGGGGGGTACTATCTGCTGAAGAGAAAGTTTCAAAAGTGGCTATCAGAATTCCAAAAATAACCTATCAAGGGATTTCATTCCAGGATATTAACTTTCAGTTAGACAACCAAAACCCTTTTTTTAATACTTATATATCAGTGGGCAGTATTATTTCAAGCAACTTTGGATTTAAAGATTTTAATACCATAAGTAAAGATTCAAACGATGGTCTCTTATTTAGAACAGAATTTACAGTAGGAGATAATGGTGAAAGTAAGTTTGAGCTTAACTACTCCTATTCGCTTAAAAATCAGAAGCCAGTTTTTGAATTAAAAAAGTCAATTGCATCTATTAACAGTAACCAATGGTTAATTAATCCAATGGATAAATCAGATCACTTATTTTCATTTGACATACTAACAAATAAATTTGATTTGAAAAATTTTGAGGCAGTTTCCAAAAATGAAAAAGTAGCTTTCTCAATGAATTATTTGAATGCAGATGATTTTAACTTTGAATTGATGGCAAATAAAGTTTTAATAGATCGATTAGATGTGTCTAGTAAAGAGTTTCAGATGGGGGGGACTCTTGATCTAGATATTGGCTTTAAACGATCTTTGTCCAACATCAGTTTAAATATTGATGGAAATATTTTAGGGTTTAACCTCAACAAATTGCCCATGGGAGACCTCAGTTTTTTTACTGAGGGAAATACCGAATACAATTCATACGATATAAATTTATTGCTTTCAGATGGGGTAAATGAGACTCTAATTGGAAATGGCAACCTTTTTGGGATTTATGAAAAACCTAGTTTAGATATTGATTTGAATTTTAATGACTTTAATTTATCTTTTCTGAACCCAATTGGAAATGGAAATATTGATAATATTAGAGGCAAGGTTTCTGGTGACGTAAACCTCTCTGGTTCATTTGACAATTTAAAACACCACGGAAATCTAATTCTTAATAACAGTGGTTTGGCGATTCCTAGAGTAAATACAGATTATAAAATTAAATCTGGAACTTTGGTAAACTTGAATGATCAAACTTTTAATTTTCTACCTACAACATTTAAAGATGTTAAGTTTGACACCCAAGCACAACTGAAGGGAAAAATTTATCACAATAATTTCCAAAACTGGGGATTCGATTTTAACATTATGACAGACAGAATTTTGATGCTTAATATTAATGAGAATGATGATTCCGTTTTTTTTGGTGATGGATTTTTGGGTGGAGAAATTAATCTTTATGGTCCATCAAAAAACCTTTCAATTGACGTAGTTGGATCTACAATGGAAGGAACTAATATAAAAATCCCCTGGTCTAAAGATTACGGTTTGATTGATACTTCTTTTATTAAATATATTGATAAAAAAAACATCAATGATTTAAAACAAAACTCATCTAAGGTTGAAGAACTTATTAGGGGAGTTGAAATGAGTTTTGAATTGGATGTTAACACCAATGCTGAAATTGGAGTTGTTATTGATAAAGAAACTGGTAGTAACCTTAGTGGTCGAGGTGCTGGAAACATTTTAATGGAAATTGATACAAATGGAAAATTTAATATGTGGGGTGACTTTATAACTTTTGATGGCATATATAATTTTAAAAACTTAAGTGTAATTAATAAAAAATTCAATCTTAAGCAAGGCGGTACAATTGTGTGGGAAGGAGATCCCCTTTCTGCTCAAATGGATTTGGAGGCACTTTATGTTGTGCCTGGAGGTGCTAATCCGGCTTTACTTTTGGATAATCCAAACTTCAATAGAAAAATTCCTACAGAGGTTTTAATTCGTCTTCAGGGTAATCTATTAAAACCTGATGATCCTGTATTTGAAATTGACTTCCCGAATACTAACGCTGTAGTTACCTCCGATATTAACTATCGTTTGGCTGATCCACAAACGAGTCAATTACAGGCAATTTCATTACTTTCTCAGGGTATATTTATCAATGAGGTAAGTTTAAGTGTTGAGGGAATTACAAATAACCTTTATGAAAAAGCCTCTGATATTTTTAGTAATATTATGGGCAATGATCAAGGTAAACTTCAGGTAGGTCTAAATTACCTTCAAGGAGATAGGGGGCAGGTTTTAGATGTTGATTCAGAGGATCGACTTGGATTAACCCTTTCGACTCAAATAACAGATAAAATTTTAATTAACGGTAAAATAGGTGTTCCTGTTGGAGGTTTGGAGGAGACTTTAATCGTAGGTGATTTACAAATTGATTTTATTTTAAATGAAGAGGGAAGTTTGAGGGCTAAGGTTTTTAATAAAGAAAATGAGTTTAGATATATAGGAGATGAGCTTGGATATACCCAAGGTTTGGGATTATCCTACCAGGTTGACTTTGAAACGTTTAAAGATCTTATATTTAAAATCGTAAATGGCAGTAATTCTGATAACATTACTTTAAACCAGTCTGAGTTAGGTGATGAAAATGATTCAGGAGTAAATTTCATCAATAAAAATTAATTTAAAAAACCTTTCAACTTGCTGGTAAAACTTGGATTAATACTTAAATTTGAACATACTATTTACTAATGCCCACTAAAATTAATAAGATTGGTGTTTTGACCTCTGGAGGTGATTCTCCTGGGATGAACGCTGCAGTTAGAGCGGTTGTTAGAACTTGTGCTTATCATAAGTTGGAATGCGTGGGTATTTATCAAGGTTACCAAGGGTTAATTGACAATAATTTAGCCCCGATGAATGCGAGAAGCGTAAAAGACATCATAAATAAAGGGGGAACTTTTCTTAAGTCTGCTAGATGTCTTGAGTTTAGGACCCCAGAGGGAAGAAAATCTGCTTTTGAAAATGTAAAGAAAAATGGCATCGAAGCCCTTGTTGTTATTGGAGGAGATGGTTCCTTTACCGGTGCAATGATATTTCAGAAAGAATTTTCAATTCCAGTAGTTGGAATTCCAGGAACTATTGATAATGATATAGGTGGTACCCGTTATACATTGGGTTACGATACAGCCCTTAATACAATAACAGATGCGATTGATAAAATCCGTGATACGGCAAGTTCTCATAACCGTCTATTCTTTGTCGAGGTTATGGGAAGAGATGCTGGGCATGTTGCCTTAAACGCTGGAGTAGGCGCTGGCGCAGAAGAGATTCTTATTCCTGAGGAGGATATGGGCTTGGAACGCCTTTTAGAATCACTCAAACGAAGTGAAAAATCTGGAAAAACTTCAAGCATTGTTGTTGTTGCTGAGGGAGATAAAACTGGAGAAAATGTTTTTGAAATAGCCTCATATGTAGAGAAAAATTTGCCATATTACGAAGTAAGGGTATCTGTAATGGGACATATGCAAAGAGGGGGTGCGCCTACTTGTTTTGATCGCGTTCTTGCATCTAGAATGGGGGTTTTTGCCGTTGAAAGCTTAATGGAGGGAAAATCGAATGTTATGGTAGGAATTAACGATGACCAAATGACTCTTTGTCCATTAGAGAACGCAATAAAAGGAAAATCTAAAATCGATGAAGACCTTATAAGGGTCTCCGATATATTATCTATATAAACATAATTTAATTTAAACTACTTTATAAAATGTCAATAAAAATAGGAATCAATGGTTTTGGAAGAATTGGAAGGCTTGTTTTTCGTTCAGCCATGAAACAATCGGATGTATCAATTTTAGCAATAAATGATTTATTAGATGTTCATCACCTTGCTTATTTATTAAAATATGACTCTGTTCATGGTCAATATGATGGAGAAATATCTGTAAAAGGTAATAATTTAATTGTTGATGATGAGGAAATAATAATTACCGCGGAGCGCAACCCAACTGATATTGGTTGGGGATCAATAGGTGTTGACATAGTTGCTGAATGTACAGGTATTTTTACAGCTTTAGAAAAAGCTCAAGCACATATTGACGGTGGAGCTAAAAAAGTAGTCATTTCTGCACCATCTGCGGATGCTCCAATGTTTGTAATGGGTGTTAATCATTTAGAGGCTAGAGCTGATCAAAATATTGTATCAAACGCCTCATGTACAACGAATTGTCTTGCCCCAATCTCAAAAGTACTAAACGATAATTTTGGCATTGCTGAAGGTTTGATGACTACTGTTCATGCAACCACCGCTACCCAGTTTACTGTTGATGGTCCTTCAAAAAAAGATTTTAGGGGTGGTAGAAGTGCGCTTTTAAATATAATGCCCGCATCGACAGGTGCAGCAAAAGCAGTTACTAAGGTAATTCCATCATTAGTAGGTAAATTAACAGGTATGGCTTTTAGGGTTCCTACTGCAAATGTTTCTGTAGTCGATTTAACTGTGAAGTTAAATAATGAATCTTCTTACGATAAGATTAAAGAAGCGATGAAATTAGCTTCTGAAAATGAAATGAATGGAGTTTTGGGTTATTGTGACGAACCATTGGTTTCCCAAGACTTTGTTGGTGACACAAGAACATCTATTTTTGATGTAAATGCTGGGATGGAGTTAAATCCAAGTTTTTATAAAATTATATCCTGGTATGACAACGAATGTGGTTATTCCAATAAGCTAATTGATTTAGCAAAACATATTTATCAACTCTAAAAATAATTAATGATTTTCGTTGTTGATAGTGGTTCCACAAAAACCGATTGGATTGCACTTAATAATAAAGGGGATGTTCTTTTTTCTACGCAGACCTTGGGACTAAATCCACAAGTGTTACCAAGTGCAATACTAACTGAAAGAATAATCAACAATTATGATCTCTACCAAAATAGAGAAAAAGTTTCTCACATATATTTTTATGGAGCAGGATGTGGTGTCAAAACACCTGTTAAAAGAATAGAAAGAGTATTCAAAGATATTTTCGGTAAAGCCGAATTTTCAATTAAAGAAGACACTTATGCAGCTGTTTATTCTACTTCAAAGAGGAATCAAGCTGCGATTGTATGCATATTGGGTACAGGTTCAAATTGTACTTATTTCGATGGAAATGAAATAGAGCAAAGAATAAATTCACTTGGATATGTCCTTATGGACGAGGCTAGTGGAAATTTTTATGGGAAGCAATTGATTAGAGCTTATTATTTTAAAACCTTACCTGACCAATTAGCAAAGGAGCTTGAAAATCATTTTGATTTATCTGCTGATACCATAAAAGAAAACGTCTATCGTAAGGAAAACCCCAATACTTATTTAGCTAAATTTGCTCAATTTGTTATTGAGCATAAAAAGGTCCCCGAGATGAAAGCCATTATTTATAGTGGTCTACAGAGATTTATATCCCATCAAATTCTTCAATTTAAGGACGCTAAAAGTATACCAATCCATTTTGTAGGGTCAATAGCATTCTACTTAAAAGCGGAGGTTGAAGAAGCTTTAATTGATAATGGATTAAAAATTGGAAATGTCGTTAAACGGCCTATTGACGGTTTAGTTGCTCACCATAAAGAATTATTAGACACTTCATACATATAAAAGTATTTGGTTTATTTCACTGCAATCATCGAAATTTCAACTCTTACATTTTTAGGTAATGTCTTAACAGCAACTGTTTCTCTGGCAGGTGCGGTTTCATTTTCGAAAAAACTGCCGTATACATTATTAACTTTCCCAAAATTGTCCATGTCAGAAAGAAAAATAGTTGACTTCACTACATTTTCGAATTTCATATCCGCTGCCTCCAAAATATAACCAAGATTCTCCATAACTTGTTCAGTTTCCTTTTTAATATTCCCCTCAATTAATTTCATATCATAAGCTTTTAGTGGAATTTGACCAGAAATATATAGAGTGTCATTGACCATTACAGCCTGGTTATATGGGCCTATTGGTGTAGGAGCATTTAAGGTCGATATTATTATTTTTTTCATAGTACTAAAATTATCTTAATTTTCTGTCAGGCTCTCTGTTTTTCTCATATTTTATATCACTTAATAAACCCGATTTAATACCTATAAAAAAGTTCCACGAAGCACGATTACTGAAAGGAATCCAGCTGAAGTCCAAACGCCAGCTATCAAGATCTCGGTTAAATCTTAATTGTGTGTAAGTGAATCCATGATTTTTGAAATCAAAACCTGATGATCCACCTATTTTCCATTTTGGAGTAAGTTCAATATCTCCGGAGAACATTAATGAATTATTTGAAAAGTCATTTTGTCCTCTTGAATTATTATATGTAAGAGAGTATGTTAGTCTTAGTTTCCATGGTATCTGAGATCTGTAAGATGGGTATTTTACTTTTTCTTCCTCTTCCTGTTCTTCTTCAATATACTCTTGATTCCCCCTTCCAATTGTGTTGCCGAATAGATCGTCTTGTCTACCTCCACCAGTAGCATTTTCATAAAAACTAAATGGGTCATCTTCCTCGTCCTCCGTTTTCTTTTTTTTATCGCTCTTATCAAAATCTTTACTTGAAAAGCTATATCCTGTATTTAAATTGGCGCTAGTTATTCTAAAAAGTCCACCATCGGTATCAAAGTGAAATTTATTAATTCTTAAGTTATCTTCATTTAAACCATATGGGTCTAATGTAGCACCAAGGTTAACAGCTATTTTTTTATCAAATAAATCAATTCCAGTTGAAACTCTGACGGGACTCCATTTAAATTGATCAGCTATAAAATTATAGCTAGTACTAAAATTAAGTTGTTTAATTAATTGAACTTTTTTAAGCTCTGTTTTAGTTGTGTCGGGATCAACAACTTTTGCCTCAAAAAGATTATTTATGCTAATTCCCATACTTTTAGATATCCCTCTTGAAGGTTGTCCGAATAAACCACCCTCAAATTCAGTATATTCTCTTGTATTTCCATCGGCATCAATAATATATTCATCATAGTATTGGTCAAAACTAGGTGCTGAACTATAACTAATGGATGGTCGAATAGTATGACGAATAGATCGAATTCTTTTGTCCTCTTTGAAGTTGACTGTTCCATAAATATTAGTTGCCATATTTACACCATAACTATAGGTCCTGAATGCCTTTAATCCACTAATTGTATCCTTAACAGCAGAACCTACTGAGGGTTCGAAGTCATTATATTTAATTGTCTTTGGCTGCCAAACCTCTAAATAATTTACACTTGCAGCCATATTAAAATGTTTAAATACCTTAAAATTTGTACTCAATGGAATTGTATGTTGAATTCCAGATTTCGCGTTTTTAAACATCCTACTTGTAAACAGATCGTCTTCTGTTGTTACAATTCTATTTTCTGCTCTTGTACTATATTGAAAATTTATATTTTGAATAAAGCCCTTCTTTGGCTTGTCTCTGGGTTCAAAAGGAAAAATTCGATCTAAATTTCCCTGAAAAGTTGGTAGGGTCAGATTAACACTTTTAGTATTTGAATTCTGAGATAAATTAGCATTAATACTCATATTAATGCTAGGATTACCTGGAATCCTCTTGGAATATGCCACCGATGAACTCAAGGTATTATTTAAAAAATTAGGACTATTTAATTGATTGACAGACTCTCTAAAATAATCACTACTTCCGAAGTTAACTGATGCCGAAAAGTTAGAGTTTGGACTTGCTTTAGGGTCTTTAGAGTGGTTCCACCTTACATTAAAAACCGTTGATTTTGAATAACCTGGAAGACCTTTTTCCCCATTGATTAAATTTTCAAATCTTAGACTCAATCCTCCGCTAAAATTGTACATCATTCTGTACTTTGAGTCGATTCTCATTCCATAACTACCATTGCTGTAGTAATCTCCTGTCAAAGCCAAATCATAATAATCAGATAAAGCGAGATAGTACCCTCCGTTTTGTAAATAGTATCCTCTGTTGTTATTCTCTCCGATTGTTGGAAATAAAAAACCCGATTGTTGCTTTTGAGATGATGGAAAGTAAGCAAAGGGTAATGCTACCGGTGTTGGGACATCAGCGATATACATGTTTGTAAAACCAGTAACAATTTTTCCTTGTGGGACCATCTTTCCTTTTCTTATTCTAAAATAATAATCAGAATCATCAAGTTCACCTCCGGTTGTTACTTTTGCATCTTTAATATAATAAACTGAATCGTTTTCTTTTTTAGTAAAGGCAGCATAAACATTCATTCCGCTTTGAGCTGATTTAGAATTCCATATTAAGGCTTTTTTTGTGTCAAAATTAAATCGCATGGAATCGGGATAGATTTCGTTATTAATCTGCTTGAAAAATGGATTCTGAATTAAATTACCTAATGAATCCGGTATACGTCCTGCTGTAACTTCATTTTTAGAATAATCTAAAATGATAATTCCTGCTTTTAACTCCATATCTTGATAATATAACTCAGCTTCATTATAAAGTATTAATTTACTTTCTTTTCTATTGATTCTTACATAATCAGCTGCGTTGTATTTAACTTTATCTAAAAGTGTTGGCTCTTTATCGATAATTGAGTCGGTAATTACAGTATCTAGAGTAGCAAATTTTTTTTTACTATCAGTTTCTATAAATGTCTGGTCAATACTTAAGGTATCATTTATAGATTGAGAATGCAATTGGTTTAGCCAAAAAAATATTAACAAACAGACTGTATAAAATGACTTTGATTGCAAACTGAATAGTCCTAAATTTGTATTCGATAATTTATCTAAAGCTCAAAATTAGTGATATTTTTATAGTTGTTTGCAGATTTAACTCTTTTATCAATGCTTTTAAAATCTAGATCTAAGCTCTTATTCGCTTTATTATCATCTTTCGTTTTATTTGCAAAGGTGGAAATATATGATAGTAAGAATAACATAAAATACTTAAAACCTTTTGTTGTAGTTTTAGATGCAGGACATGGAGGTCATGATAGTGGAAATCGAGGAAATGGATATTATGAAAAAAATATTGCATTAAAAATTGCTTTAGGAATCGGAAAAATACTCCAAAAAAATCCAGATATAAAGGTCATATATACACGAAAAACTGATGTTTTTGTAAAATTAGTTGATAGGGCAAAAATAGCCAACAAAGCTGATGCTGATTTATTCGTATCAATTCATTGTGATGCATTCAAATCTTCTGCAGTGTTCGGTGCAGGTACTTTTGTTCTGGGTCTTCATGCTAATCAAAGAAATTTTGAAGTAGCAAAGAGAGAAAACTCTGTAATTTTTTACGAAGAAGATTACGAAAAAAACTATCAAGGTTTTGATCCTAACAATCCAGAGTCTGTAATTAGTTTAACACTAATGCAAGAAGCATACTCTAATCAAAGTATTGAAGCGGCTGATGCTATTCAAAAGAGTTTTATTTCCTCTTTGGGTAGGAAAAACAGAACAGTAAAACAAGCAGGTTTCGTTGTATTAAAGTATACTTATATGCCAAGTGTCTTGGTTGAGGCTGGATTTTTGACAAATAAAAAAGAAGGAGCATATCTTAACTCCAAAAAAGGGCAAAATGATATGTCTAGGTCAATTGCTAAGGCAATTGTCAATTATAAAATTGATTTAGAAAAATCTACAGTCCGCGGAGAAACCTCAAGTCAGGATAAAGAATTGGTTTCCAAAAAAATTAACAAGGGAACTTTTTTCAGAGTTCAAATTGCAGCTAGTAAAAATTCATTAGATCCAAAGGGATCAAATTTTAATGGATTAGAGCCAATATACAGGTTAAAAGTAGGGGGTTATTATAAATATTATTTTTCAAAATCAAATAGTTTTAAGCAAATTCAAAAAGAAAAGAGAAAAGCTAAAAAAAAAGGCTTTAATACTGCATTTATTGTCGCATTTGAGGGAGATAAACAGATAAAATTATCAGAGGCATTAGATAAATGAAAAGAATCATTTTGTATAAAAAAACAGTAGATTTGTAACTTTAAAACAAGATATTATAAACTTGAAAATTTCTCGTGAAATAAAAACAGCACTTTTGGTTATTAGCGGAATCATCTTATTTATATATGGTTTCAGTTTTTTAAAGGGTACCTCACTTTTTGAAAGAGATAAGACTATTTTTACTGTATATGATGAAGTTGAGGGACTTGTTCCTGGAGCAAAAGTGACAATTAATGGTCTTTCCGTTGGTAAGATTTCTAAAATTGATTTCCTCTCAAATTCTACTAAAATACTTATAACAATGAAGATTAGGAATGAATTAAATTTTTCTAGTAATAGCACTGCTCTTTTATATGAAACAGGATTAATTGGAGGAATGGCTGTAGCTATTAAACCAGTCTTTGACAAGGGAAAAGAAATTCTCTCTGGAGATACATTACCCTCAGAGGTCAAGCCAGGTTTAACTGAGTTAATAAATCGTCAGATAGAACCTTTACAAGCTAAAATTTCAAGTATGTTATCTAGTGCTGATTCCCTATTTATAGGTGTCAGTAATATTCTTGACAATGATTCACAAGTAAACCTTAAAAACACACTACAAAACCTCTCTAATACCACTCGAAACCTCAATGAAGCTTCTGGATCTTTAATTAAGATTTTAGATGAAAATGAGAATTATCTCAATACAACTTTTAGCAATTTTGCAGACACCTCTGCAAACTTTAAATCTATTACTGATTCAATTTCAGATGCTAATATCTCTCTTACAATTAAACAGTTTAATAAAACCGTAAAGGGATTAAATTTAATTGTATCATCAATTGAGTCTGGAAAAGGTACTTTGGGAAAAATAGTTAATGACGAGTCATTACATGAAAGCCTGATGGATGCCTCAGATGAATTGGAGAGTTTGCTTAGTGATTTAAAAAATCACCCTAAAAGGTACATTAATTTTTCCATTTTTGGAAAAAAGGAAAAACCATATATACCTGAAGAAAATAATTAATAAAGGTGGCATATTTATCCAATATTATTTTTTCAATTCTTTTATTAAGTTCGATTTTTTACTTTAGAAGAAACTTCCTTTTGATAAAAAGAAACATTTTACTGGGAAAGAATATTGATAGAATGGATAGGCCAAAGGAGAGGTGGATAAATATGCTAAGGGTTGCTTTTGGACAGTCAAAAATGGTAAGTAAACCTATTTCGGGAGCACTGCATATAATCGTGTATCTAGGTTTTATAATCATAAATATAGAGCTTTTAGAAATTATATTGGATGGTTTATTAGGTACTCATAGATTATTTGCCCCTTATTTAGGAAGTTTTTATAGCTTTTTGATAGCATCTTTTGAAGTACTTGCTGCACTTGTAATTATTTCAGTAATCTTTTTTTGGGCTAGAAGAAATTTAATTAGGATTAATCGTTTTTGGAATCCAGAAATGAAAGGATGGCCAAAAAAAGATGCGGATTACATATTGTATTTTGAAATCATTCTTATGTCATTATTTCTCTCAATGAATGCAGCAGATTCATTGCTTCAAAATTTGGAAGCTCCAAACTATACAAAAGCTGGTTTTTTCCCAGTATCTCAATTTATGATGCCTTTATTCACATCATTTTCAATTCAAACTCTAGTTCTAATTGAACGAACCTTTTGGTGGTTTCACATAACAGGAATACTTGTCTTTCTTAATTATCTTTATTATTCAAAACATTTACATATTCTCTTGGCTTTTCCAAATACTTTTTTTGCTAATCTTGATCCTAAAGGAAGGTTTAGAAATAATACAACAGTTAAAGAAGAAGTAAAACTTATGCTTGATCCAGATATAGATCCATATGCAAATATTGAAAGTGGTTCTGAGTCAAATAAATTTGGAGCATCTGATGTCTTAGATTTAAATTGGGTCCAATTGATGAACTCATATAGTTGTACTGAATGTGGCCGGTGCACTTCTGAATGCCCTGCTAATCAAACTGGAAAGATATTGTCTCCAAGGAAGATTATGATGGACACAAGAGATCGTTTGGAAGAAGTAGGTGCTAGTATTAACCTAAATGGCACGTTTAAAGATGATGGTAAACAGCTTTTAGATGACTATATTAGCCAAGAAGAGTTATGGGCTTGTACTTCCTGTAATGCATGTGTTGAAGCTTGCCCCATTGGTATTGATCCATTATCCATCATTATGGATATGCGTCAATACTTGGTTATGGAACAATCATCAGCACCAAGTGATTTAAATAGTATGATGAGTAATATTGAAAACAATGGAGCACCTTGGCCGTTTAATAACCAGGACAGGTTGCTTTGGGCCAATGATAATTAATTAAAACTTAAGTATGGAAAAAGAAGAAGCTGAAAGCTACTTACATAAAAAAGTTGAAAATGGAGAGGTTATAAGTCCCGTTTTGCCAGAGGGTATAAAAAACTATTTGGTTGATATTGATGGTACGATTTGTGATGACATTCCCAATGAAGAGCCGGAGAGAATGTCTACTGCAGAAATTTACCCGGACGCTCTAGAAACTCTTAATAAATGGTTCGATGATGGACACCTAATTTGTTTTTTCACCTCTAGAGTAGAATCACATCGTGAAGTAACAGAGCAATGGTTGAAATCAAATGGCTTTAAGTATCACAGCCTTTTGATGGGAAAACCAAGAGGGGGTAATTATCATTGGATTGATAATCATTTAGTTAAAGCCACACGATATAATGGAAAATTTACTGATTTAATTGAAAGGGAAGTTACTATCGAAGTTTTTGATGATGGAAAAGATCAATAACCTCAATTATCATGCATGTTCCCACTCTTGCCGAAATCACTGCTAAAGGAAAAAAA
>ERZ802830.2132-NODE-2132-length-18208-cov-11.3358_pt1 | contig 18208 bp, 14 predicted proteins | sample MGYA00345654_ERZ802830 | MGnify/ENA primary metagenome ERZ802830 (study PRJEB30503, sample SAMEA104212375) | marine metagenome | biome: Westerlies Biome; feature: [SRF] surface water layer (ENVO:00010504) within the epipelagic zone...; material: water...
AATGATTAATTTACCTAAATTCCTTGCATGCCTGTCGGTCACTGCACTTGGACTTGTTCTTCTCGCTGGACCTGTTCAGGCGGAAACTACAGCAGCAGAAACTGCTTATGTATTTAATACATTGCTGTTCCTGATGTGTGGGTTTCTTGTCATGTTTATGGCCGCAGGTTTCGCCATGCTCGAAAGCGGCATGGTCAGAGCCAAAAATGTCGGCACAATATGTGTCAAGAATATCTCGTTGTACTCAGTAGCAGGCATAATGTTCTATCTTGTCGGTTACAACCTTCTTTATGGTATTGACGAAGGTGGATATCTCGGCAGTTTCGGTATTTGGGGTGGAGATGACTCTGCTCTCACAGCTGAAACACCTGATTACTCTGGTGGATATTCTACTGGCGCTGACTGGTACTTCCAGATGGTATTTGTTGCGACCGCGGCATCTATCGTTTCAGGAACAGTCGCTGAACGTATCAAGCTATGGCCATTCCTTGGCTTTGTTGTTCTGCTCACAGCATTTATTTATCCAATTCAGGCATCTTGGGTCTGGGGTGGCGGCTGGTTGTCAGCAGCAGGCTTCTCAGATTTTGCCGGCTCCACACTCGTTCACTCCGTGGGCGGTTGGGCAGCTCTTGTAGGTGCTATTTTGCTTGGCGCACGCGCCGGCAAATATGGAGCTGACGGATCTGTAACACCAATTCCTGGCTCATCCATGCCACTCGCGACACTGGGTACATTTATTCTGTGGCTCGGTTGGTTCGGGTTTAATGGCGGTTCACAACTCGCCCTCGGTTCAGGTATTGATGCAGCAGCCGTTGCTGATATCTTCATCAACACGAATATGGCAGCCGCAGCAGGCGTTGTTGCAGCCATGATCGCAACACAACTTCTTTATGGCAAAGTTGACCTCACAATGGCTCTTAACGGCGCTATTGGTGGTCTGGTTTCCATTACGGCCGAACCTCTGGCACCATCGATAGGTCAGGCCCTCTTCATTGGCGCAATTGGCGGCATCCTCGTCGTCCTCGCTGTTCCATTGCTGGACAAACTTAAAATTGACGATGTTGTCGGCGCTATTCCGGCGCATTTGGTTTGTGGCATCTGGGGCACAATGATTGTGCCATTGAGCAATACGGGTACAGCTTATGGCACTCAATTCCTCGGCGTGGTTTCCATCGGAGTCTTCGCGATTATTGCGAGTACCATTGGTTGGATGCTCCTCAAACTTACTGTCGGTATTCGCGTCAGTGAAGAAGATGAGCTAACCGGGTTGGATAAATCTGAATTAGGCATCGAAGCCTACCCAGAATTTACCCGCTAAGTTCTACTCAAAAACAACAGGTCACCTTCCAACCTGTTAAGTTTAACCCCGGGGGTAATGCTCCCGGGGTTTTTATTTATTGTTGACCTTATCCCCACAAAGATTTAAGCGAAAACATGTTTATGAGGAGGGCGTTATGTCTGCTGGCATCTCTATTTCTGAATATTTCGATAAAGACCGACTAACCGAGGATATTTACGGCATCTCCCGCTGGGGCGATGGCCTTATCACGGTTCTTGAAAACGGTCATATCGGCCTGTGTCAGCCAGATAATCCCAACAATCCGCCAACCGACCTTACCGAAATTATCAAGAATCTCGACCAACGCGGCGTAACTGCGCCTGTTTTGTTACGTGTCACAAATTTTCTGAGAAGCCGCATAGACCAGATTAATGTTTCGTTCAACGCGGCGATTGATGAACTGGCCTATAAAGGTAAATATCGCGGCGTATTTCCGGTCAAAGTGAACCAGCAAGCCCCTGTCGTTGACAGGATTGTTGAATTTGGACGGTCGTATGATTTTGGCCTAGAGGTTGGTTCTAAAGCAGAGCTTTTGATTGCGTTGTCGCATAATCTCTCAAAAGAAGCGGCAATTATCTGTAACGGCATCAAGGATAGCGAATTTGTCAGACTTGCGCTCATGGCGCAAAAGCTAGGCTATAATTGTTTTCTCGTACTCGAAAGCCCACGCGAATTAGATCTTGTGCTTGATGTTGCACAAGAAACAGGCATTACGCCACAACTCGGCATTCGTGTGAAACTGACTTACACTGTCAGCGGTAACTGGTCTAAATCTAGCGGAGATCGCAGCACCTTCGGTTTAAGTATTCCTCAGGTCATGGATGTTGTTGAAAAACTCCGCCAGCATGACGCTCTTGACTGGCTAGTCCTCCAGCACTCTCACCTAGGCAGTCAGGTACCAAATATCATTGAAATCCGTCACGCTACTCAGGAAGCGGCGAGGTTTTTTGTTGAGCTACGACGCGAAGGTGCGCCACTGACGCATCTGGATCTTGGCGGCGGTCTTGGTGTTGATTATACAGGCGAACATGTCGCCTCTGCAAATTCGGTAAATTATTCACTTAATGAATATTGCCTGAATATTATTGAGACCGTGAAAGATATGATGGATGCACATGACCTGCCGCATCCGGTGATTGTCACGGAAAGCGGGCGCGCCTGTGTTGCCCAATCTTCAATGTTATTATTCAACGTGCTTGAGGCGACCCATTTTGACAGCACACAAAAAGTTGATGCCGCAGATGATGACCATCCACTCCTCACCAAAATGCTGGAGATTGAAACTTATCTGTCACATGAAAGATTACAAGAATGCTGGAACGATTTGCAATATTACCGCGATGAGGTGCGTAGTCTTTTCCAAAGTAATCAAGTCAACCTTGCCATGACCGCAAAGTCCGAACGCACATATTTATATTTGATGAACAGAATTAAAAACCTGCTTCTGCCAGCTCATCAATGCGACACAACCAGTATTGGTGAAGATATGATTGATGCGCTGGAACAGGCCGCAGATATATTCCATTGCAATTTCTCTCTTTTTCAGAGCTTACCGGATATCTGGGCGATTGATCAAATTCACCCGATTGCGCCGTTACAAAGGCTAAATGAAAGACCTCAGAGAGAGGCTGTTTTAAGTGATATTACCTGCGATAGCGACGGCAAAATTGACCGCTTTGTGCTTGATAAAGGGGTGTCCAACACCCTTCCGGTTCATGACCTTATGGCAGGTGAAGAATATTATCTGGGCGTATTTTTTGTCGGCGCCTATCAGGAAACATTGGGTGATTTGCACAATTTGTTTGGTGACACAAATGTTGTGACCATTGAATTAAACCCAGATGGAAGTTTTGATATGATGCACGAACAAGAGGGCGATACGGTCTCTGAAGTGTTGAGTTATGTCGAATATGACCCCCGTCGTATGGTCGATACTTTTAAGGTGATTGTTGAAAATGCTGTCCGTGCCGGGCGGGTTAGCGCGGCTGAAAGGAAGGAAATGATTTCCACTTTCAAAGACAGCATTCAGGGCTACACCTATTTTGAGCATTAAATCAGGAGGGCAAAATGTCTAAGGTTCTCGTTATCGGTGCGGGTGGTGTCGGCTCTGTTGCCGTCCATAAAATGGCGATGTGGTCGGATATGTTTTCTGAAATCACCCTTGCCAGCCGGCGTGTCTCCAAATGCGACGCGATTGCCGCCAGTGTGAAAAGCCGCACCGGCGTTACCATCGCAACGGCTGAACTTGATGCTGACGATATTGAGGCAACAACACGGCTTATCGAAAAGACGGATGCTTCTCTCGTGGTTAATCTGGCATTGCCCTATCAGGACTTAAATATAATGGAAGCCTGCCTCATTGCCGGTGCCAATTATTTGGATACAGCAAATTATGAGCCACTGGATGAGGCAAAATTTGAATATCATTGGCAATGGGCCTATCAGGAAAAGTTTGAAAAAGCGGGTCTGACAGCACTTTTAGGTTCTGGCTTTGACCCCGGAGTAACAAATGTATTCACGGCCTATATCGCCAAGCATCACGTGGATAATATGCAGACACTCGATATTCTTGATTGTAATGGGGGGGATCACGGTCAGCCTTTTGCAACTAATTTTAATCCGGAAATTAATATCCGCGAAGTGACTGCCCCTGCCCGGCACTGGCAAAATGGTGCTTGGGTCGAGACACCGGCTCTAAGCCATAAGCAACGTTTTGATTTTCCCCAAGTCGGGGCGCGCAATATGTATCTGATGTATCACGAGGAACTTGAGTCCCTCTCCAAGCATTTCCCAGAACTGACCCGTGCCCGTTTTTGGATGACCTTCGGTGACGCTTATCTCACACATCTTAATGTGCTGGAGAATATCGGCATGACCTCGATTGAACCGATACTCTATGAGGGTCAGGAAATTGTCCCGCTTCAGTTTTTGAAAGCTGTTCTGCCCGAACCATCTGGGCTAGGGGAAACGACAAAGGGCAAAACCTGTATCGGTAACATTGTCAGTGGCATACATGAGGGTAAACCGAAAACTGTTTATCTCTATAATGTCTGCGACCATGAAGATTGCTTTGCAGAAGTCGGCAGTCAGGCTGTAAGTTACACAACAGGCGTGCCGGCAATGATCGGGGCATCGCTAATATTGGATAAAAGTTGGCGCAAGCCCGGTGTCTGGAATATGGAACAGTTTGACCCCGACCCGTTTATGGACAAACTTAATCTTTATGGGTTGCCCTGGCATGTCACAGAATTGCCTGCTGCTTTAGATTTTTAATCATGTTGGGTTTCTAACCATGCTCCCTACGCAATCATCAGGTGCCGGAAAGTTTAGCGATCTCGATTTATCGCGACTCCCCAGCCCGTGTTTTGTCATTGACGAAATCAAGCTGACCGAAAATTTGCAAATTCTCAAAGACATCGCCACAGCCACTGACGCAAAAATACTACTGGCCTTAAAAGCTTTTTCTATGTGGTCGCTGGCGCCACTTATCAACGACTATCTGGCAGGATGTTGCGCGTCGGGTTTGTGGGAAGCCCACCTTGCCAAAAAATATTTTTCAGGCGAACTCTCTAGCTTTGCGCCCGCTTTCAAACCATCAGAAATAGAAGACATCGCTGCACTCTCCAGCCATTTGGTGTTTAACAATTTAAGTCAGCACGCCACCTTTGCAGATGTAGCCCACAAACAGGGCGCAGAGACCGGCTTGCGTGTTAACCCGCAACATTCTGAGGGGCAGACGGCAAAATATGATCCGAGCATGACCGGTTCGCGACTTGGGCAACCGCTCGACCAACTCATGCAACTTGACCTTCCGGAGATAAATGGGTTGCATCTGCATAATTTATGCGAACAGGGTTTTGACCCACTGGCGCGCACTGTTGCGGCTATAGAGCCTTATCTGTCAGCGCATAAGGGACGGTTTCAATGGCTCAATCTTGGTGGTGGACACATGCTGACACAACCGGATTACAACACTGAGGCTCTTATCGCCTTATTGAAAAGACTAAGCTCTGACTATGCGGCACAGATTTATCTTGAGCCCGGCACAGCGATTGCGTTTGACGCGGGTATCCTGGTCGGCGAGGTGCTTGATGTGACGGATAATGATGGCCCAATTGCCATTTTGGATATTTCCGCAACCTGCCATATGCCAGATGTATTGGAAGCCCCTTATCGCCCGGCTATGCTCAATGAAGCGTCTAAAGACGGGGTAAATGTTACGCTGGGTGGGCAGAGTTGCCTCGCCGGTGATGTTATCGGTACCTATACATTCCCTGACATGCCTGAGCGCGGGCAACGCCTCGCCTTTCTTGATCAAGCGCATTACTCAATGGTCAAAACAACCACCTTTAACGGCATGAGGATGCCGTCCATCGCTATCTGGAATAGCCAGACGGATGCCCTTAAACTCGTCAGAGAATTTAATTTTAGTGATTTTGAAAGGCGCCTGTCATGACCCGGCAGTTTTTAGGCTCCGAACTCAGCACTACCGAAAATCAACCGGCCGACGCTCTGTTCCAAATTATCCCCTGCGGTCTAGAGGCCACAGTATCTTACGGCACTGGCACCCGCAAAGGGCCGGAAGCTATTCTGAAGGCCAGCGACCAGTTGGAGCGCAATATGCAGGGCTTTGAGCCATGCCAGCAGGGTATTTTCACGCATTCTGAGATGGATTGCACTCAACCGATTGAACAGGTGATGCAAGACCTGCGTGACCTGACCGCCGACATCAGCGCAAAGGGGCATATTCCGGTAACACTTGGCGGCGAACATAGTGTGAGCTATGGCGCGGTAATGGGGGTCTTTGATGCGCTTCATCAAAAAGGTGAAAGCCTCGGCATTGTACAAATTGATGCTCATGCCGATTTCCGCGTGGCTTATCAAGGTCATCATCATTCTCATGCCAGCGTGATGCATCTGCTGGCCGAAGCGGGACTGCCGATTGTCTCTCTCGGCGTTCGCGCACTCAGCACGGAAGAAGAACTTGCCCGCACCAAGCACGGGGTCATAGCTCATGACGGCCCGATGCTGGTTAGAAACAATATTAGCCAGATTGAGTTGCCGGATGATTTTCCGGAAAATATTTATGTCACCTTTGATGTTGACGGTCTTGACCCGTCCGTCATTGCCGCAACAGGAACACCTGTGCCGGGCGGGCTAGGGTTTTATCAATCACTGGATTTGGTAGAAAGCACCCTGAAAGGGCGACGCTGTGTCGGCATTGATATCACCGAACTTGCGCCGGTTGAAGGACTGACATCGAATGATTTTACGGCGGCGCTTATTTGCTACACCCTCATGGCATTTGCTGCAAAAACTCAGATTGATAAAAAGAGGCCAATAAAATAGAGCCTAAAGAAGCTTAATCTTTTTTGGTCAGCGCATAACCCGCGCCGCGAACGGTGCGTATCATATCCGGCCTATCCGGACCACGATCCGACCTTTTATTTAAGGCTCGGCGCAGACGGCTCATATGCACATCAACCGTCCGTTCCTCGACATAAACCCCATGCCCCCAGACCAAATCAAGCAGTTGGTCACGACTGAAAACGCGTTCCGGGCGTTCAATGAGTAAGCTCAGAAGTTTAAATTCACGCGCTCCAAGATGAATATCATCGCCGTCTCTCGTTACCCGCATGGTTTCGGGGTTCAATTCCAAGCCTTGAAACTCCAGCGCATCTTGCAACAATGTCGGGCGTGAACGTCTCAGTAAAGCTTTGATACGCGATACCAATTCTCGTGGAGAAAATGGCTTGGTGATGTAATCATCCGCACCCGAATCCAGCCCCAGCGCACGGTCACCTTCCTCGCCCCGCGCACTGACCATAAGTATCGGTAACAGGCGCGTCTCTGGGCGACTGCGTAACTCATGGCAAACATCAATGCCTGAGGCTTCAGGTATCATCCAATCAAGGACGATTAAATCCGGCTTTACTTCTTCAATAATGATAAGGGCGTCTTTACCATTATCAGCAAGCAAAATATCATAGCCTGCCTTTTCAATATTATATCTCAATAATTGTTGTTGTGCAGGCTCATCATCGACTATAAGGATTTTGGCTGACATTTCTCTACCTAACTCAAAGCAATTGAACTCGATCTATCGGCTTTTGGCCGATCCTGATCTGGCATTTCTCCGTGATGTAAAAAGTAAATTTGCTCGGCAATAGCTGTAATGTGATCCCCGATGCGTTCAATATTTTTGGCAACAAAAAGCAGATGTGGGCCAATCTTCAACTGTCCCGGATCATACGACATTTCTTCAATGAGACTTTGAAAAACAACCGTGTTGAGCTTATCCACCTCAATATCCGCTTCCATAACATTAAGCGCTGTGAGCGCGTCAACGTCTATATAAGCATCCAAAGCCTGATTGAGCATTTTCAGAACCATGGATGTCATGGTTCTGATTGAGGGCAACGTCTGCGTTTTTAACGTGGTGTCCAATATTACCTTATTTCTTTTGGCAATATTTTTAGCCAAATCACCAATACGCTCCAATGTCGAAGCCACTTTCAAGGCGACAATCACCCGCCGCAAATCCACAGCACGCGGGGCGCGTAGCGCAATAATCTCAATGACTTTTTCGTTTAGCACTGCCTCAAGATCATCGAGTTCTTTATCTCGTTTGATAATATCATCCAAATCGGAGGGGTTTCGGGCAATAAGTGCCTCAGTAGAAGCAAAAAGCTGGGTCTCTGCCAAGGCGCCCATTCTAGCCATCATGTCATTCAACGTCGTTAAATCTTCGTCAAATGCGGTTACAATATGTTTCTTTTCTACCATTTATGCGCTATCCAATCCGGCCTGATATATAGGCTTCTGTTTGTTCATTTTGTGGACGCGTGAAAATATCATTTGTTTCGCCATATTCGATAATATTGCCAAGATGAAAATATCCTGTCTTTTGCGATACGCGTGCCGCCTGTTGCATGGAGTGGGTCACGATAACAATCGTAAAACGCTCCCGTAATTCATTAATCAGTTCTTCGATAATAGATGTCGCAATTGGGTCAAGCGCCGAGCACGGCTCATCCATCAAAAGAATATCAGGATTAACCGCAATCGCTCTGGCAATACAAAGTCGCTGCTGTTGCCCGCCCGACAGTCCCAACGCTTTGTCATCTAAACGCTCGCTTACCTCATCCCAGAGGCCGGCGCGCTTAAGGCTTTTTTTAACAATGCGATCCATATCATCTTTGTTTTCCGTCAAACCATGAATACGCGGACCATAGGCCACATTATCATAAATTGATTTTGGAAAGGGGTTAGGCTTTTGAAATACCATGCCCACGCGCGCGCGGAGTTCAACGACATCAATTTCGGGGTCGTAAACATCCGTATCATCAATCATCAACCGCCCGCTAACCTTACAATTATCAATGACGTCATTCATACGGTTGATGCAGCGCAGAAATGTTGATTTTCCACAACCCGAAGGACCAATCAGTGCCGTGACTTCATTCGGGTAAATATCCAAATCAATACCATGTAAGGCACGCTTGCCGTCATATTCGACAATAATGCCCGATGATTTGATTTTGGGAGTTGAAAGCATCATATCACCATCTCTTTTCATATTTCTTTCTCAGATATATCGCCAAGGCATTCATCAAAAGTAAAAACACCATCAGACAAATAATACCAGCAGCTGTTTTGGCTTGAAAAGCACGCTCAGGATTATTAGCCCACATGTAAATCTGTGCCGGCAAAACCGTCGCCTTATCATCAATCCACATGGGTGTATCAACAATAAATGCCATCATCCCAATCATCAAAAGCGGTGCCGTTTCACCTGCAGCCTGAGCAAGACCAATAATTGTTCCCGTCAGAATACCCGGCATGGCAAGCGGCAGCACATGATGAAAAATCACTTGAATAGGTGACGCGCCAACACCCAATGCCGCCTCTCTGATAGAGGGGGGAACGGCGGCAAGCGCGGCACGTGTTGCAATTATAATGGTCGGCAGTGTCATGAGCGCCAGCACCATCCCGCCGACAAGAGGCGCAGAGCGCGGCAGATGAAAGAAATTAATAAACACCGCCAGACCGAGCAAGCCGAACACAATAGATGGTACGGCAGCCAGATTATTAATATTCACCTCAATCAAATCCGTTAGGCGGTTTTTCGGCGCAATTTCTTCCAGATAAATCGCCGCCATCACACCCAGTGGAAAACTGAAAAGTAGCGTCACCAGCATGGTCAGGAGTGTGCCGACAGCCGCGCTGCGTAGACCAGCCATTTCAGCCTCTCTGCTATCACCGGACGTAAACAAAAACCAAGCAATCCGCCTATCAATTCGATCTGCGGCTTCTAAATGGTCGATAAAAGTTAATTCGCGATCTGAAATCACCCTGTTCTCTTCGGGCAGAGAACGGTCAATCAGATCCTTCAATAATAAGTCAACATCGTCGGAAAGTGGCAATGCCACCGCTACAGTCGAGCCGATAATAGTCGGGTCAATGAGAACTTTATCACGCAATGCATCGCCAGCACCGCCCGACAGCAGATTACCGATAGCTCGCTTACCGCGTCGGTCAGTCACTTCAGGAAATTCATTTCTCAACGATTGACGAACCATCCCGCGCCAGTTCACTTTTCTCATAGCGGCGAGGTCTGTCACTTGCTCGGCCTGTATGATTGTTTCAGGAATGGCAATATCGAGCGTGACGTAATGATGCGTAAAGGCCGGAATAGACATTTGTGTCAATCCGCCAAGCAGCACAAGCAATATACCGGCGGCTGAACAAATCGCTGCCAGCCCGAAGAATTTGAATCTTTTTTCAGCTCGATAGCGCTTCTTCAGATGCTTTGATTGCGCGGTTTGTGTCGCCTGATCAGTCATATTGCTCCTTGTATTTACGTACAATATAGAGCGCCAAAATATTGAGCATCAGCGTTACAAAAAATAATACAAGCCCGAGCGCAAAAGCAGCAAGCGTTTTGGCGCTGTCAAATTCTTGGTCGCCCACCAGCAACATCACAATCTGAACCGTTACCGTGGTCACGGACTCAAAAGGGTTGGCCGTCAAATTCGCTGCCACTCCCGCCGCCATGACAACAATCATGGTCTCACCAATAGCACGGGATATTGCCAACAAAATTGCACTCACAATACCCGGTAATGCGGCGGGGAGAATAACTTGTGTAATTGTCTCTGCCTGTGTTGCACCCAGCGCAGAGGCGCCGTCACGCAGATTTTGCGGCACGGAATTAATCACATCATCTGAAAGAGATGAGATAAATGGAATAATCATAATCCCCATCACTAAACCAGCCGCCAATGCCGACTCGGAAGATAATTCCAGCCCGATGACGCTGCCATTATTTCGTAAAAACGGCGCAACAAACAGGGCGGCAAAAAAACCATAAACGACAGTTGGGATACCCGCGAGTAATTCAATGGCGGGTTTGGCAATATTCCGCAACCGCTTGGACGCATATTCCGACAGATAAACAGCCGACATCAGACCAATAGGAACAGCCAGTAGCATAGCAATAAATGTAATCATCAATGTGCCGGCAAACAGAGGAATGGCGCCAAAAGCCCCCGACCCACCGGCCTGTCCTTCACGAATAGCAATTTGCGGGCTCCAATGCGTACCAAATAAAAACTCTCTGATAGGTATAACGTCGAAAAACCGGCTCGCCTCAAACGCGAGCGATAAAATAATACCAATCGTCGTTAGTATCGCAACACCCGACGCCAATTGCATCAGGCGCTTGATGATGACCTCAACCTTATCCCGCGCAGCGAAACGGGGGGATATATGCCGTGCGGAAATAACAAAGCCTGCAATCGCCGTGGCGATTGTTACAACATAAAGAAATATATTGGCCCTAATGATTAATGCGCCGTAATAGCCCAGAGCCTGACGCACTTCCGGCTCAACAAATTCAGCCTTAAGTACACCCTCGTAAAGAGCTTCCAACTTAGATACGAAGATACTCAGTAAACGTGGATCGGTCTCTCCGGTCAGTCTTGAGATTTCCGAAACCAATAAAGAGGATATAACCATAGGAGCAAATGCCAGCCAACACAGGATAATCACCAAGGCAGGCAACAGCACATACATGGACATAAAAAGGCCATGAAAAGCAGTAAGAGAGTGTTGCTTAACACTCTCTTCGCTTTGAGTTTGAGCCGACGTAATCATCAGCTTACGTATGCGCGTCCGGCCATAAATATTGGCACCCAATGGCATCAAAAAAATCAAGGCCAGAAACATCAAACCAATGAGTTCCAAAATTATTACCTCTGTTCAAATCCCTAATAGTCGGACCCGTTTTGAGACCTTATTCAGGATGATTAAACGCGCATATAAAGTTTACAATTCCAGCTTTTTCAGAGAAACACCTTGTGTCCGGATGGCATCCCGCTCTTCTTCAAAGAGGGGGATGAGACCTTTATCAACTAAATAGCCTTCGTCACCAAACGCATTCTCACTGGTAAATTCCTCAACAAACTCCTTGATACCCGGAACCGTACCTACATGGGCATGCTTCACATAGAAATAAAGTGAACGAGAAATATTATATTCTCCGTCAGCGATATTTTCAAAGGTTGGCGCGACGCCATCAACATTGGAGCCTTTGAGCTTATCGGCATTTTGTTCCAGAAAACTATAGCCAAAAACACCCACAGCATCAGGATTGGCGATTAATTTGTTAACCATCAGATTATCGTTTTCACCTGAGTCAATCCATCCGCCATCTTCACGAACAGTATGGACAATACGCTTCCATTCACTCTTATTTGATTTTTTAAGCGCATTAAGAGTTGAGAAGGCTTTTGAGCCTCCTTGCATTGCCAGTTCCTGAAACGCGTCACGTGTACCAGATGTTGGTGGCGGGCCTAGAACCTCAATTTTCTTGGCAGGCAGGGACGGGTCAATGTCACTCCACATTTTGTAAGGATTCTCAACCAGCGCACAATCGTTCTCACACCCTGGCGCAGGCACCTTGGCAGCAGTCGCCATAAAGATTTGCTTCAGACTTAGATTAAGCGTGGCGGCAGATTTGAGATTTGCCACGACAATGCCATCATAACCGATAACCACTTCAGTCATCGCAATACCTTTGGACTGGCAGTTATCAAATTCGCTTTTCTTAATGCGTCTTGATGAGTTGGTTACATCTGGGTGTTCCAGACCGATACCGGCACAAAAAAGCTTTAACCCGCCACCGGAGCCTGTTGACTCGACGATAGGCGTTTTAAACTCTGTATTGCGGCCAAATTGCTCGGCAACTGAGGTTGAAAAGGGAAAAACTGTTGATGAGCCGACAATAACGATTTGATCTCTAGCTGATGCAACAAATGTTGATCCTAAAAGGAAGAACGATGTAATAAAAATATTTGAAATTAATTTTGTAAAATATACTTGAAACGTTTTTGTCACAGGCATGTCTTCCTCCAAAGGATTAAGCTAACGAATTAGCAGGTATGTGCACATGACCCCATTCATATTACAGAAATGTGACAAATTCATAAAAAGCATCTACGCATTACATATAACTGCAAAAAAACAGCAAAATCATGTGGACGACCCCCAGAATGCGGTCATTTCAGTTCCATTGATTTTTACAAACTTTATTTTGAAACTTACGCACCCATTAGCGGGAAATAAACTGTGAATACAGTCTCGCCCCCTAAATCACTTGTGATTTGCAAACGCCCTCTATGGCGGTTCACAATATGCTTCACAATTGCAAGTCCAAGCCCAGTACCGCCAAATTTGCGTGTGCGGGCTTTATCCACGCGGTAAAATCTTTCTGTGAGGCGGGGCAGATGAATTTCCTCAATACCCTGACCCGAATTGACGACACTTATCTTCATCATTTTTTTGAGTTCGTCCGTTTCAATATTAATTTTAATCGTTGAGTCCCCGTATCCATATTTAATGGCATTCTCCAGAAGATTATGCATCACCTCACTCAACTCATCTTTCTTACCTAGAACAATCGGGCTAAAGGTTTGCGGCAAATTATTTAAAAGCTCAATTTTCATGCCACGTTGCACTGCCCGATAAGATATTAAGCCGGCAACCTCTTTAATCACATCCACCATTTGCACATTATCATTGGGGTGCAAATGCTCTTGAGATTCAACGCGCGACAGCGACAACAAACTATCAATCAACCGCTGCATACGCGCCGCCTCCTCTTGCATAATGGCAAGAAATTCAACCCGAGCTTTTGCATCATCCGCAGCTGTTGTCTGAAGGGTTTCGATAAATCCGGTAAGAGTCGTGAGCGGTGAGCGTAATTCATGGCTCACATTAGCGACAAATTCAGATCTGATTTTATCGAAACTTATATGCGCCGTGACGTCATTCATAAAAACCAAACAATAGTCACTCGGAAAAGCGACAAATTTGACAATATATTCATGCTGGACATCATCATAACGCAGGTAGGTAAGTGGGCTCGTCTCACCAAACTCTTTTATGCTGTTGAGGGCTTGGTTAATGTCTGGGTGACGTAAATAATATTCAAGTGGCTGGTTTAAAATGCGCGCTCCCAGCGTATTAATAGCCGCTTGATTGGCTTTAACAACTTCTCCATTTGGGTCAACCAGGATCAACCCGTCATCAATCAATAAATCAAAACTATCGAACAGTGTGTGAGGGTCTGTTTTCATTTTTAAGCCGAATGCCTATGCATAAAGGTACATAATTACATAGTAACCCTTTTACCATAAAGCGACAGGAAACTTTCAGTTAGGCTTCAGTAATCGACCAAATCAGTCTTCATACCACTTTTTTGGCGGAGAATTCCGTGCAGATTTGCGTGGTCGTGGTTGTGGACTCCGTCCGGCATTCAGCTCTTTGGTGGAGACAGAGGCTTGCTTTTTAATTGTAGGCTTCCTTTTAGATACCGGCGCTTTTTTGGGTGTTTCTACACGTTCGCCAACATCAGTTTTAAAGGGGATTTTTTCGCCAATGGACTTGATGATATCTGGATTAAAAAGCGTTTTATTTAATGTCTCGCGCACTGACGAAAGAGAGGTGCTTAGTGAAGTTGATATTTTTTGAGTTAACGGAACTAAGGCCACTTTCGGTGCGTCAGCACCTTGAGAAGTATCAACTTTAGGCGCTTCCTCGGCAATTTCTTCTGTCTTTTTTTCAACAGCAGGAGATGCAGAGATTAATTCCTCGGGTGGCTGAACCTCTTGAGTGACCACGTTGTGCGCCGTATTGGTTTCAGCAACGCCGTCGGCTTGTGTTGGCTTATCAAGCGAGGGGGAGACCATAGCTCTCGCTTCAACACTCTCAATCGTCCGCGCGGCATTCTTCCGAATATTACGTCGGATTTCGACAAATGTCATATGCACGCCTCGGCTCAATACCAAAATCAGAATACGCAGACTATCCGCCAACATGCCAACAATATCGAGAATTGTTTCAATAACAAACCGCAGTAAATAGACCAGCGCTCGCGCCACATAAATAAAGCCATCGCCTGTCCGTGCCGCAATTTCAATAAGGCTCTGCCCAAATGCCTTGATCAAACTGGAGAACCGCAGGAACATCATCACAATAACTTTGCCCGATCGGCTACGGCGTTGGCTTCTTATCTGTCTGTCTTCCGACAATACAAATGAGATAAATGCCAAGAATGTTCCCATTGTGGCAACGATAAGTGCCGTAGATCCAAACCACAGGGTAGAAACAAATTTGACTTTCTCTTCAGGCAAATCCGCTACATCAAAACCGCGTGCCCTAGCCCGCGTAAAGCTCTCACTCCCGGTCGGTAAAAGCGTACTATCTGAGAAACACCAATCTTCGAGGGTGCCGCAGACAATCGCAGTGAGCTGATAAACTTGAACTTTTTCGACTTTTTCACGATAAACTTTGCGAAGCTCATTGCTTCTTTCAACCAACTCGCTCTTTTTTTCTTGTAGAGCCGGTATTAATTGCGCCTGTGAACCGGACATTTCGAGCGAGGCCTGTTTTTGAACATTTATTTCGCCTACCTGTTTGTCAATTTGAGTATTAATTGTTTCAAGCCTTTTTGCATAATCGGCTTTTGAGTTGGCAATCAAACGCTGAACTGTCTCGATTTGAGCATTGCGCACTTGCGAAAGCCGCTCTGACTGGGATGCAATAATTTTGCGCAAGCGATCCTGCTCAGTCGACAGGCTTCGCTGTCTGGTTTCAAAACCGGATATAGAAACACGCAACTCCTCATCGCGTTGATTTTCCAACTTGGCAATAGCAGCACTTAAGTCGTCAATCTGACTATTACTGGCAGAGTTAATTTCACGCACAATCTGTGACCGACCAAAAAAGAAGTCATCCGTGCTTTCAATCTGCTCCTGCCTATTTTCATTAATGCCTGAAATTTGAACTTTGATTTCGTCAATTTGCCGTTTGTAACGACTGTTAATATTACCGACGGCATTCTGTCTAAAGCGTGTCACATCCTGAATGGCAGCACTCAAACGGGTTATTTCTTCTCTCAAAACCTCACCGGCACTGCCCATATTTTGCGTCTGCAAACTATCTAGCCGAGCGGTCAAGGTTGTAAGAGTTTCATTATGCTCGCGTGAGGCAATATCAACGCGACGCTTGCGATCAGCTTCAAGATTTTCAATCGGCATAGCAAATTGCTGACGGATTTGCTGAGGCGTCATTGATGTGAAGCGATTTATATCACGATCTATGGTCTCAATGGCATCAAGAACCTCATATCTCTCATTCACAAGTTGACGCGTCTGCTGTGTGATATTGGTATTTTGCTGGATTAAAGCATTGAACATGGTCTCAAATGTGACAAAAGTCAGCGCTGTGAGGCCAGCAATAAAGGCCAGCGTCATACCCAGCTGATTAGCAAGACGGGAATGATAAAGCCCAGATGCGAGATAAATTTTGGTAGGCTCTAGAATTGCAATAACAACAAATGGTAAAGCCCCCATAACGGCACGCGTGTGCACACCAAAATCTCTTTCGGCCTCAGGAATATTCACAAAGACGGAAATACCCTGAGAAAAAGCAATAAAAAGTCCGATAATCGCAGCGACGATTTCAACAATCCATGCTGTAATATATACTGTTCTTCCAAGATTATAGCTTGAGCTGATACCCGGCATGCCCGGAGATGCTATGTTTCCGTGGCTTACTGAGGCTTCGACAGTTTCCTTGCCGACTGAGGTCTTACGCCTGACCATCGCAAAACTCCTAGAACTTTACACAACCAGGAAATCATTACATGGATTAAATGACTTAACAACTGAATTTGACTTGAAATTATTTTCACTTCTGAGGCGCAAAAAAATTAAACTTAGTGTAGTTTAAACAAATCGAAAATCTCTGTGAAAAGGGTAAAATGTCAGAAGAGTTTGGCTATTATAAACTCAGTGGATTCACTGTAATTTTAGATTTCATCAGAAAACTTGGTCTCAGCAGAGGCTTTGTCCGCTGGCATATTTATAAAAGCTGGATAAACCAAGGATATGAAATCGTAGACGTAACAAGTCATGGCATAAAATACCGCTTGAACATTCGCGATAATACAACAGACGGGAAAATCCTGACAACATCAAAGTTTTACGACTTTCAAGAAATTGATGCCCTCGCTAAGGCAGTTGAAACTTCACAACAAGATAAAGTGTTTTTAGATATCGGCGCCAATACCGGACATTATTCTTTAAGTTTAGCTAAGCGCGGTTTTACAAAAATCATTGCCATTGAACCCAACCCGCCAACGCTGGAACTTTTATCCTTTAATGTAAAAATTAACAATTTGGAGCCTGTTATCTCCATTGTCCCCTTATGTATTGGAGATGGCACAAAAGTAGCATTTTACAGCGGCGACGGCCTCGGTACCGCAAGCGTTTTTAAAAATAATGGCGATGACAGCCCCCCTATTTATGTTGAGTCCGACACTCTTATTAATATTTTGAAAAGCCAAAATATTAACAAAATAGATGCGCTGAAAATTGATATTGAAGGCTTTGAGGATCGCGCCCTATTTCCGTTTTTTGATGAAGCGCCTGAAAGCCTCTGGCCAACATGTATTGTGATAGAACCAAATAGCACATCATGGGAAAAAGATATTTTAAGCCGATTGGAAACACTTGGTTACGCTAGAACCGGGAAAACCCGCGGCAATGTAATACTGAACCGAGCTTAATTAGCGTCAAGCATCTCATAGAAACGAAAAATCTCTTCTGCGGCGTTAATATCCTGTGCGCCCTGTCCTAATATGTCGCCAAAATACATAAAAGGCGACGGCACGACATGCCCCGATCCCTCCAGGCGATAAAGCGCAACATGTTTTTGTCCGGTGCGTAAAAAACGGGTTACCTTAGTATCGGGATTGCCGTCTGTTTCGATAAAATGATTTGTAATCTGGTTTTCCTGAGAAGCTTCAGCGAGGCCAGCCCAGTAGTTTAATGTCTCATCTGACGACAGAACCTCCCCTCGGCTTGCATTGCCTAGCACTTCAACCAAGCCACCCAAATAGGGATTAATAGGGTCTTTAGTACCATTAAAAATCGACATATGCACCGGCTTACCAGATTTTGTGCAATCAAGATTGGCATCAACGGGCATATTCGCCGCAATCGGCGCAGCTATAAAAATGCTTTCCGGCGTTTCCATGGCCAATCGATAAACCATATGACCACCATTCGAAAAACCGGTCACAATCACCCGCGATGTATCAATGCCATAATCTACCTGCAAATCTTTAACCATAGCTTTCACAAAGCTAACATCGTCAATATTCTCGACATTCGCCGCATAGCTCGCGCTGCTACGGCAATCATTCCAGTGATTTTCATAACCATCTGGATAGACAACCAAAAACCCATGCGCGACTGCCAGATAATCAAAGTCGTAGCCTGATAAATCACGCATATTTTT
>ERZ802830.2140-NODE-2140-length-18170-cov-7.08843_pt1 | contig 18170 bp, 15 predicted proteins | sample MGYA00345654_ERZ802830 | MGnify/ENA primary metagenome ERZ802830 (study PRJEB30503, sample SAMEA104212375) | marine metagenome | biome: Westerlies Biome; feature: [SRF] surface water layer (ENVO:00010504) within the epipelagic zone...; material: water...
GTAAGTTGTTATAAACGATGAAAGTTTTTTAAATTTTTTGAATTAAGTTACAAAAAAAACAACCTTTTTTGAGATTTTAAATCAAAGTAATTTGAAAGATAATATTGAATATCCCTATTGGTTTTCAAACTATGAAATAAATGAAAATACTAATTATAAATCAATTTTTTCAACTCCAAATATTGATGTAAAAACTGATAAAAAATTAAATTTAATATTTTCAAAAAAGTTAGATAGTGAAATTTTAACAGATCCAAAGTTTATATATAATTACAATTCTGGTGAAAATAATATCATGCTCCAAGATAAAAATTTAAACATTATTATTTTTGATCTTAACGGAGGAAAAATACTAGAAAAAAAATTAGATTCTCAGGTAATAAGTGAAATTTATCAAGTTGATATCTATAAAAACAATAGATTACAATTCGCGTTTTTAACTTCCAAAGATTTTATTGTCTTGGATATTAAAGGAAACTTAGTAAAGAAAATTCCTCTTATAAATTCAGGATCTAATAAGTTCTTATCAATTTTTGATTACGATAATAATAGAAATTATAGATTCATAATTCAAGACGAAAAATCAATAAGAATGTATGATTCTAAATTTAATAAAGTAAAAGGTTTTAAAAGAACTAAAGTTAAATCTGAAATAAAACATAAGATTAAACACCTAAGAATTATGAATAAAGATTATCTAGTTTTAGTTGATAAACTGGGTACTCCACTAATTCTTGATAGAAGAGGAAATGTAAGAATCAAGTTGCCTAAAAATTTTAATTTAGGTATAAACCATTTTTTCAAAAACAAAAATGGTATAGTGACTATCAATAATTTAAATCAATTAGTTAGAATTGAACTAGATGGTAAAATATCTTTGAAACAACTATCTAATGAAAGAAATTTATTCGCTGCAGATAATAAAAATATTTTATTTCAATCAAATGGATTGCTTACAATAAATAATGATGAATTTAAAGTGCCATATGGAAATTTTAATGACATAGAAATTTTTAATTCAAATACTAACACTTATTTCCACACTAGAAACTTAGATAATAACCAATCTTTTTTATACAATAAAATTGGTAAGATTTCAGGATTTCCAATTTATTCTAAATCTAAAATTGATTTAATATTTGGAAAAAACAGGGAACTAATAACTTTAAAAGGAGATGAAAACGAAGTCATTTTATATAGCCTGAATTAACTATCAATAATAACATTAAATTTTTTTTCAAAATTTTTAATCATAATCTCTCTTACTTTTTTTAAATCTACTTTTTGACTTAACTCATTATTGATTGAAGTAACTCCTTTATTGTTAATTCCACAAGGTATAATTCCTTCAAAATATGATAAATCAGTATTAACATTTAATGCCAAGCCATGCATTGTTACCCATCTACTGACTTTTATACCCATAGCGCAGATCTTTCTTTCATTTTTAGATCCAATATCTAACCAAACTCCTGTTTCATTTGGATTTCCAAATGCTACTATACCAAAATGATCTAATGTTCCTACAATGATTTCTTCTAAATCTCTTAAATATCTGTGTATATCAGTATAAAAGTTTTCTAAATCAAAAATTGGATAACATACCAATTGTCCAGGGCCATGATAAGTTATATCACCTCCCCTATTGGTTTTAATAAATTTTATGCCCTTTTTATCCAATTCTTTTTCATTAAATAATAAGTTTTTATCATCACCACTATTACCAAGCGTGTATACATGATTATGTTCCATAAATAATAGATAATTAGGACTGGATAAATTCAAATTATTTTTTCTATTATTTAATTTAATATCAATTATTTCATTTTGGATTTGTTTTTGAATTTTAAAACTCTCTTCAAAATCAACAGAGCCTAAATTTCTTACAATAACTTTTTTTGAGTTGCCCAACTAGTTTAAATTTTATATAAAATTAAAAAACATAAGCATTAAATAACTCTTATATACGTATATTTGATAAAATGTCAAATCTTTCTGAACAAGAAATAATTAGACGAGAAAAGCTCAAAAAAATTCGTGAGCTTGGGATAAACCCATATCCAGCAGATTTATTTAATATTTCTCACAATTCAAAATCAATTAAATCTAATTTTATTGTTGGGCAAAAAGTTATAATTGCTGGAAGATTAATGTCTAGAAGAATTCAAGGTAATGCAAGCTTTGCTGAATTACAGGACAGTTCTGGAAGAATACAGGTCTACTTTAACAGAGATGAAATATGTTTAGGTGATGATAAGTCAAAATACAATGATTTATACAAGAAACTCTTAGATATAGGAGATATTATTGGAATTGATGGTGAGCTGTTCAAAACAAAAGTTGGTGAAATGACAATTCTAGTAAAAGATTTTAAATTATTATCAAAATCGTTAAAACCTTTACCACTTCCAAAAACTGATAGTGAAGGAAATGTGTATGATGAATTTAGTTCTCCAGAACTTAGATATAGACAAAGATATGTTGATTTGATAGTTAATGATAGTGTTAAGGATACATTTTTAAAAAGATCTAAAATTATTTCTTCCATAAGAGCTACCCTTGAAAATGAAAGTTTCATTGAGGTTGAAACACCTATTTTACAACCAATTCCTGGTGGTGCAGCTGCAAAACCATTTATCACTCATCATAATTCTTTAAATATTCCTTTATACATGAGAATTGCAAATGAGCTATACCTTAAAAGACTAATAGTGGGGGGATTTGATGGTGTTTTTGAATTCGCCAAAGATTTTAGAAATGAAGGAATGGACAGAACACATAACCCTGAATTTACAAATCTTGAGTTTTATGTTTCTTACAAAGATTATAATTGGATGATGGACTTTACTGAAAGATTATTAGAGAAAGTTGCATTAAACACACATGGTAGCTCAAAAGTTATTTATGGTAATAAGGAAATTGATTTTAAAGGACCATATAAAAAAATTGGGATTATAGATGCTATAAAAAATCAAACTGGAATTGATGCTTTAGCTTTAAATGAAAAAGAATTAGCAGAAGCTGCTAAAAAAATAGGAATCGAAATTGATGATACTATGGGAAAAGGTAAAATAATTGATGAAATTTTTGGAGAAAAGTGTGAAGCAAATTTTATTCAGCCTACATTTATTATTGACTATCCCAAGGAGATGAGTCCACTTACAAAAGAACATAGAACAAATCCTAAACTAACTGAAAGATTTGAGCTTCTAATTAATGGTAGTGAAATTGCAAATGCCTATTCAGAGCTTAATGATCCTATTGATCAACTTGAAAGATTTGAGGATCAACTTAAACTTTCTGAAAAAGGAGATGAAGAAGCTATGTTTATTGACCATGATTTTGTTAGATCTTTAGAGTACGGAATGCCTCCAACATCTGGAATTGGAATTGGAATTGATAGGTTGGTAATGCTACTAACAAATCATAGGTCAATTCAAGAAGTTATATTTTTTCCCCAAATGAAGCCTGAAAACAAAGAATCAAAAATTGATTTAAATGAAAATGAAAAATCTATATTAGAAGAAGTAAAAAATCATGAAAAAATTGAGCTAATTACCTTAAAAAATTCATCAGGTTTAAGTAATAAAAAATGGGATAAAAGTATAAAGCACCTAACTAAAAACAATTTAGTTAAAGTTTCTAAAAACGATGAAGGTCTGTTTGTAGAAATAGTTTAACACATTTATTATTTTTTTTGTAAATTAAATTTTCACTTTTCAACTATTGTTATGAAAACAACTAATTATATTCTTACACTAATTTTAGCTTTATTATTATTAAGCCCTAATACTTATTCACAAAAAAAACCTGAAAAATCTGATAAGGATAAAAAAGAGAAGACATACTCAGATGTTATAACCGACAAAGCTGTAACAGATAAAGGTTTATTTGAAGTTCATAAGATTGGTGAAAAATATTACTATGAAATTCATGACAGTTTACTTAATAGGGATATGCTAATGGTAACTAGAATTGCTAAGATGGCAAAGGAAATTCCATTGGGTGCTCACAAATTGAGTGAACAAGTTTTAAGTTGGCAAAAATTTGATAACAACTTACTACTCAAAGAACTTTCATTTTCAAATTTTGCATCTGATTCACTTCCAATAAAAGAGGCCGTATCTAATGCTAATTTTGAACCGATCATAGCAAGCTTTAAAATTGAAGTTGAAAATAAAGACAAAAACACCTTTGTAGTCGATGTTACAAATTTATTCAAAACTGATGTAAAATCATTTGGATATCCACAATCTTACAGAAAAAGAAATAAGATTTCAAGTCTCGATACAAAATTATCATTTATCGAATCAATCAGAAGTTTTCCTCTTAATATTGAGTCTAAACATATAAAAACTTATAAATCATCAGATGCAAAGAATGGTCAAATTTCAATGTTACTTAATAACTCAATGATATTACTTCCAAAAAAACCCATGAAAAGAAGATATTTTGATGAAAGGGTTGGATGGTTTACTACTAGTCAAACTGACTATGGAATTGATAATCAAGAAGCTGAAAGTGTTACATATCTTGACAGATGGAGATTAGAAGTAAAAGATGAAGACGTTGAAAAATTTAAAAATGGTGAATTAGTTGAACCTAAAAAACCAATAGTATATTATATTGATAGGGCAACTCCAAAAAAATGGAGAAAATATCTTAAACAAGGAATTGAAGATTGGAATGCTGCTTTTGAGGAAGCCGGTTTTAAAAATGCTGTAATATGTAAAGACCCTCCAACCGAAGAAGAAGATCCAGATTGGAGTCCAGAGGATATTAGATATTCTACTGTAAGATATTTAGCATCTTCAACATTAAATGCTAATGGTCCTCATGTCAGTGACCCCAGGTCAGGTGAAATAATAGAATCTGATATAAACTGGTACCATAATGTCATGAAATTATTAAGAAACTGGTACTTTGTTCAAACTTCTGCAGTTGATCCCGAAGCTAGAGGAGTTGAATTCAGAAATGAAGTTATGGGTGAATTAATAAGATTTGTATCGTCTCATGAATTTGGACACACAATTGGACTTCCTCACAACATGGGTAGTAGTAGTGCATATCCAGTTGATTCATTGAGATCTGCAACATTTACAAAAAAATACGGTACTTCTCCTTCAATAATGGATTATGCAAGATTTAATTATGTTGCTCAACCTGAAGACAAAGGAGTTGCTTTAATGCCATCTGATTGGGAAACTCCAAATGTCGGAATATATGATAGATATTCTGTGATGTGGGGCTACAAACCTATTCTAGGTGTTTCTGAAAAGGAGGAAAAAGAAATATTGAGAAGTTGGATAAGAGAAAAGGAGGATGATTTGACATATAGATTTGGACCTAGTGGAAGTATAGATCCAAGTTCTCAAACTGAGGATTTAGGTGATGATGCAATTAAGGCTAGTGAATACGGAATTAAAAATTTAAAAAGAATTCTTCCAAAACTAATAGAATGGACAACTGAAGATGGTGAAACTTATGATGAAATGGAATACATCTATGGTCAGGTACTTGGTCAATTTAGAAGATATATGGGGCATGTTGCTACAAATATTGGTGGAGTATATCAGTTTTATAAAACATCTGATCAAGATGGTGCCGTTTATACACATGTAGACAAAAATCATCAAAAAGCATGTGTAAACTTTTTAAATACACATTTATTTGAAACTCCTTATTGGATGATTGATAAAAATATTTTAAATAAAATTGAGTATGCAGGAACAACAAATCGAATTAGATCTGTACAATCGAGCTATTTAAGCAGAGTTCTTGATTTTGGTAGAATGGCTAGAATGATTGAAAATGAAGCATTGAATGGAAATAATGCATATTCATTAAATGAAATGATGATTGATTTAAAAGATGGAATCTGGTCTGAATTAAAAAATAACAAATCAATTGATGTCTACAGAAGAAATCTACAAAAAAGTTTTATATCAAGGTTAGGATACATTATGAAAAATGAGCAACCACCTACTAGGCCTGGATGGGGCTCATATATCACATCTATAAAGGTTGATGTTTCTGATATAAGATCAATAACAATGGGTACTCTATTAGAATTAAAGAAAGATTTAAATAAAGCAGTTAAAAGATATTCAGACAAGGTTTTAAAAAGTCATTTAAGCTATTGTATTGCAATGATTGATGATGCAATGATGAGTAGCTAAATTTTTAATTTTTGACCTATTATTAAATTATTGTTTTTGAGATTATTTTTTTTCATAATGTCATCAACAGAGATCTTATGTTTTTTTGATATTGAGTACAATGTATCACCTTTTTTTACTGTATAATTTGAATCATCATTAATCTTTTTTTTATTCTTGATTTTAGTTTTTTGTTTTTTTGATCCATCATACTTCCATAAATTATATCTTTCAATAACATTAATTAATTTTTCTGGATATTTTGGGTCAGTGGCATAACCTGCTTTAGATAATCCCTCAGACCAACCAACATAATCTTTTATAGGTAGTCTAAATAAAAATGAATATCTCCCCCTGGTAGTAAGAAATTCTGAATGGTCTTTGTAGCTCTCAATAGGATTTTTATATTTTCTAAAACATTCATTTTTTTTATCATCATCATGATAAACCTTTTTTCCTCTCCACTCTTGATGACATTTTATTCCAAAATGATTATTAGATTTTAAAGCGAGATTACTAGCTCCTGCTCCAGACTCAACAAGCCCCTGTGCTAAAATAATACTTGCAGGAATTTTATATTTTTTCATTTGATCAGTTGCAATTTTTGAATAAGTTTTTATGTACCATTTCTTACGCTCATCACTTGACATATTTCTCAAGAACCTTTCAAGTTGGACAGATTTATTTTTTTTAATAGCTGTAGATTTACTTACTTTTTTTACAGCTTTAAATGGAAATTTTATTATACTACAGCTAGTAAAGGTTAACAAGAACAGTAATGAAAAGACTAGCTTATTTTTTAAAACGAGTTTCATTTAGAGATATTAAAAATATTAATTACTTTGAAATAAATCGATGTTTAGGCATAGTTATTGTAATTTTAATAGTATGAAACAAACTATTCTTTTTACATTGCTTCTTTTATTATTTACTTCTTGCTCCTCTGTTAGAGTAGTTACTGACTATGATTCTTCAGCTAATTTCTCAAATTATAATTCATTTGCCTTTTCAAAATCTCAAATTGATAAAATTGAAATATCTGATTTGGATAAAAAAAGAATATTAAGTTCAGTTGAAAATCAAATGCAAAAGAAGGGATATACATTATCAAATACTCCAGATTTAATTATTAATATTGATACTAAATCTAGAGAAGATGTATATATAAATAGATACAATGAATACCCATATTATGGTTGGTATCCTTTTGGAATGTCTATGTCAACATCTTACAGACCATCATCAAGAATAGTTGGCTTATTATATATTGATGTTATAGATGCGAAAACAGGATCTTTGTTATGGCAAGGTAATGGTTCTGGAACTCTCAGTTCAAATAAATCATCAAGAGATGAATTAATAAATAATTTTGTTTCTAAACTTTTAGAATCTTACCCATCTAAAAACTTATAATATATCTTTTAGAATATTTTCAATAATTTCTTTTATATCATTTTTGAATAGTCCAGACCCAGTAGCATAAGTTTTTTGTCCGCCACCTGCGCCTCCTATATGTGAACAGACTTTAGAAATTATTCTAGATGCATCAATTATAGTATTATCATTCAAAGTTTTTGAAACATTACAAATAATATTCAAATTATTAGAATTATTTGAATAAAGAATAATTACAGAATTATCAATCTTATTAATTAAATCAAAAGATAAGGATCGCATTAATTCTTTATCAATATCAACATTTTCAATTAAAAGATTAGTAGTCTCAACTTTTTTAAACTTTTTTAAAAAATATTCTGAGTAAAACTGTATTAATTTTTTCTGACTTTTCTTTAGAGTTTTGGATAATTCAGAATTTTCATTTTTCAAATTTCTTACTGAATCAAGTGCGCCTTTGTTAGATGAGAGAATTACTTTAAGTTCATTAATTTCATTATTTCTATCTGATAAGTAGTTAATTGATTTTTTTCCTGAAATTGCTTCTATTCGTCTTATACCTGATGCGATTGAACTTTCAGAAACAATTAAAAAATTTCTAATATTTACTGTATTTCTAACATGGGTTCCACCACACAATTCATATGAATTTCCATACTTAATTGTTCTAACTTTATTTCCATATTTTTCTCCAAATAATCCAATTGCACCTTTACTAATTGCATCATTATAATTTTCATTATTATTCTCTTCTAATTCTATTGAATCATCAATTCTATTATTCACATAATTTTCAATTTCTTTTAATTGATCATTATCTATCTTTTTAAAATGTGAAAAATCAAATCTTAAACCATCAGATGAAACTGATGAACCTTTTTGCTCAACATGCTTTCCTAAAATGTCTCTAAGTGCTTGATGAAGTAAATGAGTAGATGTGTGGTTTGATGAAGATTCATTTCTATTCATTGCATCTACAAATGCTGTAACATTCGAAGAAATATCAAAATTAGGTTTTTTTGAAAAGTGTAAAATTTTGCCATTTTCCTTCTTAGTATCAGTTATAATTATTTCAGAATTATTATTAAAAAATAATTTTCCCTTATCACCAGATTGACCACCGCCCTCTGGATAAAACGGAGTATCTTCTAATACCAATTGACATATTTCTTCATCTTTAATTTTAACATATCTATACTGATTTACTTTAGTTTTGTTTGATAATTTATCATATCCACAGAATATATCCGATTGATCCTTGTTTAAAACTATCCAATCAGATGTAAAAGTTTTAGAAGATTTTTTAGATCTTGATCTTTGCTTTTCAAGTTCAATTTCAAATTCATTTAGATCAAATGACATTTTATTTTCTTTCAAAATCAAGGAGGTCAAATCAGCCGGAAATCCATAAGTATCAAATAATTCAAAAACATCTTTTCCTGAAAGTTTTTTTGAATTAGATTTCTTAATCATATTTCCTAGTCGTTCGATTCCAGATTGAAGAGTTCTTAAAAACGATTTTTCTTCCTCTTTTATGATAGATTCAATAAGCTCTTTTTGACTTAAAAGTTCATTAAAGTGGTCAGCAAATTGGTTTGAAAGTATATTTACAAGTTTAAAAATAAAAGGCTTGGATTGATTTAAGAATGTGTAACCATATCTAATGGCTCTTCTCAATATTCTCCTAATCACATATGATGAACCACTATTTCCTGGTATTTGACCATCTGCTATACAAAATGACACTGCTCTAACATGATCAACAATAACCCTGAATGCTGTATCAATTTTTGAATCTCTACCATATTTTAATCCTGTAATATTACATATCTCAGTGATTAATGGAGCAAAAATATCGGTATCATAATTAGATTCTTTTTTTTGTATTATTCGTGCTAACCTTTCAAAACCCATTCCAGTATCGATATGTTTATCAGGTAATTCTTCTAACTTACCATCACTTTTTCTATTAAACTGAATAAAAACTAAATTCCATAATTCAATAACTTCAGGATGGTCGGTATTAACTAAACTACTACCTGATATTTTATTTTTTTCATCTTTTGATCTTAAATCTATATGAATTTCAGAGCATGGACCACATGGACCGGTATCCCCCATTTCCCAAAAATTATCTTTTTTGTCGCCAAGAACAATTTTATCTTCATCAATAATCTCAGACCAAAAATTAAATGCTTCTACATCTTTATCTAATTTATCGTCTTCATTACCCTCAAAAACAGTAACATATAAATCATCTTTGCTTAGTTTGTAAACCTTCGTTAAAATTTCTAAACTCCAATTGATAATTTCTTTTTTGAAATAATCTCCAAAACTCCAATTACCTAACATTTCAAACATAGTGTGATGATAGTGATCAATACCTACCTCCTCTAAATCATTATGCTTGCCAGAAACCCTTAAACATTTTTGAGAATTTACAACACGTTTTATTTTAGCACTTTCATTTCCAAGAAAAATATTTTTAAACTGATTCATTCCAGCATTTGTAAACATCAATGTAGGATCATTCTTTGCAACTATTGAGGAAGATTGTACAAAAGAGTGACTTTTTTCCTCAAAGAACTTTATAAAATTAGATCTGATTAAATTCGAATTCATTGATATTTATCTTATAAATAGAATCTTTATATTTACAAAGTAAAAAATAAATAGTTAGAACTTAAACAAAAGTTATTCTTTTATGAGTAAAACAAAATTTTATTACGACAAAAAATCTTTGTCATATAAAGAAATAAAGCTATCTACAAAAGATCGTTTTTTAAATTTTATATCTTTTGTTTTAGCATCATTTTTCTTTGGGTTAATGTGTCTATTTATTTTAATAAGTACTCCACTTCTAAACACACCAACTGAACTTACTCAAGCCAGAGAACTTAATAATTATAAACTTCAATTTGATTTGCTTACTAAAAAACTTAATCAATTAGAAATTGTCTTAGAAAATATTGAAGAAAGAGATAATAATATTTACAGGGTTTTATTTGAAGCTAATCCGATTGATGATGATATAAGGCAAGCTGGATTTGGTGGAGTTAACAGATATTCAAATTTGGAGGGCTATGAAAATTCTCAACTTGTTATTGAAACAACAAAAAAAATTGATATACTAACAAAGCAACTTGTAATTCAATCAAAATCTCTTGACGATATTGAAAAATTAGTAAAAGATAAAGAAAAAATGCTGGCAGCAATACCATCAATTCAGCCTATAAAAAATAATGATCTTAGCAGAATTGCATCTGGATTTGGAATGAGAACTGACCCTTTTGATAAGTCAAGAAAAATGCACAAAGGAATGGATTTCTCAGCTCCCAGAAATACTCCAGTTTATGCAGCAAGTAATGGTAAAATTATAAGGGCTGATAGTCGTTCAATCGGATATGGTAAACATATCAGAATTGATCATGGATATGGGTTTGTTACATTATATGCACATCTTAATTCATACAACGTAAATAGAGGTCAAACAGTTAAAAAAGGAGATATCATTGGATTTGTTGGTAATACTGGCAGATCAAAAGGATTACACCTTCATTATGAAGTTATAAAAGATGGTAAAAGTGTAAATCCAGTAAATTATTTTTATGGAAGTTTAACAGCTGAAGAATTTGATGAAGTTCTTAGGATTTCTGTACAAGAAAATCAATCTCTAGATTAAGTATGGAATTAAAACTTCCTGAAAAATTATATTATAACATCGGAGAAATATCCAAGGCTTTTGATATTAAGCCCTCCTTACTAAGGTTTTGGGAAAAAGAATTTGATATATTAAATCCAAAAAAAAATTTAAGAGGAACCAGAAAATATAGTTCAATTGACTTAAAAAACATTAAGTTAATTTATGATTTATTAAAAATTAAAGGCTTTACTTTAGATGGAGCTAAAAAAAAACTAAAATCTAGCAAGAATACTATTCAGGTTATTAAAAAACTTAAGAAATTAAAGGAGAAATTAATTAAAATTGAAAAAGAAATTTAATTATTTCTTTCTACTGTAAATATTAATTGGACAGCCAGTAAAGTTATAGAGTTTCCTTATTTTATTTTCTAAAAATCTCTTGTAAGGCTCCTTCATATATTGAGGAAGGCTTGATGTAAAAACAAATTGAGGATAATGAGATGGAATTTGACTACAATATTTAATCTTAACAAATTTACCTTTATTTGAGGGTGGCGGGTTTTTTTGAATTATTGGCAATAAGTCATTATTTAACATACTAGTTTTTATCTTTCTAGATCTATTTTCATATGTTTCAACTGCAAATTCTAAAGACTTCAAAATTCTTTGTTTCTTTAAACAAGAAATAAAAATTATATGTAAATCGATAAATGGTTTTATTTCATCTCTTATTTTTCTTTCATATTCAATTGTTGATTTGTTTTCTTTTTTAACCAAATCCCATTTGTTTACCAAAATAACAATCCCTTTATTTCTTCGATGAGCGAGCCAAAAAATATTTTTTAATTGAGAATCAAAATCTCTTGTAGCATCCATAATTAATAGACATACATCACAGTTTTCAATTGCCTTAATTGACCTAACTACTGAATAAAACTCTAGGTTAGTATTAATTTTTGATTTTTTTCTAATTCCTGCTGTATCAATTAGTTTAAAATTTAATCCAAACTTATTATAATAAGTATCAATACTATCTCTGGTTGTTCCTGGTTCATCTTTTACAATATTTCTGTCTTCTCCAATTAGAGTGTTTATAAAAGAAGACTTTCCTGCATTTGGTCTACCTACAACAGCAAACGATGGTATATCATCATTATCATTCTTTTCATCGATTTCAAAATCTTTTACTAATTCATCTAATAAATCACCAGTTCCACTTCCATTTATTGCTGAAATGCCAAATAGCTTATCAAAGCCTAATGAATAAAACTCCAATGACTCATTAGTCATCGTTGTTTTATCAACCTTGTTAACAGCTATAATAACTTCTTTACTTGACTTGTGAAGTAATTTTGTTATTTCTTTATCAATTGATGTAATACCATCATTAACATCTACTACAAAAATTACTTTATCACATTCCTCTAATGCAATCATTACCTGATTATCAATTTCCTTTTCATAAGTATCATCACCTCCAATCACATAACCTCCAGTATCAATTAAAGTAAAAACTTTTCCATTCCAATCAGAAAGTGAGTAATGTCTATCTCTGGTCACTCCACTTTCAGAGTCAACAATTGCTTCATTTCTTTTAATTAACCTATTAAAAAGAGTTGATTTACCTACATTAGGCCTGCCGACTATAGCTACAATCTTATTCATTTTAATTATATCCTAGTTTTTTTAGATAATTACTATTTTTTCTCCAATCCTTGTAAACTTTGACATTTAATTCTAAAAAAACTTTCTTATTAAAGAATCTTTCTAAATCTTTTCTTGATTCTGTTCCTATATTTTTAATTGAATTTCCTTTGTTGCCAATTATAATTCCTTTTTGAGATTCCTTTTCAACAATAATTAAAGAAGAAATTTTAATAATCTTATTTTTTGATTTAAATTTTTCAGTGATAACTTCTGAAACATAAGGTAACTCTTGGGAATAATTTTTAAAAATCTTTTCTCTAATAATTTCATTTACAAAAAATCTTTCGTTTTTATCAGTCCAAGCATCATCAGGAAAATATTTAGGACCTTCAGGTAACAACTCAATTATCCTTTCCCTTAGATTTTCAATATTAAAATTTTCTTTCACAGATATCATCCAAATTTCAATATTTTTAAATTCCGATTTCCAAAAATTACTTTCATTTTCTAAAACGGTTTGATTTACTTTATCAACTTTATTTAACAATAATAAAACAGGAGTTTTAGATTTTTTTACTTTTTCAATAAGTTTTACATCTCTATTTTTATCAATTCCTAGCTCGACCATAAATAAAATTATATCAGCATCTTTGAAAGAATCTAATATTTTTTTATTCATGTAATCATGGATTCTATTTTTTGGATTAGTAAAACCAGGGGTATCAGAAATTACAAGTTGATAATTATTTCCATTAACTATTCCTAGAGCTCTATGTCTTGTTGTTTGAGCTTTGGATGTAACAATAGAGAAAGTATCTTGCATAAATCTATTAATTAAAGAAGATTTACCAGCATTTGGAAGTCCTATGATATTTACAAAGCCTGATTTAAACACCTCACAAATTTAAGTGCTTAAGGGTAATACCCAATAATTTTTGTTATAAAATCAAAAAATTGTAAATTCGATCTCCATTTCGCGGGATAGAGCAGTAGGTAGCTCGTCGGGCTCATAACCCGAAGGTCGCAGGTTCGAGTCCTGCTCCCGCTACTAATATCCCCCTTAATTGGGGGTTTTTTATTAAATTTGTACTAAGATCTATGATTTTTGATTTAGAGATGATTAAAAAAGTTTATAGTTCTATCAGGTTAAAAGTTGATAGTGCTAGAAAAATTTGTAAACATCCTCTAACATTATCAGAAAAAATTCTTTATTCACATCTTTGGAATGAAAAAATTAATAAACCTTTTACTAGAGGTAAAGATTATGTTGATTTTGCTCCAGATCGAATTGCATGTCAAGATGCTACTGCTCAGATGGCACTATTGCAATTCATGCAGGCTGGAAAGAAAAAGGTTTCAGTTCCAACAACAGTTCACTGTGATCATTTAATTCAAGCTAGAATTGGAGCTGATGAAGATCTACAAAGTGCTATTAATACCAGTAATGAAGTATTTAACTTCTTAGAATCTGTTTCAAATAAATATGGAATAGGTTTTTGGAAACCTGGAGCTGGTATAATTCATCAAGTTGTTTTAGAAAATTATGCTTTTCCGGGTGGAATGATGATAGGAACAGACTCTCATACAGTTAATGCTGGAGGTTTAGGAATGGTAGCAATTGGAGTTGGTGGAGCAGATGCAGTCGACGTTATGGCTGGAATGGCGTGGGAATTAAAGTTTCCAAAAATCATCGGAGTAAAACTAACTGGAAAACTATCTGGATGGACTGCACCGAAAGATGTTATATTAAAAGTTGCTGGAATTTTAACAGTAAAAGGTGGAACAGATGCAATTATAGAATATTTTGGACCTGGTGCAAAAGAACTATCATGTACTGGAAAAGGAACAATTTGTAATATGGGGGCTGAAGTTGGTGCTACAACTTCAACTTTTGGTTACGATAGTTCTATGGAAAAATATCTTAGAGCAACTGGCAGAGACTTAATTGCTGATGAAGCAAATAAAATTAAAGAATACTTAACAGGAGATCCAGAGGTTTATCAAAATCCAGAAAAATATTTTGATGAATTAATTGAAATTAACTTATCTGAACTCGAACCTCATATTAATGGACCTTTTTCACCAGATATTGCAACTCCTGTAAGTAAGATGGCAGAAACACTTAAAGATAATGATTGGCCAAGAAAAATTGAATGGGGATTAATTGGTTCATGTACTAACTCCTCATATGAAGATTTATCAAGAGCTTCTTCAATAGCCAACCAAGCTTTAGAAAAAAATCTTTCTACAAAAGCAGATTTTGGAATAAATCCAGGTTCAGAGCAGGTTAGATTTACAGCAGAAAGAGATGGACTACTTAATATTTTTGAAAAACTTGATGCGAAAATCTTCACTAATGCTTGTGGTCCATGTATTGGTCAATGGGCAAGAAAAGATGCAGATAAAGAGAAAAAGAACTCCATAATTCATTCATTTAATAGAAATTTTGCTAAAAGAGCTGATGGTAATCCCAATACTCATGCATTTGTTGCATCACCTGAAATGGTAGCCGCTATTGCAATATCAGGTGATTTGGCATTTAATCCCTTAAAAGACACACTTATTAATAATAAAGGGAATGAAGTTAGCTTAGAAGAACCAAAAGGATGGGAATTACCTCCAAAAGGGTTTGATGTTAAAGATAATGGATACATAGAACCAATTAAAGATGGTTCTAGTATTGATGTAATTATTGATCCAAAATCTAAAAGACTTGAAAAACTTGAACCATTTAGCCCATGGGATGGAAAAAATATCTTGGGAGCTAAATTATTAATTAAAGCTTTTGGAAAATGTACTACTGATCATATTTCTATGGCAGGTCCTTGGCTAAGATTTAGGGGACATTTAGATAATATTTCTAATAATTGTTTAATCGGAGCAGTTAATGCTTTTAATAAAAAAACAAATTTTGTTAAAAATCAATTAACTGGAAAATATGGAGGTGTTCCTGATGTACAAAGAAACTATAAAGAAAATGGAATCTCTACAGTTGTAGTTGGTGATCATAATTACGGTGAGGGTTCATCAAGAGAACATGCAGCTATGGAACCTAGACATTTAGGTGTTAAAGTTGTTCTTGTTAAATCCTTTGCTAGAATTCATGAAACAAACTTGAAAAAGCAAGGAATGCTTGGAATTACTTTTGAAAATGAAAGTGATTATGATAAAATTCTTGAAGATGATACCTTCAATTTTATTGATTTAGATAGTTTTTCACCAAATAAACAGTTGACTATAGAAGTTGTTCATTCAGATGGTTCAATTGATATAATTAAAACAAATCATACCTATAATGCTCCGCAAATTGAATGGTATAAAGAAGGTTCTGCACTTAATCTAATAAAAAAAGGGGCTTAAAATAAACCCCTTTTCTAAGTAATCATTTTACGATATATTTATTATTGTGCTTCTTGAAGTTTAAGAAATACACCTACTACGTCAAATTATTCAGCAGCAGCTATTGATAATTCTAGTTCAGCTTTTAAATGACTTTGATCACTGTGTTGCCATTCATTAATAACTTTTCCATCTTCTCCCCAAAGATATCCTATATGGCAAGGAATTTCAACAGTTTCACCACTAAATTTTCCAGTACCTTTCCATATAAACCATGCTTGTGAAACATAACCATATTCTGGGTAATTTATTGTTTGAACAAATGCAATTTCATTTACTTCCTCACCGTCACCCCAACTCATAGAGATATCATCATAAAGTTCATGATGCAGACCAATTAAAGATTTAGCTTCATCGTAACCAATTGGATCAGTTACATTTCCGTAAAATTGTAAGTCTTGAGACCATATATCTCCTTCAAAATTTTGATTCATATATTCAACGTATGCCTGTTTTATTGCGTTTGATTTTTCATCCTCAAATGTTACTTGAACGCCTGTAGATGTGCAGCCAACAAACAAAGCTGCTATAAATACTAAAATTATTTTTTTCATAATTATTAAATTTTAATTGTTATTTACAAAATTTTCTATTTGAACTGACATTCCATTTACATCCATCCAATCACTAAAGCCAGTAATTTTACCATCATCACCAAAGTTTATGAGTCCATACCACTTATTTCCTCCTTCAGCTCCGGTTTCTGTATGTTTCCATTTCCAAACTCCATAAACACGTAATCCATTTGGTTCAGAACTTGGTGTCGCACTTGAATATAAAGAACCAGACCAGTATGCTGAATTAGCATTTGGATCTGCATCTGGATTCATATTAGGACCTTCTCCTTCTGAAAAGAAAATATTATCAAAGTTGTCAAAATAACCTTGCACTGCAGATTGAAAATCTTCATAATTAAGTAATTCACCTCCATTATAATATGGTGGACTCCATTGAACAGATTCAGAGACTACACTCATAGTCAAATCCATATCTTCAGCATTAAATCCTTTTGCAAAAGTTCTAAAAGATTCAATTTGTTGCTCAAATTTTGCTTGATTTTCCTCAGATACTGCATCAGGTGCTGGAGATTGACACGCAATAAAAGCAGTAAGGAAAAATAATATAAATAGCTTTTTCATATATTGTTTTATTATAAATTGATTTGTGAATGTAATAAATTAATGTGAAAATGAAGTTATCTATATATTAATAACCCCACATATCAACTTCAAAATCTAAAATTTCTTTTTTTATTCTTTCAGATTCCATAATTAGTCTTAGTTGATATTGAAATTTATCTTCACCTGCTCTAGGTCTTATGTAGTCTCTTATTGTTCTATCCCCATAGATATTATCATACTTGTATATATACGAGCTAAACCTTCTATTAATTAGAAGTGCATCAAAAGAAATTCTATTATTATTATTTCGATCATTAAAAACCAAATGTTTATTCAATTCATTTCTTATGGATGGATACCAGATCCAAAAATATGTTGACTCTCTTTTTGCATTATCTACTCCACTTTTTAAATCTTCAGTGTTAGCTCCTACAGGTTGAAGTCCAAGAAGTCTATATTTTAGTTCAGAAGCTTTTTTGTCGAAATACCAAATTCCTTTAATATTATAGCCTCCAATTTCGTTTGATTTTACATATAATGTCTGAGTCCCTGTTTTCCTGGAAACAAGTTCATAACTGATTAAGTCTCTTATTTCTTTAGAGTTTAATTTATCAAACTTGGAAAAATCATCTGTATTATAAATTTCAAGACTTGCTCCAGTAGAATCTTTATCAATCTCTCTTATTATGTATTCACTAATAACTCTCCAAAAAGATTTTCTACCTATCTTATTTTGCTCATCATTAACTGGAAATAATAATGGAAAGTTTAATTTACTAAAATGGGATAGACAAGAAAAAATGTACTA
>ERZ802830.2143-NODE-2143-length-18154-cov-7.1594_pt1 | contig 18154 bp, 13 predicted proteins | sample MGYA00345654_ERZ802830 | MGnify/ENA primary metagenome ERZ802830 (study PRJEB30503, sample SAMEA104212375) | marine metagenome | biome: Westerlies Biome; feature: [SRF] surface water layer (ENVO:00010504) within the epipelagic zone...; material: water...
ATGGTCACCTAATATTATTAAAAGATTAGAAGACGCTACAGGTATTTCTGTTTTGGCTCCGGGGTTTCCTGACGAAATAGTTGATGATGAAGAACCTAAAGAGGGCTATGAAGTTATCCCTACAGGGACATAAGAACTAGTTCAAAAAAAAAGGGTGGAAAATCCACCCTCTTTAAATTTATTGTTTACCGATTAGTTATCAGTTGCATCTTTCAAGATGGCATTTGCTTCATCATTTAACTGGTTAAGAGTAGTCATGATATCTTCACCATTTATGATTGCTGCATAAGCTTTTTCAACTTCGCCTCTAACAGAATAGTACCCAGGAACTGAAGGCTCACCTTTTCCATATTTTACCATTCCTAAAGATTTATCATATTGAGCCATGGCATCTCTTTTTTCTTTGATTAGAGGATGATTGGCAGATGAAGTTCTAACAAAACCATATCCGCTCTCAGTAGACCAAACGGCTGAGTTTTCTGAATTGGATATGTATTTCATCCACTGATATGCAGCTACCATTCTATTCGCATCACCAGTATTACCCATGATCAAACCACCACCATATAAATTTAGTACAGGCTCTGAGGTTGTGTAAGAAATTGGAGCTACATCCCAATTTCCATTATATCCTTCTTCAATGGCTTTCTGATAATATGTGATACCAGAAGTTGATCCTGCAGAGAATAATACAGATCCCTGTGCAAGAAACTGCTGGTCAGTATATTTACCTCTTGCAGTGATAGCGCATCCCTTTGAGGACATACCCTGAATAAACTTCATAGCTTCAACTGACTTAGGTCCATTGTAAATGTATTGACCTTTTTCGTAGTCAAATACGTCACCACCGTGAGCAAAAACCCAAGCTGCAAAATTACTGGCATCTGTATCTATTTCATATCCGTAACTTGGCTCCTCACCCATTTTTCCACTAAAGTCTTTGTTAGTGGCTGCGCAAGCTGCTTCAGCAAAATCTGCAGGTGTTTTTGGATCATCTAGACCTAGTTCATTTAACCAGTCTTTATTGTAGTAAAGAATCTCAATTGATTTACCGACTTCGTGAAGTAGTTTTGGATTGCCTTCGAAATATGGAGAATAACCTACATCCCAATTTGCACCCCAGTCGTCTTTATCAGCCTGAGATACACCCCATTTTTTACTATTAGCTAAAGGTGTCTGGTCTATCGCAGCTGTAACAATATACATGTCAGCAGCAGCATTTCCATATCCTCTTGCAACGTCAGCTATATCTTTTGTTCCAGCTGAAGACATCATTGCTGATTGAACTTTTCCATAGTGACCTTTATATACGACGTTTACTTTAATACCTGATTCTGCCTCAAATCTTTCAGCTCTAGCTTTCATTGCATCAAGTCTTTCATCAGAGTACTGAACCCAGAATTCAACTGTTTGACCAGTTGGGTCTGCGTTTTCAATATCGTCAGCAGTAACAGCAAATGATTTACCAGAAACTATGATTAAAGAAGCAAAAAATAAATTTATTATTATTTTAAAAAGTTTCATAACCTACCCCGTTTTAATTATGTTTAATTTTTGATTCGATATTCTATACAATTTTAAGGTTACATATTTATTAAATAATATGTTTTGCGCTCACTCTTTTATACCAAAATTAGATATGCTTTCAATGAATAATCTTTGAGTGAAAAAATATAAAATAAGTATTGGAGCAATCGCAATTAAACAGGCCGCCATAAGTAAGTGGAAATTTGGCCCTACCTCTCTTACAAAACTATATATAGACACCGTAACAGGGTACCAATCTTCTTTAGTTAAAATTAAAAGAGGCCAAGCAAAACTGTTCCAGGCAATAATAAAAGTAAATAAAGCTACTGTTACTATTATCGGCATACTCATAGGAACCACGATTCGCGTTAAAAAATAAAAATGTGATGACCCATCAAGACGTGCTGCATCCCACAATTCATTTGGTATTTTTTTAAAGTATTGCCGTAATAAAAATATTACAAAAATGTTTCCCATAAATGGTACTGTTAAGCCCTGTAAGGTATTCATCCATGATGGACCAAAAGGCAAAGGTATTATTTCTCCTCTTATTATAAGCAAATGAGGAAGCAGAGTTATTATTTCAGGAATCATTAATGATAAAAGTAGCAAATAAAAAATTAAATTTTTAAATGGGAAATCTATTCTAGCAAAAGAATATGCAGCTGGAATGCTTGTAATAAGAACCCCGATCACTGTTATAGAACTAATAATTATACTATTAATTGTATACTTTTGAAAATTATTCGAAGTCCATACTTCAATGTAATTATCAATCATTGGTGTTCTTGGGAAAACATATTGATTAATTGCCTCTCCAGCAGTCATTAAAGAAGTCATAATCATATAAAAGAACGGATAAATAGATATGATAAATACTAGTGAAAGTATTATGTACGGAGCTCTGGTTTCTGAATTAAAGATTTTAGTCATAATTTATTCTTTTTCTAAAAATAACATATTGGGAGATGGCAAGGACGTTTAAAAGAATAAATAAAATTACACCTTCAGCTGCCGCGTATCCGTATTTTACTCTTCCCCAAAAATGATCAAAAATCTCTATGGTTACCACATCCATTGTATCACCAGCGGAAGATGTCTGCATAACAAAAATACTATTAAATGCTTGGAATGTATTAATAAAGCCAGTCAACATTAAAAAGAAGATAATCGGCATCAGTAAAGGCACAGTTATTTTTATAAAAGTTTGCCATCTTGATGCACCCTCTACTCGTGCAGCCTCATATAAATCACTTGGAATAATTGATAGACCTGCAAGAAGTATTATCGCGTAATATCCAGTATAAGACCAAATTCCATAAAAAATAGACGACGTTAAAGCCAAGCTAGGCCCTGCAAAAAGGCCATCAATTTTTATACCAAAGAGAACTTCAGTTATCGGCCTTTTATCAAAAAGCCACATCTGTGGTTCAATGCCAAAAAGTCCTATAAATTGATTAAGAAAAGAAGTCTCTGCTTTTCCAAAAATAAGGAAGAATACAGCCGCACCCATAACCGCAGGTGTTATATAAGGGAATAGCAATATCATTTGAAAAAATTGCTTTCCTGCTAATTTTTGATAAAGAGCAAAAGCTATAATAAGGCCTAAGCCAACTTCAAAAATTATTGTAAATAATGAATAGTATAAAGTGTATATTAAGGAGTACAAATAGTTATCATCACCTTTGGCTACCATTATACCCCAGCTAATGTTTATCAAGTAAAGACCAATAACTAAGATAATAAGTGAAGAAAAAACAACATACATCTTTTGTTTAAATTTATCTTTAAACTCACTCCAAACCCAATAACTAAAGATCAGAATTAGTAACCCTAAAATAAAAACAAAAAATGCAGGAATGCTTCCTAAAATACGTTCATAATTTTCAAAACCTAAAAACCTTCCTTTAAAGACTTTCCATTTATGGAGGCTCATATACATTCCAAAAAAAACTGGAAAAACTCCAAAAAGACCAATTATAAAAACTGCAGGAGTTATAAAAGAATAGCCAACGACTTTCTCAGAATGTTTTCTAAAAAAATTACTCATATATTTTAGTTTTATAACAAAATAAATTACACCTATTATATCTAAACTTATATGACTGAAATATTAAAGTCATAAAATAATTTTAAATTATCTTATGACTATTTTCTATTTAAATGTTTTTTGAAAACTCAATTAATTTTACGGTATTTGTAACACATGCTTCGAGATCTTGCCAAAATTCAGGGTTTAACTCTATATTGAATACCACATTAGGCTTAAGCTTTGTTTTTGAAACTAATTCTTCCCAAGGAATATCTCCCTCACCAACTGGAAGGTGTAAGTCACCGTCTCCGAGAGCTAAAGCTTCAGACTTAGTAAGATGCACATTGATAAAGTTTAGTTTACCAAAGCTATCATGAACGTGCCAATGATCTGAGTTTTCTCCTAGATCTATAGCATTGCTAATGAAGTCAGATTTAAATGCAGAACAACATAAATAAGCGTGACTGACATCGAAGCATGCCTTTATATTTTCATGATCAATCATTTTTATTTCATCAGCGAGTTTACTCGGTAAAGCAGTGTGCAATTTTTCAGAGAATGGGAAAATGTTTTCTACATAAATAAATTGATTTTTTTTTGCAGCGTAATCACCTATTCGCTTTAAATAATCGCGCTGCATTAAGTATTTTTTATTTAAAGCTAAATTGTCATCAATATCACAGTAACCTGTATGAATAATTAGTTTTTTAACTCTCAATCTATGAGCTAAATCTATATAGGCCTTACAAAGATTTTCATAATGATTTAAATTCTCTTTTTTATCGAGAAAGTTTACTACCATTGGACCGTGGAAACTAATTTCTCCTGAAAAATCATTTAAAATATTTTTAATTTTTTGTAGTCTTTCCTCAAATATCCTTCCATTGACAATCAGGTCTTGTGCAAAACCCATTAACTCAATACTAAATGGTTTAAATTTAGATACCTCTTCAACTCTCTTCAAAAAGTCATTGGCATCTCTAGATTTACTTCTTAGGGAAATTCCTAATTTTGGTCCTGACATTATTTTATAATCTTAAATGATTACTGAATGGCAAATAATCATATTAAATTATATCTTATTGTCTTCACGATATTCATAAGCCAGTTGAGCTATTTGCTCTGATCTTAGACCTGATAAACAATATGCGAATATTGGTTTTTTATCACCGTCTAGTAACCCTGCAAAACTTTTAACATTTTCCATGGAGAGCCTCAAAGGAGCAAAGGGAATATACTCAACATTCATTCCATGGTTTTCTGCCTCTTGTCTTATGGCGTCAATATTAGTTTGACCCTGGCCTTCATTATCAGGTCTATTGCAAACAATTGTTTTAATTCCATGATCATTAAGTAACTTAACGTCATCAGCACTTATTTGGCCACCGACATATAATTCTTCATTAATTTTTTTCATTTTTTCCTTCTTAAAAATATTTTTTAGAAATGCAAATATACTCATAAATTATTAATAGGTATCTTTAAATATTTAACACCATTTTCTTCTTCATCAGGCAAATCTCCTGCTCTCATATTTACTTGAGTTGCTGGAATAATTAGCTTTGGCATGCTTAATGTTGCATCTCGAGCTTCTCTAATCTCCACATACTTATCTTCAGTCATTCCATCTTTTACATGTATATTATTTTTTCGCTGCTCTGAAATTGTAGTCTCCCAAGAAATATCTCTACCACCTGGACCGTAGTCATGGCATATAAACAATCTGGTATCACCTGGCAAATTTAAAACTTTTTTAATAGACCTAAACAATGTTCTTGCATCACCTCCTGGAAAATCTGCTCTTGCGGTTCCACCGTCAGGCATAAAGAGAGTATCGCCTGAAAAAGCTGCATCTTCTATAACGTGAACCATGCAAGCAGGTGTATGGCCTGGGGTATACATAGTTCTGGCATTTAATTTTCCAATTGTGTAGGTGTCATTGTCTTTGAATAACCTATCAAATTGGCTTCCATCTCTTTCAAACTCAGTACCTGCATTAAATATTTTACCGAAAGTATCTTGAACTAACATTATGCCCTCGCCAATACCAATTTTTCCACCGATCTTTTCCTGAATATAAGGCGCCGCAGAAAGATGATCCGCGTGAACATGTGTTTCAATTATCCACTCAATATTTAATTTTGAACTTCTAATGTAATCAATAATTTCATCAGCATTTTTTGTAGAGGTTCTTCCAGAAGCTAAATCAAAGTCTAAAACTGAATCAATAACAGCACAGTTTTTAGTTAATTTATCCTCAACAACATAACTAATAGTTCCCGTGGAACTGTCATGGAAAGCTTTTACTATTGGTGAATTCATATTATTAATCCTATTAATTAATCTTTATTAACAACATAGTTTAGTATATTTATATATTTATAATAATTGAGAATATTTCAATTAAATTGTTATAACAACAATGTTATTTTTTTAAAAATAAGAATAGAGATTTTATTATTTATAAATTACTAAAGGTTTAGGAATTTAATAGTAAAAAAGTTAATGTTTAGGAGGGGAAAATGGTAAATATTGGTCATTACATAAATGGAAGTTTATACGAAGGAAAATCAGGTCAGAGTAAGCCAGTATTCAACCCTGCAACAGGAAGTTCTGAAAAAAATGTCAGCTTGGCAAGCACTGAAGAAGTAAATCTAGCTGTTGAAAATGCTAAATCTGCTTGGAAAGATTGGTCAAATCAGCCTCCTCTAAGAAGAGCAAGAGTATTAGACAAATTTAAGTATATTTTAGATGAAAGAAGAGAAGAGCTTGCTAAAGCGATAAGTAGTGAGCATGGAAAAACGCATGAAGATGCTCTAGGTGAAGTAACAAGAGGACTAGAAGTTGTTGAATTTGCTGTAGGAGCACCACATCTGCTAAAAGGTGATTACACAGAAAATGTAGGTACTGAAGTTGACAGCTTTAATGTCAGACAATCGTTAGGAGTAGTTGCAGGTATTACTCCTTTTAATTTTCCTGGAATGGTACCAATGTGGATGTTTCCAGTCGCTCTTGTTTGTGGGAATTGTTTTATCTTAAAGCCTTCTGAAAGAGACCCATCCCCTTCTCTTTTAATTGCAAAATGGCTGACTGAAGCTGGTCTTCCAGATGGCGTTTTTAATGTTGTACAGGGAGATAAAGTTGCGGTAGATGCTTTATTACATAACCCAGACATAAAAGCAGTAAGCTTCGTTGGATCAACTCCTATAGCACAATATATTTATACCACAGGCACATCTACTGGCAAAAGAGTGCAAGCTCTTGGAGGGGCAAAAAATCACATGGTAATTATGCCTGATGCTGATTTAGATATGGCAACTAATGCGTTAATGGGCGCTGCATTTGGGTCTGCTGGCGAAAGATGCATGGCTATTTCAGTTGCTGTTCCTGTTACTGATAAAGTGGCAGATGCCCTTGTTGAGAAACTTAAACCTAAGATTGAAGCTTTGAAAATTGGACCTTCTGTAGATCCAACTGCTGAAATGGGCCCCTTAATAACAAGTGAACATTTAAATAAAGTTACAGGTTTTATCGATGAAGGTATTAGAGAAGGGGCTAAGCTCGTTGTTGACGGTCGAAATACTAAACCTTCGATGCAAGGATATGAAAATGGTTATTTTATAGGTGGGTCCCTTTTTGATAATGTAAGTAAAGATATGTCAATTTATAAAAATGAAATATTTGGACCAGTTTTATCAGTTGTCAGAGCCCCTAATTATAATTCTGCTGTTGATTTAATTCATGGTCATGAATATGCAAACGGTGTTGCAGTATTTACTCGTGATGGAGATGTTGCACGAGGTTTTTCAAATGAAATTGAAGTTGGGATGGTAGGTATAAATGTTCCTATTCCAGTTCCAATGGCATTTCATAGTTTCGGTGGTTGGAAATCTTCGTTATTTGGTGATCATCATATGCACGGTATGGAAGGTGTCAGATTTTATACGAGGCTAAAGACAACTACCGTAAGATGGCCAAGTGGACAAAGAACCGACCCACAATTTACAATGCCAACATTAGGTTAGTTATTAAAACTCAGGTTTACCAACATATTTTGGATCAAAAGGTGTACGAGAAAAGATCTCATCTATTAGTGGTCTAAAATAATCCAAAGATTTAGTAGGATAACTGGGATCAAAAGACTTTTGGTCCCATTCACCACAAAATTTATCACATGATGCAAACCATTTGTGATCTCTGTATCTCTCTCTTAATGATTTATCTATTCCAATATCCTTACCTTGGTAATCTTCTGATCCGAAATAAAACATTTGAAAGAGACCATGCATAGAGACTATCCATGTTACTTCTTCTCTAACGTAAGGTCTTATAATAGTTGCTGCTAATTGTGAATGGTTTGCTGGAGCCAAGTCGTCCCCTAAATCATGAATTAAAGCTCCAATAATTAACTCTTTATCTGCACCATCAGCCTCTGCTCTTGAAGCAGATTGTAAAGAATGTTGTAATCTTGAAATTTTATATCCTGACAAAGTGTTGTCTAAGTTTTTCAATGCTCCAACAATTCTGCCAGGTAAACTTTTTGTAAATTCAACTTCCCCTTTATGAAGAAATTCATATTCCTCAGGCGTTCCTTCATCCATTCTGTTAAAGCTAACTTTTTCCATATCAAACCTCTTAAATATTTAATCAATATTTATACAAAATAATTTTAAAATCAAAAAAATAATATTTTGTAGTTTTTTTGTGTTTTTGACTTTGAAAATTTATAAAATGTTCAATATAAAATTAATAGTTAATTTTAGGATAATTTAAATGTCTAATGATAAATCTAAATCAGATATAAAAGATGAAAATAATAAACTTCCTTCACATGCCAGAGTTGTGGTTATTGGGGGTGGTGTTGTTGGATGTTCAATATTGTATCATCTTACATTACATGGTTGGAAAGATGTAGTTCTTCTTGAAAAGAATGAACTCACTTCAGGATCAACTTGGCACGCAGCTGGCAATTGTCCTAATTTTGTAGGTTCTTGGACAATGATGAAAATGCAGTCTTATTCAACAGAACTATACAGAAAATTAGGTGATCTGGTAGACTACCCAATGAATTATCATGTAACAGGTGCTATCAGACTAGCTCATTCAAGACAAAGAATGGAAGAATTTGAGCATGTCTGTGCAATGGGAAAACAAATGGGAGTAGAATTTGAAATGCTCTCAAATAGTCAGATTAAAGAGTTACATCCTTTTATAGAAACTCACGATTTAGATGGTGGACAGTGGGATCCACTTGATGGTGATATTGATCCTGCACAATTAACACAAGCTTTAGCTAGGGGGGCTAAAAATAATGGTGGGAAAATCGTAAGATTCTGTCCAGCAACAAATGTTGAAAGACTAAATGATGAGTGGGTTATAAGCACGCCAAGTGGACAAATTACTTGTGAATATGTAGTTAATGCAGCAGGCTACAGGGCTGCTGAAGTAGGTTCAATGTTTGGGAGAAATGTACCTTGTGTTTCTTTGGCACACCAATATTTAATCACTGAACCCATCCCGGAGCTAGAAGCTTTAAAATATAAAGTTCCCTTAATAAGAGATCCTGACTCATCTTATTATTTAAGACAGGAAAAAGATGGCTTACTTCTTGGCCCTTATGAAAAAAATTGTAAAGCGCATTGGACAACAAAGGATGACCCCATGCCAGATGACTTTTCTTTCCAATTGTATAATGATGATCTGGAAAGACTTGAGTGGTATATTGAAGATGCCTGTAAAAGGGTTCCCTTACTTGGGAGTGTTGGTATTACAAGAGTTGTGAATGGACCTATACCCTATGCTCCTGATGGCCTCCCACTTCTTGGGCAAATGCCTGGAGTAAAAAATGCTTTTGAAGCTTGCGTTTTCACATTTGGCATCGTTCAAGGTGGGGGAGCTGGAAAACTATTAGCTGATTTAATTGTTGAAGGTGAAACAGAAACAGATTCATGGGCTGTTGACCCAAGACGATTTACAAATCATGTTGATCAAGAATATACAAAAGCTAAGGCTATAGAAACATACAGCCATGAATATGCAATGCATTTTCCTCAAATTCAATGGCCTGCTGGAAGACCCGCCAAAGTCTCCCCGATTTACAATGATCTAATTCAAGCTGGGGCAGTTATGGGTTCTTATGGTGGCTGGGAGAGAGCAGATTGGTTTACAAATGATGAAAGCTTAAAGAAACCCGCACTATCTTATGATAGACAACATTGGTTTGATGATGTTGCTAAAGAGTGCAGCAATGTCTCAAATAGTTGTGGAATTATAGATTTAACAGGATTTTCTAGATTTGAAATAAATGGCGAAGGTGCTGCAAAGTGGCTTGAAACTCTCATTACAGGGAACCTGCCAAAGATTGGTAGGGTTGGTTTAGTTTATTTCGCATCTCCTTCCGGAAAAGTTTTAACTGAAATGACAGCTACAAGAATTTCTGAAAATGAAATATGGCTGCTCACGGGAGCTGGAGCCTACTGGCATGATAGAGATTGGTTAACTTTTAATCTTCCCCAAAATAGTACAATTAAGATTATTGATACAACTCACGATATAGGAACCATTCTATTAACTGGACCTAAGTCTGAGTTATTAATTGCAAATTTAACTGATGATAAAACTGATGTTTCAAATTTTCCATGGCTAACTCATAAAGAAATTAACTTATGTAATGAAAAATGTAGAGTGCTCAAAGTTTCTTATGCTGGTGAAAAAGGATTTGAAATTCATATCGCAAACAACAGTATGTCAAAGGTTTATAATGAACTAATTAAGTTTGGTGAAAATTATGACCTAGTCCATTTTGGAATGTTAGCCTTAGATTCAATGCGATTAGAAAAAAATTATCGATCTTGGAAAAGCGATTTAACATCAGACTATTCAATTCTACAAAGTGGTTTGGATAGGTGGATCAATTTTAGTAAAGAATCTTTTATAGGGAAAGAAGCACTAACTAGAGAATCTGAAATTGGAGTAACTAAGAAATTTGTTACACTTGTGGTTGATGACCCTGAAGATAATAAAGCTTTTGGGGAACCAGTTTATTTATCTCCTGTATTTGCAGGTGACAAATATCTGGGTCCTGTTGTTTCCTCTGGATATGGACATAGAGTAAAAAAATCTATTTCAATGGCAATTTTAGATGACAGAAATTTAGATGGACTAAATGATCAACTTCATATTGATGTTTTAGGAAGGAAAAGAAAGGCACATATTGTAAAAGAAGCCTTGTATGATCCTGAGAATAATAGACTAAGGAGTTAGTTTTGAATATCCCACAAGAAGCTGATGTTGTTATCATAGGAGGTGGAGTAATAGGATGCTCTGTTGCTTACCATCTTGGTAAATTAGGTTGGAAGAACATTGTTTTAATCGAAAGAAAAAAACTCACATCAGGCACAACCTGGCACGCTGCTGGCCTTATTGCGCAATTGAGAGCCACACAAAACATGACAAGGCTAGCAAAATACAGTCAGGAACTTTATTGGGATTTAGAAAAAGAAACTGGCGTTGTTACAGGCTTTAAAAGAAATGGGTCTATGACTGTAGCTCTAACTGAGGAAAGATTAGAAGAGCTAAACAGGCAAGCTGACATGGCAAGAGCATACGATGTTGAAATTGAAAACATTGATAATGAAGAGATTAAAAAAAGATACCCACATTTGAATACTGAAGATGTTCTTGGAGGAGTTTGGCTTCCAAAAGATGGGCAGGCTGACCCAGTGAATATCACATTGGCTTTAGCAAAAGGAGCTAAAAATTTTGGTGTAAAAATATTTGAAGACTTAAAAGTGGAAGGTATAGAAACTAATAATAATAAAATCACAGGTGTGAAAACTGAGAAAGGTTATATTAGATCAAAGTATGTAGTCAATGCTGGAGGTATGTGGGGAAAAGAAATTGGAAAGATGGCAGGTGCATCAGTTCCACTTCATGCTTGTGAACATTTCTACATTGTAACTGAGCCTATAGATGGTCTTCAATCTGAATTACCAGTTTTACGTGTACCTGATGAATGCGCTTACTATAAGGAGGATGCAGGAAAAATTTTACTAGGTGCTTTTGAACCAAATTCAAAACCTTGGGGTGGGGATGGTATTCCGGAAGACTTTGAATTTGACAGCCTTCCTGAAGATTTTGATCACTTTGAACCTATTCTTGAAAGAGCAATTAATCGATTTCCATTTTTAGGCAAAGCTGGAATTAAAACATTTTTTAATGGCCCAGAAAGTTTCACCGTTGATAATAGATATCTTTTGGGAGAAACTCCTGAAATTAAAAATTTTTTTGTTGCTGCTGGTTTTAATTCTGTAGGAATTCAATCTGCAGGCGGTGCTGGAAAAGTTTTGGCAGATTGGATGAACGACGGAAGACCTAAAATAGATCTCTGGGAAGTTGATATAAGACGGATGATGCCTTTTCAAAAAAATAAACGTTATCTTGCAAAACGTGTATCAGAAACTTTAGGTCTATTATACGCAGATCATTTTCCCTATAGACAATTTGAAACTGGAAGAAATATTAAAAGAAGTCCAGTACATTCATATTTGAAAAATTATGGAGCATGTTTTGGTGAAACTTCAGGGTGGGAAAGGCCAAATTGGTTTCTCAATGAAAAGCAATTAAAAGATAAGGTAAAACCTGAATATGAATACAGTTGGAAAAGACAGAATTGGTTTGATAATAGTTCCCATGAACATATAGCAGTCAGAAAATCTGTAGGATTATTTGATTTATCAAGTTTTGGAAAAATTAGAATTTTAGGTAAAGATTCAGAAGATTTTCTTCAAAAAATATGTGGAAATAATATGGCGGTGGAGCCAGGTAAAATTGTTTATACTCAATTTTTAAATGATGATGGTGGAATTGAAGCTGATGTAACCATTACAAGAATATCATTAGATGAATTTTTAATTGTTACTCCAGCAGCTACTATTCAAAAAGATTTGAATTGGATTAAGGATCATATTCCTGATAAAGCTCATTGCTTTGCATATGATACAACATCATCTGAAGCAGTTTTATCAATAATGGGGCCAGATGCACGTAAATTTCTTCAACCTTTAATTTTAGAGTCACTTGAAAATGACCAATTCCCTTTTGGTCAAGCAAAAGAAATAGAAATTGGGATGAGCATCGCAAGAGCTCATAGAATTAGTTATGTCGGAGAACTTGGATGGGAAATTTATATTTCATCGGATATGGCTGCTCACGTTTTTGAAGAAATCATGCAGAGAAGCAAAGAAATGCCAATTAAACTATGTGGCCTTCATAGTTTAGATAGTTGTAGAATTGAAAAAGCATATAGACATTACGGACATGATATTTCTTCCGAGGATAATATAATTGAAGCTGGTCTTGGATTTGCTGTTAAAACCCAGAAATCAAAAGGTAAGTTTGGTGATTTTATTGGCAAAAATTCTGTTGAAATAAAAAAACAGGAAGGTGTTGAAAAAAGATTAATGCAGTTTGTTTTAAATGACTCTGATCCATTGTTATTTCATAATGAACCAATCATTAAAAACGATAAAATTGTTGGATACCTTACAAGTGGTAATTTTGGTCACCATTTAGGAGCCGCTGTTGGAATGGGTTATGTTGAATGTAATGAAAGAGGCGAGAGCCCTGAAAACCAATTGAAAGGAAATTATATGATCGACGTTGCAGGAAAAAGGCATCAAGCTACTCCATTTTTAAAACCTGCTTACGATCCTTCTAATGGTAATATTAAAATTTAAAATGCTTTAGAGGTGGAATTATATGGATGATATTCAGCTTAAAAGGAATAGAAGGTCAGGTGGCAGGTCAGCAAGAAGAGAAAAAAGAGCCGCACCATTACCAGATAATATAAAGCCTATTGCACCTGGAATGATTGGTGGTACTTACAAACCATTATCAGCTAGCGATATTGCAGCTATTGAACAAACTATTTACCAACTTTTGGATGAAGTTGGATTATCACAAGCTCCTGAATCAGGTGTTATCAAAATGCAGAATTATGGTGCTATTTTAGGTGAAGATAATAGATTAAGGTTTCCTCAAAACATAATAAAAAAAGCACTGAGTGAAACCCAAAAAAATATCACTCTCTTGGGTCAAGATCCAAAATATGATATTCATTTAAAGAAAAACCATGTTCATTATGGTACTGCAGGTGCAGCAGTAAATGTGGTTGACCCTTATAACAAAACTTATAGACCTTCAGAAGCACAGGACATTTATAACGCCGCGTGCATAGCAGAAAAACTAGATAATATTCATTTCTTTCAACGACCAATGGTTGCTACGAATATAGGAGATCCTGAAGAAATGGATTTAAACACATTATATGCCTGTTTATCAGGCACACAGAAACATGTTGGAATTAGTTTTACAGAAGCTGATTTCATCAAGCCTGCTTGCGAAATTCTTCATATGATTGCTGGAGGTGAGGAAAAATGGAGAGAAAGACCATTTATATCTAATTCAAATGCTTTTGTAGTTCCACCAATGAGGTTTGCTACTGAAAGCTGTCTCGTCATGGAAGAATGTATCAAAGCTGGAATTCCAGTATTACTTTTATCAGCTGGTCAAGCAGGTGCAACTGCGCCTGCATCTATTGCTGGTACAATTGCGCAAGCTACTGCTGAAGTTCTAGCTGGACTTGTATATGTTAACTCTATAAAGCCTGGGCATCCTTGTATCGCAGGAACATGGCCATTTGTATCTGATTTAAGAACAGGTGCTATGTCTGGAGGTTCTGGAGAGCAAGGTCTATTATCAGCTGCATGTGCACAAATGCTTGCACACTTTAATTTACCATCTGGTGCAGCAGCAGGAATGTGTGATTCAAAATTACCTGATGCACAATCTGGTTACGAAAAAGGATCTACTGCCGTTATGGCAGGACTTGCAGGTTTAAATCTTGTTTATGAATCAGCGGGGATGCATGCATCATTATTAGGTTTCAGTCTAGAGAGTATGGTCATCGACAATGACATGCTTGGACAGTGTTTAAGATGCGTAAGAGGAATAGAAGTTAACCCAGAAACCCTATCTTTTGATGCTATAAAAGAAGTGTGCCTTGAAGGGCCAGGTCATTATTTAGGTCATGACAGGACATTAGCTGTTATGGAATCAGAATATGTTTATCCAGATATTTCAGATAGATCCAGCCCCAAAGAGTGGAAAGAAAATGATAACCCAGAAATAATAGATACTGCACATAAAGAAGTAACAAATATTTTAGATAATCAAAAATCTAACCATATCAGTAATGAAATAGACAGAGAAATAAGAAAAAAATTTAAAATTCATTTCACAAATTAATTTTTTGTTATTAAATGTTTACATTAAAAATAAATAGATAATAATAAAGCATATGGTTGAAAAAATAAAACGTGGTAGGCCAAAAAAAGATTCAGTGATGGAAACTATAGCTGTAAGATTGCCATATGAAACTATTTTGGAAATTGATAATTATGTCAATCAAATCAAGAAAAAATTCCAAGGAATGAATGTCACAAGAGCTGACGCTATCAGACAATTGATAAACAATGGCTTAAATTTTAAATCAGAAAAAAATGAGATGTCTGACATCGAAGAAGAAAAAAGAAGGTTTTGGGATTAATTTTTTCTTTCAATTTTTAAATCTTCATGTATTTATATAGTAGTCAATTAATTTTGGTGGGAGAGACTAAGTAATTTATACTTAGCGCCGAAGGAGTAATCGCCTCGAAATCTCTCAGGCAAAAGGACCGCTAAAATTTGACACTCTGGAAAGTGGCTATAGCCCACCCAAGGTGAAAGTTAGGAATACTATCCTAATTAATCTCTCAGGTACCAAGACAGAGGAGGCATTCAGTAAAGTAATACTGAATGTATTGTGTTTTGGGTAGAGAGTAAATGATTGATAATAATATTAAAACTTCACCAATTGAAGAACTACATAAATTAAACAATGCTAAACTTGTTGATTTTGCTGGTTGGTCTATGCCTATTCAATATCATTCAGGTATAATTAATGAACATGTATCAACAAGGAATTCATGTGGCTTATTTGATATATCCCATATGGGTCAAATTCTTATTTCAGGTGCAGACAGTAAAGCTCTTTTAGAAAAAATAACGCCTTCAGATATTGGAAAAATAAAGAATGGAAAAGTAAAATATAGTTTTTTACTAAATAATCGTGGTGGGATTATTGATGATCTTATGATTACAAATGAAGGTGATGGATATTTTTTAGTTGTAAATGCAAGCCGAACTAAAGAAGGGCTTGATGAAATAGAAAATGCAGCAAAATCATTTTCAGAGATTAATATCAATCATCTTGAAGAAAATGGGATGATAGCAATACAAGGACCAAAGGCTAAAGATGTTGCCGGTGAATATTTTAAAGAGGTCAATGAAACTATGTATTTTATGGACTTTATAAATACAAAATATAATGGCAATGAAGTAAGAATTTCTAGAATAGGTTATACAGGTGAAGATGGGTTTGAAATTTCATCAAATAGTGAAACTATTTTTGAAATCACTAAAAGTATTTCAAGTGATGAAAGAGTAACCATGTGTGGTTTAGGAGCTAGGGATACACTAAGACTCGAAGCAGGATTACCTTTATACGGTAACGAATTAAATGAGGATATAACTCCTGTTCAAGCTGACTTAAGCTTCGCAATCTCTCCTTCAAGAATTAACGAAAAAAATTTTAGAGGCGCAGAAAGAATAATAAATGAAATTAAAAACGGAAGTGAATATACAAGGATTGGCCTACTTCCAGAAGGAAGGCGTCCTGTTAGAAAAGGCACTGAAATTATAAAAAATGGAGAGAAAATTGGTGAGATAAGCAGTGGCGGTTATGGCCCTACTATTAAATCACCAATAGCTATGGGAATCATAAAAAGCGAATTCTTAAATCTAAATGAAAACCTTCAAGCTAAATTAGGTGATAGTTTGATAACAATGAAAATTATAGAACTGCCATTTGTTGAGCATAAATATTATAGGAAAGGGAAAAACTAATGAAAAAATTTGCAAAAACCCATGAGTGGATAAATATCGAAAATGGAGAGGTTGGAATTACTGAAAACGCCATTGAGCTTTTAGGTGACATTGTTTTTCTAGAGTTACCTGAAGCAGGTAAAGAAATTTCTAAAGAAAGCCCTATTGCAGTTGTTGAATCTGTCAAAGCAGCAAGTGACATATACGCTCCTGTATCTGGTAAAATAATAGAAAAAAATGAAGATTTAGAAAACTCTCCAGAGGGTTTAAATGAGCAACCAAATTCCTGGTTGTTCAAAATTGAGCCTTCTAATGCAGAAGAGCTAGATCAACTTCTAAGCGAAGATCAGTACAAGGAAGAATTAGATAAATAAAGAGGTTAAGGATATGAGCATAAATAAAGATAAAGAAAAGTTCTCTAAAAGACATATTGGTTTAACTACCGAAGATAAAAACTATCTTTTAAGTAAAATTGGATACAAAAATATGGATGATTTCATTCAAGATGTAGTCCCAAATAATATTAAAAGACAATCTCCAATGAATATTAATATTGAACTCTCCGAACAAGAATTATTATCTAAAATTAAAGATTATGCTTCATTGAATAAAAAAAATATTTCTATGATTGGACAAGGTTTCTATGGAACACATACTCCTTCTGTTATCCTAAGAAATGTTTTAGAGAATCCCTCATGGTATACTGCCTATACACCTTACCAACCTGAAATAAGTCAAGGAAGGCTTGAAGCTCTTTTAAATTTCCAGACTATGATTTCTGAAATTACATCCCTGCCCATAGCAAATGCTTCTATGCTTGATGAGTCAACTGCAGCAGCAGAAGCAATGACTATGTCTTTCAAGCTTAAAAATAATAAAAATACAGTAATTTTAGATAAGTTTTTGCATCCTCAAACAATCAATGTGATCAAAACTAGAGCTGAACCGTTAGGTATAAATTTGATTATTTCAGAAGAACCTGAAAATGAAGACCTTACAAATTGTTCCTCTGTAATTTTCCAATACCCTAATACTGAAGGTGAAATTAAAAACTTTCAAAATGAAATCAAAAAAATACAAGAAGCTGGTTCTATGGTAATTCTTGTAGCTGATTTACTTTCTCTGGCTTTAATCAAATCACCTGGTGAGTTAGGAGCAGATATAGCTGTGGGCACAACTCAACGATTTGGAGTTCCAATGGGATTTGGTGGACCTCATGCAGCGTACTTTGCTACTCAAGAAAAGTTTAGTAGAAAATTACCAGGTAGATTAGTTGGAGTTTCTCAAGATAGAACAGGTTTAAAAGCTTACAGGTTGGCACTTCAAACACGCGAGCAACATATAAGAAGAGAGAAGGCAACCTCCAATATATGCACTGCACAAGCATTGTTAGCAATTATGGCAGGTTTTTATGGTATATGGCATGGACCAAATGGTCTCAAAAATATTGCCTCTAGGGTTAATAGCTATGCATCATATTTTGCAAGTTTAGCTATTAAATCAGGATATACTTTAAGACATGAAAATTTCTTTGATACAATAGTATTAGAGACTGGTATTGAAACTGACAGTTTTATTTCAAGTTCTTTAGATGAAGGCATTAATGTTAGG
>ERZ802830.2145-NODE-2145-length-18138-cov-8.07847_pt1 | contig 18138 bp, 14 predicted proteins | sample MGYA00345654_ERZ802830 | MGnify/ENA primary metagenome ERZ802830 (study PRJEB30503, sample SAMEA104212375) | marine metagenome | biome: Westerlies Biome; feature: [SRF] surface water layer (ENVO:00010504) within the epipelagic zone...; material: water...
AGTTGGTAGAGCATCTCCCTTTTAAGGAGAGGGTCCTGGGTTCGAGCCCCAGCCAGGTCACAAAAGTTAAGCTTAAAAGCTTAACTTTTTTTTATGCTCCATATTTATGGATAATTGAATAAAATTTGGTAATTTTGTTTAACGTTTTTAATAAAAAAGTGAACAATATAAAATCAACTTTTAGCATCAAAGATCTCGAAAATCTTACCGGGATCAAAGCCCATACTATCCGTATATGGGAAAAACGTTATAATTTATTACAACCAGATCGTTCAGATACCAACATTAGGAATTATGACCTGTCTAGTCTACAAAAGCTGTTAAATGTAAGCTATTTGAATAACTTTGGTTACAAAATTTCTAAGATATCCTTGTTAGATAATTCAGAAATTAAAATTTTAGTATCAGAAATCGCCGCTAAAGAAAGTACTCACAGTCATGCAATAAATGCTTTCAAACTTTCTATGTTAAATTTTGACCAAAGATTATTCTACAATACTTACAATGGTCTAGAGAAAACAAAAACTTTTAAGGAGATATTTGAAGATGTATTTATTCCATTACTTCAAGAAATTGGGTTATTATGGCAAACAGATACTATAACTACAGCTCATGAACATTTTTTAATAAGTTTAATAAGACAAAAAATTCTTGTTCTTACTGAGCAAATTCAATCTACATTTTCAGAACCCAACGGTAAGACTTATGTACTATTCTTACCAGATAATGAAGTCCATGAATTAGGTATTATGTATTTAAATTATCTTATCGTATCCAAGGGATTTCATTCTATTTTCCTTGGCCAAAGTGTTCCTATTGATGGTCTTGTAGATTTGTTAGAATATTACGATAAAATAACATTCATTTCATACTTTACTGTAAAACCTGAGAAAGAAATGATTAACGATTATATGAATGAATTTAAATCCAAAATCCTTAAAAAAGAATTCATAAATTTTAAAATTTTAGGAAGAATGACAGAATACATTGATAATGAGTCTCTTTCTAACAACATTAAAATTTATAAATCAATTAATAACGTTATTTCAGATATTTAATTTTTTTTAATTCATTTATTTCTTTAATTTTTACATTAAATAATTAAACAAAATGAATATATCCATCATAGGTTCTGGCTTTTCCTCATTATCAGCCGCCTGTTATCTTGCAAAATACGGTTATGAAGTTTCAGTATATGAGAAAAACGAATCCATAGGAGGACGAGCTCGTCAGTTAACTAAGGAAGGATTTACATTTGATATGGGGCCTACTTTTTATTGGATGCCTGATATATTTGATACCTTTTTTAAAGATTTTAAAAAAAAGACTTCTGATTTCTATGAATTAAAACGACTTGATCCCGCTTATTGGGTTTATTTTGGCATCAATGATTACATTGAAATAGGGGGAAATTTAGAATCTATCTACGATGCTTTTGATAAAGAAGTTCCTGGTAGCTCAAAAATATTAAAGTCATTTATAAGTGAGGCTGAGTCAAATTATAATATTGCAATTAAAGATCTCGTATATAAAATGTATGGGCAATCTCCTTTGGAATTAGTAAGCCCAAGTACGATTAAAAAATTAAATTATTTTCTAACTGATATCAAACAACTTGTTAGAAAAAGATTTAACAATCAAAAATTAATCCAAATCCTAGAATTTCCAGTTTTGTTTTTAGGGGCAAAACCCTCCGACACCCCTGCTTTTTACAATTTTATGAATTATGCTGATTTTGGTCTAGGAACTTGGCACCCCATAGGTGGTATGTTTAGTGTTGTTAAAGCAATGGAACAATTGGCTAAATCATTAGGGGTTAAAATTCACACGAGCTCAAATGTATCTGAAATTAAAGTTAAAAACAATCTAACTGAAGGACTAGTCGTTAATGGTAATTTTATTCACTCTGATCTTATACTAAGTGGTGCAGATTATGCTCATACGGAAACGTTGATTGAAAATAAATACAGAATGTATTCTGAAAAATATTGGAATTCTAAAAAGTTTGCCCCATCAGCATTACTATTTTACTTAGGTTTTAATAAAAAAATAGAAAACGTAGTTCATCATACGCTTTTTTTTGATGTTAATTTTGATGCTCACGCTTTTAGTATTTATGACAAACCAAGTTGGCCAGACGAACCATTATTCTATGCTAGCTTTCCCAGTAAAACAGAATCTAGATTTGCTCCCGAAGGTTGTGAAAATGCAATAATTCTTATTCCATTAGCTCCAGGAATTGATGATACCCCAGAAATTAGAGCTCGTTATCTTGAAATTATTCTTAATAGAATTGAAAGTTTGACAGGTCAAACAATTAAAGAAAATGTTATCTTTAAAGAAACATATTGTATCAATGACTTTATTGAAGATTACAATTCTTTTAAAGGAAATGCCTATGGATTAGCAAATACATTATTACAAACCGCTTTTTTAAGACCTAAGCTTAGAAGTAGTAAACTTAAAAACCTGTATTTCACAGGTCAATTAACCGTCCCTGGACCAGGTGTACCTCCTTCTCTTATTTCTGGAAAATTGGCAGCAGAACTCATAATAAAAAACAACAACTAACTATAGCAACATGAAATCAATTTTTGACACTGTATCAAGAAAGTCAAGCTACATAACCACAAAATCATACAGCACCTCTTTCTCTCTAGCTACAAAAATGTTAGCATCCAATATTAGACAAGATATTTATAATATTTATGGGTTTGTTCGGTTTGCGGATGAAATAGTTGATACATTTCATGATTACGATAAGGTTTTTCTTTTCAATAAATTTGAAGAGGACCTCGAATTGGCTTTACAACACAAAATCAGTTTAAACCCTATTCTTAACTCATTTCAAGAGACATATCATAAGTATAATATTGACAAAGAACTTGTCAATGCTTTTATGAAAAGTATGAGGTTAGATTTAACCAAAAATGCATATAATACCAGAGAAGAAATAGATGAATATATTTATGGATCTGCTGATGTGGTTGGATTGATGTGTCTTAAAGTTTTTGTAAAGGGAGACAATATTAGATATAATCATCTTAAAGAGAGTGCAAAAAAACTTGGTTCAGCTTTTCAAAAAGTTAATTTTTTGAGAGATTTAAATCAAGATGTCCAAGAATTAAATCGCACTTACTTTCCTAATACCAATTTAAAACAGTTAAATGAGGAAAGTAAACAAGAAATTATAAATGATATCGAATCAGATTTTGCTGAGGGCTTGTCTGGTATTAAAGAACTGCCTATTGAAGCTAAATTTGGTGTTTATATTGCATATCGCTACTATAGACAACTACTAAAAAAACTTAAAAAAACTCCTGCTTTAGAAATTCAATCTACTAGAATAAGAGTCCATAATATTAAGAAAATTGAGTTACTTACACGAAGCTATGTTAAATATCAACTTAAATTAGTATGACCATTATATATTCTCTACTTATTTTTTTAGCAACATTCTTTTTTATGGAATTCATGGCATGGTTTACACACAAATATATCATGCATGGCTTTCTTTGGTCACTTCACAAAGATCATCATGTAAAAGATCATAAAAGTTGGTTTGAGCGTAATGATGCGTTTTTTATTTTCTATGCTATTGTAAGTATATTATGTTTTTATTTGTGGAGCTATCACAATATTTGGTTCACTTTAGCCATTGGTCTAGGAATCATGGCTTATGGAGCTACTTATTTTATAGTTCATGATATTTTTATTCATCAACGTTTTAAAATGTTTAGAAAAGCTAACAATTGGTATGCTAAAGGAATTAGAAGAGCTCATAAAATTCATCATAAACATACTGGGAAAGAAGACGGTGAATGTTTTGGTATGCTATTTGTCCCTCTGAAATTTTTTAAAAAGTAGAATACTTTTAAATGACTTATGACCATGACTTTATTATAATTGGAGCTGGAATGGCGGGGCTTCAATTAGCAAATGCATTTTTAGATGATTCGCATTTTAAGTCAAAATCAATTCTCATTATTGAACCCCATCAAAAAAATCCAACAGAAAAAACTTGGTGTTTCTGGGAAAAAGGGCCTGGAATTTGGGATAATATTATTTATAAAAAGTGGAATCAAACTCAATTTATTGGTAACAAAAAAAACACAATTTTAGATTTAGATAATTATTCCTATAAAATGTTAAGATCAAATGATTTTGAAGATTTTGTTATTTCTAAAATCAATAATAGTAGATCAGTTAATATTAAATATGACTCTGTAATTAATATTGATAAACACATTGTCAATACAAAAACCGATTCCATTTCTGCCGGACATATTTTTGATAGTAGAATTGAAAACACTTTTTATTTGAATTCAAAAAAAGTACTCATTCAACAACATTTTAAGGGGTATTTTATTAAAACTAATGCTCCTGTTTTTAATAATAAAGTCTTTACAATAATGGATTATTCCATCAAATATAAAGATGATACTTCTTTCACTTATGTGTTGCCATTTACAGAAAACTTGGCACTTGTAGAGTTTACTTTTTTTACACCTCATGTGGTTGAAGATCAAACCTATGATAAATATTTAGAACGATATATTAAAACATTTTTAAAAATCAATGACTATACAATACTAAATAAAGAAAAAGGAAATATTCCCATGACTTCGTATCCTTTTTACAATAGTAACTCTAATAGTCTTACCAAAATTGGTACTGCTGGTGGCTGGATTAAATCCTCTAGTGGTTATGGATTTAAAAATACTGAAAAAAAAATTCGAATTATTTTAGAAAATATCAAGAATTCAAAACCAATCAATAGTAATTTATTCTCTAGAAAATTTCAATGGTATGATAAAATATTTCTGAATGTTTTATATTATGACAACAAGCTTGGGGAAACAATTTTTTCAAAGTTTTACAGAAAAAATGACATAAAGTTAACCTTCAAGTTTCTTGATGAAGAAACTTCAATTTTAGAAGACTTTAAAATTATTTGGTCGCTAACTTCATTTGCTTTTATTAAAGCACTTTTTAGATAAGAATTAAAAATAAAAAAAGGCCTAAAATCAGGCCTTTCTTTATTTGATAGGATTTTTACATCACTAGTTGTTTTTGTGACGGTTTAAATTTAGTGAGCACTATACCGTCAACAGCAGCTTCATATTCTTCCATAGTGGGAGTTCTTCCTAAAACGGTTGATAGCACTACTACTGGTGTTGAAGACAATAGAGACTCCCCTTTTTTCTCACCAGAATCCTTTACAACTCGACCTTGGAATAAGCGTGTTGAAGTTGCCATTACAGTATCTCCGGGTTCTGCTTTTTCCTGATTACCCATACATAAATTACATCCAGGGCGTTCTAAATAAAGTAAATTTTCATATTTAGTTCTGGCAAGACCCTTTGGTGCGCTATCATCAAATTCAAAACCTGAATATTTTCTTAATACTTCCCAATCACCCTCCTTTTTCAATTCATCAACAATATTATATGTAGGAGGAGCAACAACTAAAGGCGCTTTGAATTCTACTTTACCACGCTGAGATTCAATATTCTTTAACATCTGTGCTAAGATTTTCATATCGCCTTTATGAACCATACATGACCCAACAAAACCTAAGTCAATTTTCTTTTTGCCTCTATAATAAGATAATGGTCTGATAGTATCGTGCGTATATCGCTTCGAAACATCTTCATTGTATACATCTGGATCTGCTATCATTGGCTCAGCAATCTCATCTAGATCAATAACAACTTCTGCATAATATTTAGCATCTGCGTCAGGACGTAATGCGGGTTTAAGACCAGTCTTAACCTCTGTAATTCTTTGATTAGCTCGATCAACAAGGCCTTGCAGTACTTTTTTAGTATTATCCATGCCTTTATCAATCATTATTTGTATACGATCTCTCGCTATTTCTAATGACTCAATTAAAGTCTCATCTTCTGAAATACAAATAGAAGCTTTAGCTTTCATTTCAGCGGTCCAATCAGTAAATGTAAACGCTTGGTCAGCAGTTAAAGTACCAATATGTACTTCTATAATTCTACCCTGGAAAACATTTTCACCACCAAATTGTTGAAGCATTTGTTGTTGAGTCGCATGGACGACATCTCTAAAATCCATAAAATTCCTCATATCCCCTTCAAAGGTCACTTTAACCGATTGAGGAATTGGCATGGTTGCCTCACCAGTGGCCAATGCTAAAGCTACCGTTCCTGAATCTGCTCCGAAAGCAACACCTTTAGACATTCTTGTATGCGAATCACCACCAATAATAATTGCCCAATCATCAATAGTGATATCATTTAATACTTTATGAATAACGTCTGTCATAGCGTGATAATTACCTTCAGGATCACGAGCAGTAATCAAACCAAAATCGTTCATAAACTTCATCAACTTTGGGATGTTTGCTTTTGATTTATCATCCCAAACAGAAGCCGTATGACAACCAGACTGATAGGCTCCATCAACAATTGGAGAGATAACTGTAGCCGCCATCATTTCTAATTCTTGAGATGTCATTAAACCAGTAGTATCTTGTGAACCAACAATATTAACTTCTACCCTAACATCGGAACCAGCATGAAGGGTTTTACCAGGTGTAGTTCCAACAGCATTTTTATTGAAAATTTTCTCAACAGCAGTAAGACCCTGGCCTTCGTGAGATATTTCTTTAGAGGCGGCATAAACCTGTGGTACATCAATTCCTAACACTTTAGCTGCAAAAGTTTGTAATTTTTTACCAAAAACAACAGCATAGGAACCGCCAGCTTTTATAAACTCCATTTTTTGAGGCGTTAAAGCAGCTGAAATATCTTTTAGAACAGTTTTTCCACTGTAAAGCTTCTTATCCTTTGTATTAATTGTTAATACAGTTCCTGTTTCTACTGAGTATTCTTGTTGTAAAACTGGTTCACCATCAGAGTCTAGAACTGTATTACCTTGATCGTCTTTTTGTTTAACCCAGTTTTTTAAATCTATCCCAATACCTCCGGTAACACCGACAGTTGTAAGAAAAATAGGAGAAACACCATTAGTTCCAGCAATGACTGGCGCTATATTTATAAAAGGCACGTAAGGGCTAGCTTTAATACCTGTCCATAAAGCAACATTATTAACTCCAGACATTCTGGATGAACCGACACCCATAGTACCTTTTTCAGCTATTAACATTACACGTTTATCTGGATGCTGAGCTTTTAGATCTAGAAGTGCTTGTTGCATATCTTTGTTGTGCTCAAAAATACTTTGACCATGAAGTTCTCTATCAGATCTTGAATGTGCGTCACTACCTGGTGACAACAAATCTGTTGATATATCACCAATACCAGCAATAAAAGTAACTACTTCTATCTCTTCATCAACCTCAGGTAGTTTTGTAAAAAATTCTGCTTTAGCATAACTTTCAATTAGTTGCTTAGCATTTTCATTTCCGTTACTATAAGCATTTTTTAAACGCTCTGTATCAGCCTCGTAAAGAAACACTTGAGTCTTCAATACTTGTGATGCGGCTTTAGCTATTATATTATCATCACCTAGAGCTAAGTCAAGTAGTACTTTAATTGAAGGACCGCCTTTCATATGAGACAGTTGTTCAAATGCAAAGTCTATAGATATTTCAGAAACAACAACTTTACCAGTAATAATTTCTTTTAAAAATTCTGCTTTAACTCCCGCAGCACTAGTTGTACCTGGTAAAACATTGTAAATAAAAAAATTAAGAGAATCTTTTCGGTTTTGATTTTCTATATCTTTAATCTGATCAATAATTTCCGATAAAAGCTTACTGTCGTCTATAGGTTTAGGATGTAATCCCAAAGCTTTTCTTTCTTCAATCTCTTTTAGATAATCTGAATATATATTCATAAAAAATATTTTTGAAAAATTGTTATTTAGACAAAACAAATGTTTTATCTATCAAACGATGTCAAATTTAATATTAAATGCCTGAAAATTAGCCTTGCAAAATTACAAAAAAAGGCAAATTTATTAAAACAATAATTACAGTAAATCAATGTATAAAAAATAAACAATTGATAACCAAAACTAAAAGTAATCTAAGTTAAAATAGGCAATTTCAAAAGTAAGATAAATAATGAATTTGGATGATTTTTTTTAGCAAATTTTGTGAGGAAACGAAGGCGCTTATAAAATAGAATTAATAATCTCAACATCGGATATATTTTCCGCCTCAGCCTTGTAATTTTTGATAACTCTATGCCTTAAAACACTAACTGCTACAGCCTTGACATCTTCTATATCTGGTGAATATTTACCGTTAATAGCAGCATGAGTTTTGGAAGCTAGAACCAAATTTTGAGATGCCCTTGGACCAGCTCCCCAACTTACATATTCGCTGATAAATTCTGTTGCTCTATCTGAATTAGGTCTGGTTTTTGAAACTAGATTAACAGCATACTTAACTACATTGTCAGCTATTGGCATTTTTCTGATAACTTCAATGAATAATTTTATTTGAGAAGAATCAAGAACTGGTTCTAATATGTCTTTCTTTTCACCAGTAGTTAATTTAACTACCTCTATTTCTTCTTCAAAAGATGGATAGTTTAAATAAACAGCAAACATAAAACGATCCAACTGTGCTTCAGGTAAGGGATATGTCCCCTCTTGTTCAATTGGATTTTGTGTTGCTAAAACAAAATAAGGCTCATTCATTTTATAGCGTTTACCGGCAACAGTCACAGCATGCTCCTGCATGGCCTCGAGAAGAGCAGATTGTGTTTTAGGAGGAGTACGGTTTATTTCGTCAGCCAAAATAACATTTGAAAATACTGGCCCTTTGATAAACTTAAATTGACGGTTTTCGTCTAAAATCTCACTGCCAATTATATCACTAGGCATTAAATCTGGTGTAAATTGAATTCGCTTAAAATCTAGTCCTAAAACCTTAGCTATTGTGTTAATCATTAATGTTTTAGCCAAACCAGGAACACCAATTAAAAGCGAGTGCCCTCCAGAAAAAACAGAAATTAATATTTGATCAATAATATCATCCTGTCCAACAATTACTTTATTAATTTCAGCCTTTAAAGATTTATATTTTTCAGAAAATAGGTTAAGGTTGGTTACATCAGACATAAAAAGTTATTTTATCCAATTTGCATTAAAATCACATGATCTATAGTCTCCATTAATTTTGATATAGGTATCTGAGATTTTTTCATTTTGCCATTTTTCTATGGCTTTAAATTGTTTATCCTGTTCTGCAAGTTCCTTGATCTTTAAATAATCTCTGGCAAAATCTGCTTTATGCTCATCAATCCGATCAGTAACTGTGATCAGTTTAAATTTCACAGGATTAACACGGTCACCATCTTTTAAAACAAGACTAATCTCATGATCTTTTAAATCCTGAATTTGAGCATATAAATCAGGGTCCATCTTAGTTAATTCAAAATTGTAATCTTGAGTTAATGGGTTAATCATCTGTCCTCCACTAAACTTAGTCTCTTTTTCGTCACTAAACTCTCTTGCTGCTTCAGAAAATGTCATTTCTTCATTAACTATATGCGTTCTAATTTTGTCTATTTTTCCTTTAGCCTCATTTATTGCTTCTTGAGTGATCTTGGGTCTTAATAAAATATGTCTCACATCATATTCTTGACCTCTTATCTTATCTAGTAGGATAATATGATAACCAAAATCTGTTTTAAAAGGCTCTGATATTTCGCCTTCTTGTAGTGAAAAAGCAACTTCTCTGAATTCTTTAACCATCTGAGGTCTCTTCTTGTTTAGCGTATACTTCCCCCCTGTTTTTCTGGAGGCTGTATCATCTGAATAAAATGTAGCTTTTGCAGTAAAGCTGGCTCCATTTTCAATTACATCTGCTTTAAATTCTTTAAGTCTCTTTATCACTTTCTCATTTTCCGCATCAGGAATCTGAGGTACAACTACTATTTGAGCAACTTTTAATTCTGTTCCAAAAAAAGGTGGGTCATCTTTTAATTGTCTATTATAAAACAACCTTACCTCTTCTGGTGTCACTTCAATTTCCTCAATAATTTTTCTTTGCATTTCCATTGCCAGTTTACCACTCTTGTTAATTTTAAACATTTCATCGCGTAAACTTTGCTCACTATCCATTTTGTAATATTCAAGAAGTTTTTCCATTGAACCAATCTGAGCTAAAAATGCATCTATCTGTTGATCTATATTAGATCTTATTTCTAATTCATTCACTGTAATACTATCTTGGATAGCATGATGTGCGTATAATTTATCTTCTAAAAGTTTACCGAATAGTTGACAGCGAGTAATTTCATCGGTAGAAGCCCCTCTAGCCTTTAGTTGTATGTATTCTTTATCAATATCTGAATCTAAGACAACGTAATCTCCAATAACAGCAGTTACACCGTCTATCTTAATTTTAGAATTGTCATTATCATTAGTTGTTAAGCTAGATTTAGCTAGACTTTTATTTTCATCAATTATTTCCTGAGAAAATATTGGTTTTAAAATGAATAGACTAAAAATGAGAGTTATTAATATCCTAGTATTATTATTTATATATTTCAAATTGATTGTTTTTAATAGCATCTTTCGTAATGTCATTTTCTAACTGCTTAATAAGCGTTAATTTTCTTTTATTTATAACTATTTTATCAACTGTAGATTTTACATATTCTAATGGTGCATAATCACCATATAACAACATGTTTTCAACATGAATCAAAGATATACCTATTGAATCACTTTGTTTTATAAAATTTGTTTTTTTTAACAACTGCTTTTGATTACTAAATAATTTTGATACATAAGCCTGTTTGATATTTTTAACCGCTACCCATGTTGAATCATTCAAGAAATAGGATTTAAAATGAATTTTTAGGGAATCTAAAACCTCTTGATCTGAAACTTCATATCTCAAAAACATATCCTCAACAGATTCAATTTCGATTGTTTCTAGAGGCAATTGAATGTATCTAAACTTGACCAAATCCTCGTTGAGTTTGAACATGAGTCTGTTAGACTCATAAACCTGCTGGGCTTCTTGTTGAGTTACAATTGTATCGAGCGTTTTTTTTACTAAAGCGTTAAGATATGCTTTGGTGTACAAATCATATTTATACTCACTCACAAGTTTATTAAAGTCATTTTGCTGTTTGAGAGATAAATTATTTTGCGCACCATCATAAAGTAAAAGCTGAGTAGCCCATCTATTAATATAATTATTAACAAGTATTATACTATCTTCAGTTGATGTTGTTTGAGGGAGTAATGCTTCAATTTCGTCAGCGTAAAGAAATTTATCGTTAACTCTAGCAACAGGAGCTGACTCTTCTTTAGTAATAAAGTAGTTACAACTAACTAATACAATTGTTAGAATTATAACTGATAATTTTGAAATAAAATTCAATATGTTATTGATTAAATTCTGCCTTAACTTGATCTAAAATTTCTTTATTTACCTGAACATCATATTTTTCTTTCAGTTGCTCAATCCATTTTTCTTCTAAAAACGATTGATAATCACCTGTTGCCAATCCTTTAGCTTCATCAAAAGTTTTTTCAGTAGCATTTAAAACCTTTTTGATATCCAAAACGTGATAAGTACCATTGTGTTTATATATCTCAGAAACACCCTCGGACAAGATTAAATTTGATGGTAATGAAGAATCTGAAAGATTAAACTCACCTTTGGAGACTATTATATTTTGTTTATCGTCAGTGTTTATTTGTTTTTTTATAAAGTCATCGGAAATACCACTTTTTAAATAGTTTGCTACTTTTTTAAGATCTTTTTTGTTATTTCCTGTGACAATTATAGCTTCAACTCTGTCTTCCCACATATAAGAAGATTTATGATCTTCAAAAAACGTCTTAAATCCTATGGAATCTTGAACCGCTTTATTCCATATCTCTTTTTCCATGAGGTCAAACAAAAGTAAGCCTTCTCGGTACTCTTTTAAAATATTAGCATACTCAATATTTTCCATTTCTAAATGATCCTCACGATATTTAAAAAGTTTGTTTTTGAGAAAATACTCATATTCTCTAGATATTAAGACTTTAAAATCCATAGATTTATTTGTATAATATCGTGCTCTAGTTTTTAAATAATCTGCAAAATCTTTCGCATCATAGGATACTTCTTTAATTGAAAGAAAAGGCATTTGAGCGTTAAAATCAGGTTTTGTTTCCCACGTATTAGAAAAATATGTTGAATCTAGAACTGAATCAAAATACGATAAAGCTTTCTCATTATCTGTAACTTCATATTTTTGTTTTAAATCTGAAGTAATCGTTTTATTAATTACTTGGGACCTACTGTCTTTCTTAATTTTTTCCTCGATTTCTTTTTTTAAATCTTCAATAGAACCTAAAGGTTTTTTTTCTATTAACTTAACAATATGCCAACCTATCCTAGTTGAAAAGGGTTCTGAGATATCTCCAGGATTAATCAAATTAAATGATTGATTTTCAAACTCAGGCACACTTAATTGTCCGGTTTTAAAAGGTTTAAGCTCACCACCCCTTGAAGCAGTGCTTTTGTCATCTGAAAATTGCTTGGCTAAATTGTCGAATTTATCACCATCTAATATCTTTTTGTATATCTCTTGTATTCTAACTTTGGGGACAATTGTTGAATCTTTTTGAGTATTTGCAACCATAATATGGGCTACTTTAACCTCACCTCTTGACGCCCTCTTTTCATTTACAAATACCACATGATATCCAAAACGTGTTCTAAAAGGATCTGAAGTTTCTCCAACTGGAGTATTGTAAGCAGCACTTTCAAACGGATATACCATTCTAAAAACGGAAAAATAACCTAAATCTTCTACAAAAACTGTTCTGCCGTCATGTAACTCTTTTTTAACCTTTTCAAAACCTTCATTTACAATTCTTGATTTGATAGTCATCAATTTATTATAAACATCTAAAGTATCTAAACTATTTTCATCTATTCGAATTAAAACATGTGAAGCATTAACTTCATATTGCATCCTATTATAAGCTTCTAAAACTAATTTATCGGTAACTTCATTATCATTGATATAAGATTTAAGAAGTTGGTTTTTGTAGCTTTTGAACTCTCTTAAATATTTTGGATCTTTATCATAACCTAAAGCTTTTGCTTCGGCAAGTTTTAGTTGATAGTTGATATATAACTCCAGATAATTATCAATATCCTTTTGAGACTCATCTTTTACTAAATCCAAATTCTTACTGTAGACTCTTTTAAATTCAGATTTACTAATTGGTGTTTCATTAACAGAAAACAGAATAGGGTCTTGGGAATTTTGTGCAAATCCAAAATAAACAAAACTTAAAAAAATAATTTTTGAATAAATACTTAAATTCATGATTATATTTGATAATTGATGAAGCAAAAATAACATAAAATCGAAATCTTACAAGTTTAAAAACCTTAATAGAAAAATCTGTTTTTTTAATAAAATTCAATAAACTAATGCTTAACTACAGAACATATAAACATAAAACTTCTAAGTCATGGGTAACTTTTATTCACGGGGCAGGAGGAAGTAGTTCTATATGGTTCAAACAAATAAGAGATTTTAAATTGGCTCACAATTTATTACTTATTGATTTGAGAGGTCATGGTGGATCTGATATAAAAAAATTAAAACCGATTAATAAATACAGTTTTAAAAACGTTGGTGATGATGTTATGGAAGTTTTAGATTTTTTGAAAATAGAAAAAACACATACCATAGGTGTTTCTCTTGGTACTATAATAATTAGAGATTTGAGTGAGCGTTATCCATCAAGAATCTCTTCAATGATTCTAACAGGAGCCATATTAAAATTTAATCTTCGAGGACAATTTTTAATGAAACTTGGATGGACTTTTCAATCTTTAGTTCCTTACATGATGTTATATAAATTCTTTGCTTTTATTATACTTCCCAGAAAAAACAATAAAGAATCCAGAGTGCTTTTTATAAACGAAGCCAAAAAAATGTGTCAAAAAGAATTTAAAAAGTGGTACAAGCTTACTTCTGAAATTAATCCTCTTTTGAAGTGGTTTCGAACAAAACCATCAGCTATACCTTCACTTTATGTTATGGGTGCTAATGACTATATGTTTTTACCAGCCATTGAAAAAAACATATCAAGTAACCCGAAAGACAAGCTTATTGTTGTTCCAGATTGTGGACATGTTGTTAATGTCGAAAAAGCTTCAGTATTTAATCAAATAAGTTTAAACTTCTTGTCTTACCCTAACGAGAATAATTTGGAGATTCCTTTGTAATAGTAACATCATGCGGGTGACTTTCATTTATTCCAGAAGCAGTTATTTTAACAAACTTACCTTTTTCTTTAAGAGTTGCAATATCCTTAGCGCCACAGTATCCCATTCCCGCTCTTAATCCACCAACAAATTGATGAATGCTTTCAAATAATTCTCCTTTGTAAGGCACCCTTCCTACTATACCTTCAGGAACAAGTTTTTTGATATCATCCTCAACGTCTTGAAAATAGCGATCTTTACTTCCTTGCTTCATAGCCTCGACGGATCCCATGCCACGATAAGACTTAAACTTTCGCCCTTCATAAATAATAGTTTCTCCAGGAGACTCTTTCGTGCCAGCTAAAAGGGAACCTAACATAACAGTATCTGCGCCTGCAGCAATTGCTTTAGGTATATCACCAGTGTATCTTATACCGCCATCTGCTATTACTGGAACACCTGTCCCTTTAATAGCGTTCGCAACTTCAAGTACTGCTGAGAATTGAGGAAAACCAACTCCCGCTACTACTCTGGTAGTGCATATTGAGCCCGGTCCAATACCAACTTTAACTGCATCAGCTCCAGCTTCTACCAAATATTTGGCAGCCTCAGCAGTAGCAATATTACCAACTACAACATCTACTTCGGAAAACTTAGATTTGACTGATTTTAATACATTGACTACCCCTTTAGTATGACCGTGAGCAGTATCAATTATAACTGCATCAACACCAGCATTTACAAGAGCTTCAACACGATCAATAGCATCAGCAGTAACACCAACAGCTGCAGCTACTCTCAATCTTCCATAAGAATCCTTATTAGCGATTGGTTTTTGTGTAAGTTTTGTTATATCTCTAAAAGTGATTAAACCTATTAATGTGTTAGACTCATCTACTACTGGAAGTTTTTCAATTTTCTTTTGTTGTAAAATGACTTCTGCATCTGCCAATGATGTCCCTTTTCCAGCAGTTACTAAATTTTCAGAAGTCATCACTTCGACAATAGGTCTATTTAATTTTTTTTCAAATCTTAAATCTCTATTTGTAACAATACCTTTAAGTTTACCATCGCTGTCAACAACAGGAATTCCACCAATACTGTGTTCAGCCATACTTTGTTGAGCATCAGCTACAATAGCATCTAAAGGCAAGGTTACAGGATCCATAATCATACCACTTTCTGCACGCTTAACCTTCCTAACTTTAGAAGCTTGTTGCTCTATGGTCATATTTTTGTGAAGTACGCCTATACCACCTTCCCTAGCAATAGCAATAGCCATTCTGCTCTCTGTAACTGTATCCATAGCTGCAGAAACAATTGGAATATTAATTGTGATATTTCGAGTAAATTTAGTTTGGATGTTGACCTCTCGTGGAAGTATCTCAGAATAAGCTGGTACTAAAAGAACATCATCATAAGTCAATCCCTCTCCTAGTATTTTCTGAATATGTGCTTGCATGGCAATTAAGAATTTTAATTGCATACAAATATAATACTATTAAGGGAGAATACTAAATGGAAACTTATTTAATGTTATAGGTGTTTTGTAATTTCTTAGACCAATTTACAAGTAACTTTGAAGCTTCCTCATTTAGCTTGGCATCAGTATGAAGCAATGTATATGAGCGTAATGGCATTTCATGTTCTTCAATTTCCTCTATGATTTCATCTAGTTTATGAAGTTTCTTTTTAATAGAGTAATTATTCCAATCAGAAAAGTTTAAGTGCTCTTTCCCTTCTTCTACATGATGATTAATCCAAAAAGATATTGGAGCTACTTGAGCATAAAATGGATAACTAGTATGATTAGAATGACAATCAAAACAAGATGTTTTTAAAATACTTTCAACTTCTGATGAGACATTATTTTGTAGAATAAACTCGTTAACTGCTGATTCATAACTTGAATTATTTAAATCTGGTCTATAGAATTGTATTAAAATCAAAACAATGGCTAGTATATATAACAATTTTCTTATCATAACTTTTCTATTAATTACACAAATAAAACAATACTAAAACTGAAATCAAAACTTTTTATTTTTATTTATTCTAAATAAACTTTGCAGATATAAAACTAATTTATAAATTTGCCAAAAATACTTATTTATAATTAATCTAAATAAAATTGAGCATCAAACTACTTAATATAATTGCACTATCAGGATTGTTTTTCGTTGCTTGTATAAACGACGATGGCAATAATAATTCAAACCATATGGATGCCCCTGAAACCTATAAATTTGATCGTAATGGTCTAACTACGGTATCATTTTCTGGTCAAACTTGCAGATTAACTATGGCTGGTGAAATTTACGATGCCTTTAAAGATACTTCTAAAACTGTTGAGGATATCAACAACATGTTTGCCAACGGAACAGGGTTTTCGGAAGAATTATGTTCAAAAAATATTAGAAGTAAAACTGCAAGCTCTGCAACTGCCTCTTCAACTGTAAAACCAATGTTTGATGCCTTTATTGAAGAAACAGTTAATGAGGTATTCCCAAAATGGAATTCTCCTGCTTCTGCTGGTAAATCAGGATATATTACTGAAAGTAACGGTAAAAAAAGATACGTTAATTCTAAAGGTCTTGAACTAGACCAAGCTTTTGTTAAAGGGCTTATTGGTGGGTTATGCTTAGATCAAATAACAAATAACTATCTAACGATAGGAAAACTTGATGTTGGTAATAACATCTCTGATAATGACAACGAAGTGCTTAATGGAGACAATAACTATACAACTATGGAACATTATTGGGATGAGGGGTTTGGTTACTTGTATGGCCTTGAGGCAGATCAAGAAAACCCAACTTACAGTGATAATGGTGACATTTTATTGAATAAATATGCTGGTAAAGTTAATGGTAGTGATGCTGATCAAGTTGACATGTCTTCAGTTTATGATGCTTTTATTGCTGGAAGAACCGCTATAGTTAACAACGATTATACCAAAAGAGATTTAGAAGCTGCTAAAATCAAATTGCACTTAGATAAAATTATTGCTATAAGAGCGGCTTATTATATAGAAGCTGCTGCCGAAATAATTGCTAATGGAGATGCAAGACCTGATGCTTTTCATGATTTATCTGAGGGTTATGGATTTGTACTTAGTCTTCAGTTTACAGATTTCTTTACTAATGCTGAAGTTGAAGTTTTATTAGATCAACTTTTAGAAGGCGATGGGTTTTGGAAAGTTGAATCGAGCACTTTAAACACTATAGCTCAACAAATTAGAACAAAAAGTAACATTTAATGATGTTTTATCTTAATTTTGCACTTTTTTAAAAATATAAAATATCCAGCACAACTAATTGTGCTGGATTTTAAAACGCGTATATGAAAAAACACTTTTTAAAATTAATTATAACTTGTTTGATAATATTATCATGTGATTCAAATGATGATTCTAACAGTAGTTCAGATAATTTTGATCGTAAAGCTTTACTTGAAAATTATACTGAAAACTTAATTATCCCAAGCTATGAAAAATTTAATAGTGATTTAGTTGCTTTAAAAACAGCAACTACAAATTTCGATAATGAAAGAAATTCTGAAAATTACAATGCTCTAAATCAAAGCTGGATCAACACCTATTTATCTTGGCAATACGTTGAAATGTTCAATATAGGACTAGCAGAAGAAAAGTATTATATGAACAAGATTAACATATATCCTGTTGATACGAATATTATAGAATCTAACGTAGCCTCTGAAAACCTTGAAGTTAGTAACAACAATAATTTTAGAGCAAGAGGATTACCCGCTTTAGACTATTTACTTCACGGTATTGCGAACAACAAAGAGGCTATTTTAGAGATTTACAATAGTGAGAGTGGTCAGAAGTACCTGAACTATTTTGATGCTATTGTTAATTATATAAATCAAATTACAATTGAAATTCTTAATGATTGGCAATTAAATAAAAATGCATTCATTAATGACAATGG
>ERZ802830.2146-NODE-2146-length-18135-cov-13.0453_pt1 | contig 18135 bp, 24 predicted proteins | sample MGYA00345654_ERZ802830 | MGnify/ENA primary metagenome ERZ802830 (study PRJEB30503, sample SAMEA104212375) | marine metagenome | biome: Westerlies Biome; feature: [SRF] surface water layer (ENVO:00010504) within the epipelagic zone...; material: water...
GACGCTGGGACGGCTCCGTCAGCCAGGCAGCTACGAAAAGCTGACTGCGACCACCGAAAAACTCATCGCTGGTATCAAGGAAGCAGCATCAGCCGCCGGCCTGGCGATCACCGGGGGCAGTGTCAGTGCAATGTTCGGATTCTTCCTCTGCGAGGGTCCGGTTCGCAATTTCGAAGAAGCGAAAGCCACAGACGCTGAACGCTTCGGCAAGCTGCATCGGGCGATGCTGCAACGCGGTGTCTACCTGGCACCCTCAGCATTCGAAGCCGGATTCACCTCCCTGGCGCATTCCGACGGCGATATCGAAGCAACGCTTCAGGCATTCCGCGAATCATTCGCTGAAATCGCTTAAATCCAGTGCGTTCCGCGATCAGGTGCATCGGCGCTGCCACGTTGTCGGTGGTGCTAGGCGCACCTGTTGAAGCGGGTCCATTTCAGACATTGCTCGGTCTTCCGGACTGGGTTGACTTCAGCATTCAATTCACCTCTGAGCCGATGGGAGGCATTCAAGGGGGCCTCAATCCATCGGCCAGCAGCTGGTTTCAAAACACGGTGGTGGGACTGAGCGTAGGCAGCGGCTTTCACAAGCCAGAAACAACCTGGAAGGAACTGGATCACTGGCAGGTGAATCTCGAACTCACCAATCAAGCAGGGAACCCCAACCTCAACACGGAGCTCGGCTCAGAATTCACGCTTCAAACCTTGGTGAACCCGGTTGGCACCTGGATTACGGCCGCCAGTGTGGAACGCAATCGCGGCCAAAGTTGGTGGAGCGCATCAGCCGGCTTGCTGTCGATGGATCCAGATTTTCTGGTCACGCCGGCGATGAATGCATACATCAATTCAACCCTCAACAACACACTCAACCTTCTGGTGGTTGGCCTGCCCATCAATCCATTGGTTACCCCTGGGGTGAAAGTGGCGGCTCACTCGGAGAGCATGGGCTCCCTCACCTATGGATATTTCTATCTCGATCCAGAAACATCGATCGCCTCCAGCCTGGGAGTCAACCCTGAGCAGCCACAGGTGAGGGGGAGCGTCCAGGCCCTGCAGTGGAGCACCAATCCACTGAGATCACGCCAGGATCTTCTTGAACCGATTCCTCTAGGCAACAGCCGCATCACCGTTGAGCGAACCTTGCCTGCCCCGGAAGCACAACTCGGGGGCTACATCGCCTCCACTCAGCTCCCAACAAATCGAACGGGAGATGTGGGTTCAGGCCGGAATCGTGGGATTTACGGCTCGCTCACCTGGCCATTGCAACTTCCCCTAGGAATGGACAACCGACTTTGGGCCGCAGGACGCATCAGTCTCGATCCAGGGAATAATCCCTTCCCCTCCTACCTTGGAGGCGGATGGTTGTCCCAGGGAATTCTGAGCAATCGTCCGCGTGATGTTCTGGCACTTGGTGTGAGCCGAACCAGCTTCAGCCCAAACCTTTCTCCCGGAACTACGTATGAAGGTGTGATTGAGCTCAATTATTCAATTTATTTATCCGAAACAGTTCAGCTACAACCAGTCTTGCAGTGGGTGATCAACCCAGGCGGTGAAGGCAAAGTTCAAGGGATCTGGGCCGGTGGAGTTCAGCTCAATCTGAATCTATAAATCAGCGATAGTTCTCAAACTGAAGAGGAACATCAAGCTCATCCTCCTTGGACCGCAACAACTGAATCACCTGTTGCAAGTCATCTTTACTTTTGCCTGTAACACGAAGACTTTCACCCTGGATAGCCACCGTGACTTTTTTAAGCTCATCACGCACGATCTTGCTCATTTTCTTTGCCAGCTCCTGACTGAGTCCTTTCTTGAGTTGAATGACCTGCTTAACGCGGTTACCTCCAACCGCCTCAGGAGCTTGAAAATCAAAGATTTTCAAAGACAGATTGCGTTTGGTCGCCTTGGCACGGAGAACATCCTCAACAGCCTGCAAGGTCATATCACTAGCGGTTGTAATCACGACTGCTGCATCCTCAAGCTCAATATCTGTCTTGGAGTCCTTAAGGTCGTAACGCTGCCCAACATCACGGCGAACCTGATCAAGGGTATTAACCAGCTCCTGTCGATCGAAATCAGAAACCACATCAAAGGAATACGTTGCCATCGATCAGATTCTTTCTTTGCGTATTCTAGCGCTGGGGCAGCAACATTCCTCTGAATTTTTTATTCGGTATGGTTCGATGTATTGATTGATCATGGCTTGGGTCCCATTCAGGCCTTGAGATCCTCGACAGAGATAGACACGGATCTGTGAGCCGTCGGGCTCCAATTCGTTCGAACAGGGGGGTGCGCAGAAGCAGTGTTTTTGAAATCAAGCAAGAACGGCTAAGTGCTCATCCACGAAGAATCAGCCAGAGCGAACGGAGCGCATTGCAATCCAGTCGATTCCTATCGTCTAAGTGATTGCGCTCTTGGCCGTGAATCTGATCGACCTCCTGACTCAAGCTTCTGTGGCCCCCTACGCCTGGTCACTGGTGCTGTCTGGTGGCGTGGTGATCGTCAGCATCGTGCCCCTTGGCGCGGCCCGATCCCAGGCCGACTACACCCTGAGCGACATGAAGGCGCCACGAGCCATGTTCGAGCGTCTACCCGCGTGGGGGCAGAGAGCCAGCTGGGCCCATCAGAACAGTTTTGAATCCTTCACCTTGCATGCACCCGCAGCACTCCTGGCGCTGTTGGCAGTCATGCAAACGGGTCCCCTGGGTGGACTGGCTATTCCAGCCGCACTGCTCCACCCCCTGCTCAGGCTCGTGTATTTACCGGCCTATGTCGCCAACGTTCCACCGGTGAGGAGTCTTTGTTGGGCTGGAGCCTTGTTGTGCACGGGCATTCTGTACCTGGAGGGGCTGCGGGCGCTGATTGCAACGGCTTAGCGATCTCCCTGCTGGAACTGTTTCAGGGCTGCCAACAGCGATGCCGGGGACTGGGGATCCACCATCAACACACTTCCCGCTGGCGAATCCGCCATGCGCTGCCCCATCGCCATCCAATTTTCGGCAAGCATCAAACGGATCGCTTCCTCTGTTTGCGGACTCTCAGCGAGTGCTTTGGCCACAACAAGAGCTGCTTGTGATTTCGCTTCAGCAAGAACGCTCTGCTGATTGGCCTGGGCCTCCGCCTCCAGCAAAAGCGCTTCCTTCTGCGCTCGGGCATCAAGGACAAGCGCCTCAGCGCGGCCCCGTGCTTCGTTGAGCTGAGCTTCCTTCTCTCCCTCGGAACGCAGAATCGCTGCCCGTTTTTCCCGTTCAGCCGTCATCTGAGCCTCCATTGCCTGCTTTACACCAGGGGAGGGATTGATATCTCGCATTTCCACACGGGTGACCTTCACACCCCAGGGATCCGTAGCCTCATCGAGTTCCCTGAGGAGTAATTCATTCACTTCACTGCGTGTGGTGAATGTCTGATCGAGGTCAAGCTTGCCCATTTCAGCGCGGATCTGGGTCAGCACCAGATTCACCATCGCCGCCTGGAGATTGTCAACGGCGTAATAGGCCTGAGAATGTTCAAGAAGTTGCCAATACACCACCGCATCGACCTCGATTGACACGTTGTCTCGAGTGATGCAGAGCTGGGGAGGAATATCCAGCACACGCTCCTTGAGTGATTCATGGCTGACAACCTTTTCCACCACGGGAATCACAATGGAGAGGCCCGGTTGAAGCTCGCGATCGAATTTTCCAAGGCGTTCAACAAGTCTGGATCGACCTCCGCTGGTGACCTTGACGCTGCCGGTTCCTAAAATCGCCAGAAGAACCAGGGCAGGCAGACCGAAAAGCGCTTCCATAAAAATGCGTTTCTATCGAAAATAACCGCCAAAGTGAAGAAAGTCTGTCGCGTTCCATGCTTCCCTTTGGAGTCCCCCTGGCTTGGCTCCTGCTGGCAGGACTTTTGCTGGCGATCGAGTTATCACAACCGAGCTTCGATGGTCTGATGGTTGCCGTACTGGGAGGACTGATCCTTTCGGTGCTCACGGCTCTGGCCCCTGTGCCGATCTGGCTCCAGTTCAGCCTCTTTCTTTTGATCACCGTAACGGGGACCGTCTGGCTCAGCCGCTGGTCCTCCGGACGCACGCCGTCTCCAAGCCGCCACAGGCTGAACGGAGACATGGCTGAAGTCCTTGGTTCTATCAGCCCAGGTGGGGAAGGCCGAGTGCGTTGGCATGGCCAGAGTTGGGCAGCCAGTTCCCTTGATCTGGAGCGGCCTCTGGCTCCAGGAGATCAGGTTCTAGTGATGGGGCGTGAAGGAACCCATCTTCAGGTTCTTCCGATCACAGCCCTGCGCTGATCATCAGTCGAAATAAAGAAGACTCACCACTTTCCCCATATCTTCAGCATTGCGGCAACTCGCAAGAAGCGTTTCGCTGTCATGAAACGCCAGGCATATCAACTGATCACAGCGCGTGATGATGTCCTGATTGCAGAGACTGCTGGCCATCGGCAAAGGCAGATCGTCGTGCTCTGGCTTTTCAATCAGATGCAGTACTTGATCCAACTGATTCTGAATCTCTGGCACCTGGCGGCTCAAACTCTGAGGAAGAAGAACCGTGAGCTTTGAAGCGTCAACAGCAAGAACTCCTCTGATGACAGCAGCATTCACGCCCTGAGCTCCAGAGGTCAAGAGGGAGTGACCCTCCTGAGCAAGGGAGCGTGCGATGAGTTCAATGAGATGGATTGCCACCACTGGAACATGGCGGCTGCCAAGAATCGCAATGCGTCGTTGCCCCTTGTCCTGAAGCAAGGCCAATTCCTGTGCAAGGGTGTCGACCTTGTCCAGTGCAGGAAGATCAAGGGATCGGCTCAATGGCAACGCGCATGCGTGTTTAAAAACTAGCAGTGATTACGCGAGCCCTACCGCCTTGGTGAGATCGCTCAACCGGCAATGTTCCTCCACCAGGCGAAAGGCATACGTGGCTTTGACCGCCTCATGCAGCCGAACGTGACCGAAAGCCTGCTCAATCACTTCAACAGTGGCCAGAGTGTCGTGTTCCACCTTGAGCAAAGGAACCTCGAGCTCATCAGCCCGATTAATCAGCTGCGGCAGAGGTTCGCCGGCTCCCGTGAGGATGAGGCACTGGGTGGAAGCTTCCAGGGCAGCCAGCTGAATGTCGGTGCGGTCAGCACCTGTAACAACAGCCATATTGCGGCGACGCCTGAAGAACTCCATGGCTGAGTTCACATTCATGGCACCGATGCTGAGGGTTTCGACCAGCAACTCAAGCTTTTCGGGGCAGCAGATCACCCGCGCATCCAATCGACGGACCAGCTCTCCCACCGTGACGCTGCGTAACAGAGGAGAACGGGGCATGACCCCGAACACAGTGAGTCCCAGCCCCTGAAGAGCTGGCACCACCTCGCGCTCAAGTCCCTCCACTTCGTCGGGGGTGACAGCGTTCAGAACCACCCCACGCAGGCGATCCCCCAATTGCGTTTTAGCGGCAAGGAGAGCATCCACACTGCAGCTGTCTTGCCACAGATGCACCAGCACCACAGGAGCATCGAGTTCATTGGCCAGCTGTACGAGGCTCAAGCCATACAGAAGTCCTTCGTGCAGGTTGCCTGCAGCCTCAAGGAGGGTCACCCCACCGTCAAAACCAAGGAGTTGCTTGCGGAGATGATCCAAGCCATCACCAGCGGTCAACATGCCCTGCGCCAAACGGTTCTCTGCTGTGAACGGCGACAGAAGATGCAGCGAAGGAATTAGCTCCTGATCTTCAAGACCAAGGGTCTCGCCCACGAAACGCACATCGTCGTCAATCAAAGGATCAGGCAAGTCACCCTGTTCAGGCACCCAATCGAAACTGGTGGCCAGGGGTTTCCCAAACCGAACGCGCTCTCCTGCAGAGAGCAGGTGGCGTGCCAGGCCCAACACAAGGGCTGATTTGCCACTGAAGGGTTCACAGGATCCGATCAGCAGCGTGGAGCCCATACGGGAAATTAGTGGTTCTTGTTGCAATTTAAAGGGGTCTCTCGTCCGCGAGCCTCTTGAGAAGGAGCCATTGCCAAAAGCTGTCAGGAAGATCAGTTCCTCGACCCTGCAGCGGTCCTTCCATCAACCAGTTCAACAGATGATGGGCTGGACACTCGAATCGATAGTCAACCTCGGGATGGTTCTCAAACTGAAGAACGCAGCGAGTGAGCTCCAGCGGAGCCTGCACTGGATCCCAGCGAAGAGAAAACCGATGCGCGGGGGCACCAACCAGCGTCCGTTCACCGACATGCTCCCCTGACGGCAGCAGGACCAGCGCCTCCCGGAGCGATGACTCCATCTCCAGCCCCCCGCAGTAGGGAGCAAAGAGCGCCAACTGAGCCTCCCAGGACAGGCCAGACAAGGTCATACCGTCGGTGTGCCTCAAGCATGCCCCAGTTCATCGCGATGGCACAGACCAACAACACCTCTCCTCAGATCGGTGTGGGTCCCAAGGGGTGGCAAGGGAAACGGGTGGGAATCACCGGCGCGAACGGTGAACTGGGGCGCGCCCTCACAGAGCAATTGAGGGCACGCGGTGCATGGGTGGTTGGCATCAGTCACCGCGCCAGAGTCGAGACACATTCGCCACTGCAGGCTGCACAAGATTGGGTGTGCTGGTGCAGTGGTGAGGAAGCGGCTCTCGATCCGACCCTGCGAGATCTGGATGTGCTGGTGCTCAACCATGGCATCAACCCTGGTGGGGATCAGGCTCCTGAAATCTTGACCAAGGCGCTGGAGATCAATGCCCTCAGCCATTGGCGCCTGATCCAGCGTTTCGAGCAGATTTGTGTCGAAGACTCCCTACGGCCAAGGGAACTGTGGGTCAACACCTCAGAAGCTGAAATCCAACCAGCTCTCAGTCCCGGCTATGAATTGAGCAAAAGGCTGATCGGACAGTTGGTCAGCCTGCGCTGGAGTGTCCCCGAACGCCGTCAATCGGGCCTCCCTCTCCTCCGGAAGTTGGTACTTGGGCCTTTTCGCTCGACCCTCAATCCAATCGGTGTGTTGTCAGCTGCCTTCGTGGCTAAACAGGTTCTTGTTCAAGTGCAACTAGGGCTTCCACTCATCGTGGTCTCACCGAATCCGTTCACCTATGTGGTGATGCCCTTAACAGAGCTTGGCCGCTGGCTTTACAACAGAACCTTGAGGATCAATCACCCCGATCCGTAAGAATTTCACAACCGTCTGAAGTCACCACGATGGTGTGTTCCCATTGGGCCGACATTCGTCCATCACGGGTCACCACGGTCCAGCGATCCTTGAGGGTGCGGCAATCCTTACTACCGGCATTGAGGATCGGTTCAACGGCAAGCGTCATTCCTGGCCTGAGCTTCACATTGGGCAGGGCGTCGGTTCGGAAATTGAAAACGGACGGCTCCTCATGAAGATTGCGACCAACGCCGTGCCCCGTGTAGTCCTCCACAACACTGAAGCCACCTTCACGAACACGGTCTTCGACCGCTCCGGCAATATCGAGAAGGGTGTTGCCGGCACGGATCTGCGCGAGTCCAGCCAGAAGTGATTCTTGGGCGACACGGCTCAGGGTGGCTGCTTCCTCGCTGACGTCACCCACACAGATGGTGACGCAGCTGTCGCCGTGGTAACCCTCAAAAAAAGCCCCTGTATCCACTTTCAGGAGATCTCCGGCCTTGATCACCCGCTTACTGCTGGGAATGCCGTGAACGACTTCATTGTTGATGCTGGCGCAAATGCTGGCGGGAAAGCCGTGATACCCCTTAAAGCTTGGTGTGGCGCCCATCTCGCGAATTCTCCGTTCGGCATGGGCATCGAGATCGCCAGTGGTCTGGCCTGGTTCCACCAGGTCCATGATTTCCCTGAGCACCGTGGCCACGATTCGGCTGGCTTTCGCCATGATCTTGAGTTCGCGTGCCGATTTGATCTCCACCCCTCGGCGCTGCTGAATGCGTGGGCCTGTCGCTGTGACGGAGCCGCTCTGGGCTGAGGCCAGAAGATCTGCGAACAAGTTCATCGGTCGTTCCTTCGGGCCATTCCCGACGTCTTGATGTCACGCTATCAATCGTGCTCAGGGAATGACGGTGATGCGTTGGATGGCGCAGATCAGGCGCTGGCATCGATGGATTGCTCCGTTCGTTTTGCTGCCGCTGCTCACCTCTGTCATCACTGGACTGACCTATCGATTAGCGCGGGATTGGGGTGGATTGAGTCGAGATCAGGCGCATTGGCTGATGAGCCTGCACGAAGGTGAGTGGCTTGGACCAGAACTCGAACCTGTCGTGGTTCTTCTCAACGCCTTGGGGGTGATTTGGATGTTGTTCACCGGAGGGGGCATGCTCCTGCAAAGCTGGGTTTCTGCACTGAAGAGATGGTCTAAAGGGGGAGAGACGGCAGGGTAAGCTGGTTGTTTGGCGTGATTACCCGGAGCTGGATGGCAGCGGATCCCAACGACACTTCTGCAAAGGAGAGCGCAACAGCGACGACGGATGGCGCTGTCGAGAACAACGGTGCTGATACTGCAGTTGCAGAGTCGACAAAAGAGTCATCACCCACGGTGAGCACGGTTCGCCTGAAGCCGGCGGAGCTGATCCGGGAATTCGAAACAGCTCAGCTGAAAACCGATCTCCCTGAGATCTACGTTGGCGACACCGTTCGTGTCGGTGTGCGGATCAGCGAGGGCAATAAGGAACGTGTTCAGCCTTACGAGGGCGTGGTGATTGCCAAGCGCCATGGCGGCTTGAATCAAACCATCACTGTGCGCCGGATTTTCCAGGGTATTGGCGTCGAAAGAGTCTTCATGCTGCATAGTCCGCAGGTTGCCTCCATCAAGGTTGAACGTCGCGGTAAAGTAAGGAGGGCGAAGCTTTTCTATCTGCGGGAACGGGTGGGCAAGGCCACCCGCGTGAAGCAGCGCTTCGATCGCTGAGGTTTCGACCTCGTTCAATCCAGTCGCCAACATCAATGTTGGCTGAGGGGTTCATCGCCTTGCGCCGTTAGTTCAGTTGGTAGAACGCAGGTCTCCAAAACCTGATGTCGGGGGTTCGAGTCCTCCACGGCGCGTCCGATGACCCCTACTGCAGTTTCCTGAGTTCGAGCATGGAGTTGGATCTTCAACCTGGTGATGTGGTCAAGGTGCTCGAATCAGCCGCACTAGGCTGGGTTCGAGCACGTGTGATTCGTGTCAAATCTGGTGGTCGTGTCGTTGTTCAGAGCGATCAAGGTCGCGAATTTACAGCCCGCGGCAATCAAGTTCGGCTCATCGAGCCCGCAGGTTTCCGTCCCTAATTCAGCATTGTCTGAAGTTCCCTAAAAACTCCACCAATCGGTGGGGTTTTTTATCAGCGACTGCCACTCAGGCCATCCGAACGTTTGCCTTTCAACTGTTGACGGAGGGCAGGGCTAAGGTTGATACTGATTTGGTCGCGCAGGCGACACAGGTCAGCCGATCGGATTGAGATATCCGTTGGTCAACTTGGGACCGTAGTTCAACCGGTTAGAGCACCGCCCTGTCACGGCGGAAGTTGCGGGTTCGAATCCCGTCGGTCCCGTTTTACGACTCGAGACTTCGCATGGTTCGCGTACGTCTGGCTCCCAGCCCTACGGGAACGCTTCACATCGGCACGGCCCGTACCGCAGTCTTTAACTGGTTATTCGCACGGAACAAGAACGGCAGGTTTTTGCTTCGCATTGAAGACACCGACAAGGAACGATCCAAGCCGGAATTCACCCAGAACATCCTCGAGGGCCTCCAATGGCTAGGCATTGACTGGGACGGCGACCCGGTGATCCAAAGCGAGCAAGCCGAAAACCATCGCAACGCGATTCAAAGTCTTTTGGATCAAGGGTTGGCCTACCGCTGCTACGCCAGCGAAGAGGAACTGGAGGTCATGCGTGCCCAGCAGAAAGCGAGCAACCAGGCCCCCCGATACGACAATCGGCATCGCAATCTCACGCCGGAGCAGGAAGCAGCCTTCCAGGCCGAAGGGCGAGAAGCCGTGATCCGTTTCCGCATCGATGAACATCGCGACATTCGCTGGAATGATCTCGTGCGTGGTCCGATGCTTTGGCGTGGTGCCGACCTCGGTGGTGACATGGTGGTGGCCAGAAGGGCTCCTGCCGATCGGATCGGAGATCCGCTTTACAACCTGGTGGTCGTGGTTGACGACGCCTCGATGGCCATCAGTCATGTCATCCGAGGGGAAGATCACATTGCCAATACCGCCAAACAGCTGCTTCTCTACGAAGCGCTGTCCTTGCAGATCCCGGCATTCGCCCATGCACCCCTGATCCTCAATCCCGAGGGGCGCAAGCTGTCGAAACGCGATGGGGTCACCTCCATCAACGACTTCCGTGAGATGGGTTATACCCCGGAAGCACTTGCGAACTACATGACCCTGCTGGGCTGGTCGGTTCCTGAGGGCATGAATGAGATCTTCACGCTCGACGCAGCCGCCAAGGTCTTCGATTTCGATCGCGTCAACAAAGCCGGCGCCAAGTTCGACTGGGACAAATTGAACTGGCTGAATGCCCAGGTTCTCCACGGCTGGGAGCCTTCCAGGCTTTTAAACGCGCTCTCACCGCTCTGGGCCGATCAAGGCTGGACGATCCCCGATTCCAATGGATGGGCACTGTCCTTGGTGGAGCTGCTCGGGCCATCTCTGACACTCCTGAACGATGGTGTGGATCAGGCCAGACCCTTTTTCATGGAACCTGCTCTGGAGGAGGACGCCCTCAAACAGCTCGCCCAAGAGGGTGCAAAACCCTGTCTACAGGCCCTTCTAAGCACCCTGGATCAAGCACCCTGGCCTGGCGACTCCATGGACCAAGCCCAGGAGATCCTGAAAAGCGCTGCCACCACCGCAGGAGTGAAGAAAGGGGTCTTGATGAAAAGCCTCAGGGCAGCCCTACTGGGCCGACTGCAGGGACCAGACCTCCTCACCACCTGGTCTCTCCTAGCGAAGATCGGTCAGGATCTCCCTCGTTTACGGCGCTGCCTCTGACGGTTCCACAGGCATTGCAGCGTCTTTGGACGCGTCGGGAGTCAGATCGATCAGACCGAGAACCCTGGCGAGGGGCTGGGCGGTGAGACCCTGAAGACCAACAGTCATCAGGATGGTGAGAAACACCAGGCCTTGCAGTCGTCCTGCTCCGAGCACACCGGCCTGCTCGAGCCTGATCGCGAACAAAGAAGCAACAGCTGCCGTCACGATTCCCCGCGGAGCAAGCCATCCCAGGAACAGACGTTGCCGCCAGTTCAGGGGGAGACCCACTGTGGCGACACTGACGGCTGCAGGACGAACCACAAGCATCAGCACGAGCACACAGCTGATACCGCCCCATCCGAGAGGACTGAGCTCTGCCCAAGACACATCGGCCGCCAGCAATGGAAAGAGCATGGTGATGGCAAGACGGGCCAATTCCCTGATCAACTCATCCAGTTGGACTGCCTGGGTGGACGGGCGACGCCCCACCACCACACCTGCGGCCACCGAAGCAGGAAGTCCTGACTCCGGAAGCAGCCATTCCGTGATCGAAAACATCAGAAACAGCACGCCCAGAGTGAGTTGAAGCCTCAGCCCCACGGAATGCTCAGAAGGCAATCGCCGCAGCACTTCCGAAAGCAACCAGCCCACGGCCAAACCAATCAGCACGCCACCCCCAAGCCTGGACATCAGCCCGATCGCCAGCTCACGCCAGCCGTGAAGATCCCCCAGCAGCAATTCCAGAAGCAACAGAGCCAGCACCGCCCCCACCGGTTCGAGCACAAGACCCTCAGCTTCCAGCACATCCCCCAGCGGCGAGGCCAGACGGATCTGCTGAACGATCGGAGTGACCACGGTCGGCCCCGTGCCCAACACAATCGCGCTGTAGACGGCAGCCACCGACCAGCCCAGTCCCGCCAGCCAGTGTGCAGCCAGCACCCCGGCCCCGAGAGACAGGAGCAGGCGGATCAGAGAAATCCGCAGCACCGTCGCCTTGATGGTGTCACCGGGAAGACGAAGATTGAGGCCACCGTCAAACAGCACCAGGCTGACCAGAAGACCCACCGTGGTTTCCAACCCCTGGCCGAGGTCCAGCGGCTCCACCAAGCCCAAACCGGAGCGACCAATCAGCAGTCCGGAGAGAAGCAGCAGAACAACGCCTGGAAGACCGGAGAGAGCGGACAGCAGCCTTGCTCCAGCACCGGCGAACACCGTGATGCCCCAGAGCAATCCCAGCCGCTCAGGCGTCATCGATGGAAGCGTATTGCGGTTCCACACGCAGTCCGATCACCGCATCCGGGCGGATCACCAGATATTCCCCCTCGAGCTCACCCAGAGGGACATTCACGAATGCCTGACCCTGGCCGCCGTTCACAAGGCCTTGGTACCACTCCTGAAAGGTCTCGAGCGTTGGGAAGTGCACCACCTCAGTCTGACCTCCCGACAGGTGGAGAGAAATGCGATAGCGGCGTGGTTGACGGGACATCAGCGAACCGTACAGGCCCAGGGAGTCGGAACTCGATCCCCTGGAACATAGAGGGGATGGCGCGGCTGTCCGCTGCGCGTGGTTCCCAGGATCAAAGGGCCAGCCCCAGCCCTACGACGCCGAAGGCAGAGCGCAAGCCAGGTCACCACCGTCTGATCCCGCTGCAACAGAGTCCCTCGGTTCCCCCAGCCCAGCCAGAGATCCCAGGACGGATGGTCAGCCCAATCCTCCATCCAGTGCTGAAGAACAGCATCGGTCTTGTCACCGATCGGATCGCTGCAGTGCCGCAACGCCCCTGGTGATGGAGAGATCCGCGCGAACAAATTGATCACCACAAGCTGGTGATACCCCCACCGCGTACCAAACGCCGAGAGACGACGCAGCGTTGGATCATCGCGATGCTGACTGGCTCGAGAAGGGTTCAAACCCACAAAGATCAGCGTTCGCGGAACTTCAGCCTGCAGTGGCTCCACGAGAGCACGTTGCAGGAACCAGCGGTACTGGCCGCACCTGCTGAAGGATGCGTCAGGTGACCAGCAGATCAAGGGCGGCCTGGAGGATGCGCCCGCTGGCGAGACCATCCCCAAAGGGATTGACCGCACGGGCCATCTGGTCGTAAGCCACTGGGTCATCAAGGAGACGGGCTGTTTCCTGAGCGATGGATGCGCTGTCCGTCCCTACCAGCTTCGCTGTTCCAGCATCCACAGCTTCCGGACGCTCGGTCGTGCGCCTGAGAACAAGAACAGGCTTACCGAGAGCAGGAGCCTCCTCTTGTAAGCCACCGGAATCGGTGAGCAGAAGAGTGCAACCTTTCATGGCCGCCACCAACCGGTCGTAGTCGAGAGGTTCGGTGAGCACCACACGTGGATGGTCACCGAGCAGGTCCTGAAGGGGCTCACGCACAGTGGGATTCCGGTGCAGCGGCAGCAGGAGTGTGGTGTCGGGATGGGACTCCAGCACCTCAAGCATTCCTTCAGCGATGCTGCGCAGGCGATCCCCCCAGTTCTCGCGGCGGTGCACCGTGGCAAGGATGACGCGCTGCTTCGCCCAGTCGATGGGCAGGTCAGTGAGCTCAGGGGCGCGCTCAGCCATGCGCAGCAGCGCATCGATCACCGTATTGCCGGTGACCATGGCTCGACCCACAACCCCGGAGGCCTCGAGATTGGCCTGGGAACGCTGCGTCGGAGCGAAATGCAGCTGAGCCACCTGGGAGATCAGCCTGCGATTGGCTTCTTCAGGGAACGGATCCAGGAGGTTGTCGGTGCGCAGACCTGCCTCCACATGACCTACAGGGATCTGCTCATAAAACGCAGCAAGAGCCGCCGCAAAGGCCGTGGTGGTGTCTCCCTGCACCAACACCAGTTGCGGAGGGAACGCTTGAAAATCGTCGCGAAGCCCCTGCAATGCCGCACAAGTGACGTGCGTCAGCGTCTGACGGGGGGCCATCAGGTCGAGATCCTGATCGGCGGTGAGCTGGAACAGATCCATCACCTGGGTCACCATCTCCCGGTGCTGACCGGTGAGTACAACGCGGGTTTCCAGTACCGAGCAATCTCGAAATTCCTGAATCACCGGAGCCAGTTTGATGGCTTCCGGCCGGGTGCCCAGCACGATGGTGACACGAGGCTTGGCCGCCATAGACGCAGGATCGATGGCGGGATCCTAAGCGTGATTCAGCGAGCTCCCAGCCGACCCTCACTTGCCACGGCAGCAGCAATGGCGAAGCTGAAGCAAGAACGTGGCAGAAGCCGATGAAGCAACCGATCTTTCCCCCGGGTTTTGCGTCCCAACCTGTTGCGGTCCCCGCCCATAGCCCCGCTTCCTCCACGCCAGCTGCGCTGACACCTTCACCAACCCCGTCACCCAAAGGACTACCAAGCCTTGAGGACATCGTGCGGATGGCCCATGACAAGGGGCACTCCGACGTGCACCTCGGCGTGGGGGAGGTCCCGCGTTTCCGCGCCCGCGGAGAGATGCTGCAAACAGAGTGGCCGGTCACAGATCCGAGCACCTTTCATCGCTGGCTTAGGGAAATCCTCACGCCCCAGCAAGTTGATCTCTTTCAACAGACGAAGGAATTCGACGGCTCCCATGCGTTCCCATTTGTCAGGGTTCGGATCAACCTGCTGGATTCACTGCTGGGACCCGCCATGGTTCTGCGGTTGATTCCTCAAACCATCCTCACGCTGGAGGATCTGAAACTTCCCGAGGTGCTGCGGGATCTCTCGTCACGTCCGAAGGGACTGGTGTTAGTGACCGGTCCCACTGGATCAGGGAAAAGCACCACTCTTGCGGCAATGATTGACTGGATCAACCGCCATCAGACACGCCATATCCTCACGATTGAGGACCCTGTGGAGTTTGTTCATCAGAGTCAACGCTCCCTGATCAGGCACCGGGAAGTGGGACTGCACACGTTGCAGTTCCACAACGCGCTGAGAGCGGCACTCAGAGAGGATCCAGACGTGATCCTGGTGGGTGAGATCCGAGACCGAGAAACCCTGAGCACGGCTCTGGAGGCATCCCAGACGGGCCACCTCGTGTTCGGAACCCTCCACACCAATTCGGCGGTGAAAACCGTTGAGCGCGTCCTTGGACTCTTCGCCCCTGAGGATCAAGACAGCATTCGTCGCTCGCTCTCTGAATCCCTACTGGGCGTGATTGCCCAGGGATTAATCCGAACCAACGATGGCAAACGAGCTGCGTATCACGACATCCTGATCAACACGGAGGCCTGCAAGGACTACATCCAGCGGGGCGCGCTCGATGAAGTGGAGGAGATCATGGAACGCAGCGGCTTCGATGGAATGGTGACCAGCAACCAATCACTCCTGGAACTCGTCAAAGCCGAACGGGTTGACCCTCAGGACGCAATTGCCGTCAGCCTCAAACCCAATGAACTGTCGCAAGCCATCCGGGGAAGGAGCACTTGACCTGCGAAGGCTGGATACCTTCAGCTGGCGGACATTCCCGTGCTGAAGAATCTCACCAGAATGAGCATCATCAAGGCGAGCGAGAGGCCAAGCATGGCCAGACGCCCATTCCAGATCTCAGCCTGAGGGGTAAACCCGCGACGCCATTCATTGAGCTCACCGGGATCAACAGGCTGTGATGGCTGCTGTTGCTGGGACTCAGATTCAACCATCATCACCAGAAAGCTCTTCGTCCAACATTATTCCCGAATTTCTTAAAACTGTGGATCTTGTGTGAAAAGATCTCCTCCGCGCTCCAAGGGCCATCGGGCCGAGACCCCAAGCCTGATGGAACTGGCCCCCCATCCTGATTGGAGCCGACCGAGTGCAGCGGCACCAACCATTGCAGCGTTGTCGGTACAAAACGCCAGAGGCGCTAGATGAACGCAAACCCCGTGCTCGCGGCCACGCCGTTCCATTTGCTCACGCAATCTGACATTCGCAGCCACCCCGCCCACCATCACGAGTGTGGACAGGCCCCGATCAAGACAGCACCGCAGGCTGCGCTCCACCAGCACATCCACCACAACCTGCTCAAAGCTTGCAGCGAGATCCTCAAGGGGAAGCACATCACTTTGGGCTCGCAGGCTCTCCACCTGCCGCAGCATGGCGGTCTTGAGACCGCTGAACGAGAAGTCATAGGGATAAAACCCACCCTCCGGACGGGACACGCGTCCCTTGGGGAGCGAAAACCGCTTGGGATCACCCTCCCTGGCGGCCATCTGGATGGCAGGTCCACCTGGGTAGGCGAGCCCTAGCAAACGAGCCACTTTGTCGAAAGCTTCTCCAGCCGCATCGTCATGGCTGCGCCCAAGACGCTGCAATCCGCCGTCGATCCCCACCAGAATCAGCTCGGTATGTCCTCCACTGACCAAGAGCACCAGGTAGGGAGGCTCGGGAGGCGATGAAGCCAGACGCACTGAGGCAAGGTGCGCTTCCAGGTGGTGCACGCCTATGAAGGGCTTGCCATGAAGGGCAGCGAGGGTACGCCCTGTCACCGAACCCACCATCAAGGCCCCCACCAGCCCCGGTGTCACGGTTGCAGCAACGGCATCCATGTCAGCCACCGCTTGACCTGCGTCGTCCAGCACCGCGCCGATGAGGTGCGGCAAAGCCTCCACGTGCCGTCTCGAGGCAATTTCTGGGACAACACCTCCCCACTGGGCATGCTCCTCGACCTGGGAGGCAATGCGGTGGGACAGAACCATCAGTCGATCGGCACGCTGCTCCACAACAGCAGCAGCCGACTCGTCACAACTTGTTTCGAGCGCAAGCACCTTGGGCATTCAGGCAGAAAGCCTCCACTACTGTCCCCATGTGACATCCTGCCGCTCCGGGGCAGGCATAACAGGAACCGTTCCGATGCGTCGTTTTTTCGCTCTTGCGCTCTCGGCCCTGCTGGTGTTCGGCTTTGCACCAGTCGCCAAGGCTGATGTTGCTGGCCTGACCCCCTGCTCCGAAAGCGCCCGTTTCCAGCAGCGTGCCAGTGCTGCCACCACGCCTCAGGCCAAAGCCCGTTTTGAGATGTACAGCCAAGCCGTGTGTGGTGAGGACGGCCTGCCCCACCTCATCGTTGATGGCCGTTGGGACCATGCTGGTGATTTTGTTTTCCCTGGCCTGATGTTCCTGTACATCGCCGGCTGCATCGGCTGGGCTGGCCGTGAATATCTGAAAGCCACCCGCGGAACCAAGGAGCAGTACACAAAAGAGATTCAGATTGATCTCCCCTTGGCACTGAAGTCCTGCATCGCTGCTGCCACATGGCCCATTGCAGCCTTTGGTGAATTCACGAGCGGAAAAATGCTCGAAAGCGATGACAAGATCACGGTGTCTCCCCGCTGATCTCATTCGATTCCCACAATTTCTAAATTTTTTGATCGATGCAGAAATTCCTCACCACTGCTCCCGTCGTAGCAGCCATTTGGTTCACTCTCACCGCCGGTATTCTGATCGAGTGGAATCGATTTTTTCCTGACCTCCTGTTTCACCCACTCGCCTGATCTTTTTCATTAATGAATGACTAGAGGGCATCAGCCCTCTTTTTTATTGAGCAAGCTCAACCCGCTTCAGACCGCAAGACCCATTAAGTTTTCAAGCTCAGAGAGTGCTGTATCGAGATCGTCATTCACAACAATGGCGTCAAATTCAGACTGAGCATCCAGTTCGGTGCGCGCTCTATCCAACCGACGTTGAATCGCATCGGCTGACTCAGTGGCGCGCCCCTTGATGCGACGTTCCAGTTCCTCGAAGCTCGGTGGCGCCAGAAAGATCTGCAGGGCTTCGGGAAGACTCTTCCTGACCTGGCGGGCGCCCTCCAGTTCAATCTCCAGAAGAACGGGAGTCCCTGCGCCCAAGCGTTCCTCCACAGGCTGACGTGGAGTGCCGTAGCAATGACCGGCAAATTCAGCCCACTCCAATAACCCGTTGCTGCTGACGAGAGCATCGAAGTCTCGACGTGTTTTGAAGAAGTAGTGAACACCTTCCTGCTCACCCGCCCGGGGAGCCCGTGTGGTGGCCGACACCGACAGCCACAGGCTGGGATGGCGCTCCTGCAAGCGGGCGACCAACGTGCCTTTACCGACTCCGCTTGGTCCGGTGAGCAACGCGAGCCGGGCAGTGGCTTGTGACGATGCCATGGCTTGTCTGCAGTCAGGCTGCAGGGTAGGAAGGCACCTACCTCACCGGAACAGCACGCGCGGATGGCCACCAGCACGCTCCAGGTGATGGACCTGACCGCTCTGAAAGCGGTGCTGAA
>ERZ802830.2147-NODE-2147-length-18135-cov-5.93009_pt1 | contig 18135 bp, 10 predicted proteins | sample MGYA00345654_ERZ802830 | MGnify/ENA primary metagenome ERZ802830 (study PRJEB30503, sample SAMEA104212375) | marine metagenome | biome: Westerlies Biome; feature: [SRF] surface water layer (ENVO:00010504) within the epipelagic zone...; material: water...
AAATTACAACTCACTTTGATACTAATGTTAATGAATTGAAAAAGAATTTTTTCTTCTCCAAACTTAGTAAAGAACTTGATGGGATTAATGATGCTATTGTAGGTAATAATATTGAAATGCGGTTGATGAAAAAAATCCAACCTAGTTTGGGAACACCTACAAGATATGAGTTAAAATACAACAACAAATTGTTAGCTAGTTCTGTTAGGACTAATTATTTTATTGTTAATATCAATGGTTCTCAAGACGAAGTTTATATAACAGACAGGCCTGACGAAACATTTACTGCTTCACAACAATATAATGGTCAAAGATTTAACCTTGCAAAAGGTGACTTAATTTTAAAAACGAAAGCAACCAATACTGTTATAGGTGGAACTGTAGGAACAGTTGATTATGACACAGGTTCACTGGACATAACATCTTTAAGGGTCGATTCAATAAGTGGAACAGGTAACGATAGTATTAGAGTTTATATAACTCCACATGAAAGTGCAAAAAATATTTCAACAGATGACTTAATTCGTGCTACAGAAGAACAGAGTTATGCTGTTACAGCATTACCAGCTAGAAACATAATACTTTCCCTTGATGACTCTCAAATAGATACAACCAACAATGTTAAACAGGGTGTTGCTGTTACTATGATATCAAGGGTACAGGATGACTGATAGAATACCATCATATCTTGAGTACATAAAAAATATCGCCATAACCAGTGGCGGTGTTGACTATGGCTCAAATATAACAGTAAAAATTAGTGCTCCAACTGGAGACAACCCAATACAAGCAACTGCTACTGCTGTTATAGGTGATATAGGAACTGGTGTTATTACCGCTATTAATATAACAGAAGCTGGTGATGGATACCAAGGTACTCCAACTGCTGTAATCCAAGGTGGTGCTACCACCGTAGAATTAACATCTGGCCACGAATCTACTGGCCTTGACGCTGGAACATATTCTGCTGTTACACCCACTTCCACGAGCGGTGATGGTAGTTTAGCTAAATTTGATATAGTCATTGACTCTAATGGCGATGTTACATCTATAACTCCAGACGATAAAGGAAATCAATTTACCCTAGATGATACTATATCATTCTCGCCAACTTCTCTTGGTGGTGTTGGTACAGAAAAAACTATAGTAGCTACTGTCACGCGAATCGAAGGTGGCCGCAATGCTGTACTCACAGTAGAAGTAGATAAAATATCAAAATCTGACACATACGCTCAACCTAAAATTTCAAAACAGGTTGGGAACCAACTACCAGAGTTTATTAGAAACGACCATACTCTTTTTGTAACTTTTGTTGAAAAGTATTATGAGTTCATGGAACAGACTAATACAACGGATGTAACAAAACATGGCCCATTAAAAGTACTACAGGATTTTTTACACAAACTAGATGTAGATTTTAATGATGATGGAAGTATAAACACAGATGATAACTTTCTTAAAGAATTTTACAAAGACTATGCAAAAGACTTACCAATCGGTCAGAGTGCAAAACTAAGTCTAGTTTTAAAACGCATTAATGATTTTTACACTGCTAAAGGTAGTGCAGAAGCAATCAAACTTTTATTTAGAATACTTTATAACGAAGAAGTTACTATATTTAATGCACAAGAATTTGTTCTTAGACCTTCATCTAGTAAGTGGCAACAAGATTATGTTGTCAAGGTTTATGAAAGAGGGACATATATTAATGCTACTACAGCAGACTATGACCCACAGGATTTTGTAGGTCAACAAGTAGACCTTCATTATTACCAATCAACTGGTTCAGTTACCAACTCTTTTACTAAAAGAGCAAGTGTTCAATCAGTTAAGAAAATTGCTTATACAAATCCACAAGCATACGAATTAGTTTTAACAGGTATAGATAATACCTTTTCATTGCCTGGCGGTGGTGCTGCCAGTGTGTCACTTGATGAAATATTACAACCAGAAATTGCTGGTGATATAGGAACAATTGTAGGGACAGGAAGTGGTGGTGCTTATGCAACCCCAGATGCTTCAGTGGTTGATGGTACATACGCGATAGGTTCTTCTGATTATACTTCTTATATTGATGTTCCTTATTCAACTAATCTTGCTGTAACAAAAGGTAGTTATATAAAAACAGCTGGAAATAGAATATATCTTGCTGTAAATAGTGGAACAACTAATAATACTGGAACTGGCCCAACCCATGAGTCGGGCGAACAGACAGATGGTAGTGTAAAATTTAGATTTATTCAACTGACAACTTCCACAGGACATTATAGTACAGGAAGTTCTGGTGCTACATTTAGTGTTGTTCTTTCTGGTAATGCAGTATCTAGTGTCACGGTTACAAATGATGGTACAGACTACTATCCAAATGAAGTTATAGAAATTCCTTCATCAAAGTTTGGTGGTACAGGGACAGGCGTATTAATCAAAGTTGACACCATTACTAATGGTAAAATTAAAAAAGCAATTATTATAGATGGTGGTTCTGGATTTGCTGCTAATCCAGATGTAATTGTATCTCCAAATTCTTTAGACACAATTACAACTACTGCTCTTTTAGAAACAAGAGTTAATAATGGTGTTATATCAGATATAATATTTACTAATAATACAGATGGTGTTGGATATAATAATTTACCAAGTTTAAGAATATCTATAGGATTAACTCTTAGTTTTGTAAGTTTGGCTGGTGAAACTTTCCCTGCTTCTGGCACAGATGTTTTTGCCGCTATGAAGGGTATTGTTACCAGAGTGTTAAACACTGCTAAATTTAACTCAATTAAATCTGGGTCAAGTGCAACCGCTGGTGGATTTAAGATTGGTGACTCATATGTTATCAATGAAACTGGTGGCATTCTAGGTATATACGCTAACGATTATTTCTTAGAAGACTATACACTAACTGGTATATCCAATAACGCTTATGTTAGAATTACTTCACTTGATAGTAATGGATACCCTGCTACATTTGAAGTACTTGCTGTAGGACAAGGATTTAATAGAGAAGATTTTCAAGTAGAGTTATCATCTCCTACAGGTAATATTGCTACAGTTGATTTCAAGACAGGATATAATGCTGTTCTAGGTGGTGTTGCTGGAGATGCTGGCGGATTCTTATCGGATGCTAATAGACTATTCGATAACCAAGTTTATCAACCCTTTGCATATCAAATTCAATCAGAATTACAAGCAAAAGAGTGGAAAGAATATGTTAAACGGTCTGCTCACCCAGCTGGATTTGCATTATTTGGTGACTTACAAATTAAACAGGATATTGATTTCTCTACTGGATTTACGGTTGAGACAGATGTCTACATGTTCTTTGTATATCCAGACATAGAAGAATTGACAGTAGAAGAAACAGTTGTCAAAACAATCAACATTGCAGAAGCTGGGCCTGACGAAATATTCCCAGGCGATGCAATCAATTCATTTGATGTAGGAATTGCTTCTGCTGATTCAGTTGGTGCTTCAGACGAAGATGGCCCATATACATACACAGGGTCAAATATTAGAAGTTACTATGCTACCTCAGATGGAACCGAAACTGGTGACCCATATTTTGTGTTACATGGAACTGCTTCAGATGACTATGTTGAACGATTCGCAACTGGTGACTACTTCTTAAACGATAGTGGCGCATATGTAGAACTCGGTAATCCGCAAAAACTCATGACGCTGAACTTCAATTCTGCTGATACTGGTGAGTACGCGACAGATTACTTTGCTAACGATTCTGGTAGGTATACAGTTCTTATCGCAGACGATGCTGAAAGAAGTACAGAATTCTTCTTTGCTGCTGATGTATTAACTAATTTAGTAGTAGAAATAAACAGTACTACGGATACCGTAGAAATGGGTGAGTCTGTATTGATATCATTCGTATTCTTCAGAGAACCGAGTGATACATTTACAACCCAAGATGCTACGGTTGTAGAAGCTCAACCTAGACCAACCGATACATTTGATATCGCTGATGCGATTAATAAGTTTGATATCGGAGTCAACCCATCTGATACACTAAATGTTGATGAGTCAACAGCATTTGATGTAACTGCTGGTAGAACTGACACATTTACAAGTGATGATACATTATCAATACAACCACAACTAATTGCTACTGATACAAACCTTATACAAGACGCACCATCTTTAGAATGGGGTGGGTCAGCAGCAGATACTTTTGTTATCGCTGATGCGGTAAACAAACTTGATATTGGAGTTAACCCATCTGACACTAACAATGTGGCTGACAGTATAAATAAATTTGATATAACAACTGTATCTACAGATACTTCAAATACAGCAGATGCACTTACTAAACTAGATGTAGAAATAGACCTTACAGGGTCTTCCGTAGACGAAGATGTGGCCATAGGAGATAGTGGAAGTCTCATATCACAATCATATACAGTCGATTTAACTTACTTTGCCGGAGATTATGTTGCCGATACGGTAGTAAGTTTTTAAAAACTAATTCTAATTCTTATAAATAGGAACGCAAGGCAATAACTAATTTTAGAGGAGATAACAATGTTGCAAAAAAATGCCTTAGACGCCAAGGGTCGATTGACCGTTGAGCTGTTTGATAAAGAGGGGACTCTATTAGAGTCACAAGAAATAAAAAATGTCGTTGTAAATAACGGTCTTAATTATATCGCATCTCGTATGAAGGATGCTACTGCCACTGCAATGTCACATATGGCAATCGGTTCAGATAATACTGCTGCCGCTGCTGGTAACACTGCATTAGGTACAGAACTTGGTAGGGTCGCTTTGACTTCCACTACTGTTACTTCAAACTCAGTTGCTTATGTTGGGGACTTCCCCGCTGGTACTGGTACTGGAGCAGTTGTAGAAGCAGCTATCTTAAATGCTAGTTCGGGTGGAACACTACTTTGTAGGACTGTATTCAGCGTGGTAAACAAAGCCGCTGCCGATACACTAAAAATCACTTGGACGGTTACTGTATCTGACTCCTAAGAGTTAAACTAAGGAGTTAGTACATGGCCATTCTGTTACTAGAACAGGCAAGGTTTCATCAGGCGAGGTCTTTCTATAGAGACATCTATAACGGCAATGATAAATTTTATCTTGCCGCCTCGCGTACTGAAACATGGACGGATGATACCGCGCCTGATACATCGGTAGATAATCGTATCGATGTACAGAATTTCAGAGACAAAATACTTTTTGTGAAAAGAGTACAGTCCGCTGATTCGGCTATGTTAGCTCGTAGAATTGATTGGGTAAGTGGTACGGTTTACGATAGATATGATGATTCTTATTCATCTACTAATACCGCAAACTCTGGTGCTACTTCATTACAGGCTGCTAATTTTTATATACTAACAGATAATTTTAATGTCTATAAGTGTATTGATAATAATAACAACGGACAAAGTACTACGAAACCGACTAGTACTGGTACTGAAATATTTACAACCGCTGACAGTTATAAGTGGAAGTTTTTATTCCAAGTAGGTGCTTCTGATAGAACTAAGTTTTTATCTACATCCTACATGCCAGTAAGAAAGGTTTCTGGTGCTGGTCAACCATCCTTTGATGTGAATGGTGAGATTGATAGTATCACAGTTAGTGTAGCTGGGAGTGGATATACTTCTGTTCCTAATGTCACGATAAATGGGGATGGAACTGGCGCTACTGCTGTTGCTACTCTTTCTGGTGGTGCTGTATCAGCAATAACAATTTCTACTGCTGGTACTGGATACACATTCGCAGACATAGTAATAACTGGTGGTGGAGGTGCTAACGCAAAAGCAGATGCTGTTCTTGGTAGTACAGACACCGCTTCTCTACAAACAAATGTAGAGGGTACTGCTGTTAAAGGAACAATTGATAATATAATTGTAACTAATCAAGGAACAGATTATACTGCTGGTGATGTAACACTTAAAGTTACTGGAGATGGTTCGGGTGCAACTGCAGCTGCTGTGGTAAATACAAATGGTAATGTCACTGGAGTTACTATTACAAATCCCGGCACTGGTTATACAAATGCAGCTATAACATTGACACAGGCATCTGGTTCTGGTGTTAACGCTTCTTTTAGACTTATTCTATCACCGATTGATGGGCATGGCGCTCATCCACAAAAAGAATTGTTTTGCAGAAGGGTTGGTGTAACAGTTTCTTTTGATAATGATTCAAGAGATTTAATTACTGGTAATGATTACAGACAAGTAGGGTTGATGAAAAACATTACTAAATATAATTTAAGTGCTCTATTCGATGATGCAACTGGTTCTCCTCACTTCATTATCGGAATAAGTGACCCAAATAATTATGGTGCTGATGATTTAGTTGAATCAACAACTGGAGGTAGTTTTACCGTAGCGCAATTAAGAGATACGACAGGGAATGGTACAGACGATAGTGTCTATTTACAAGAAAATACTGCTGGTATAGGTTCTTCAGACACAATTACAAATTTAACAAAAGGTCTCTCTTCTTTACCTATAAATAGTCTTACTAACCCAGAAATAAATAATAATTCTGGAGATGTAATATATTTTGATAATAGGAAACCTATTACTAGGGAAGAGGGTCAAGTAGAGACAGTAAAAATAATATTTACTTTCTAAAAGGGATAAAAGATGGCAATTGATTTAAATGTAACACCGTATTATAATGACTTCTCAGCGGCTAAGAAATTTAATCGCGTAGTCTTTAAGCCTGGTGTTGCTGTACAAGCAAGAGAATTAACACAACTTCAAGATTACTTTTTAAATACTATTAAAGAGTTCGGTGATTTTGTGTTCAAAGATGGTGCTACCGTAAGAGGTGGTGCTGGTTACCCTGTTCTTGTTCCTTTTATAAAAATTAACGATTTAGACTCTAGTTCAACAGCCGTATCAAACGACACTCTCGCAAATTATGTTGGGGACACAATAACAGGTTCCACTACAGGAATCCAAGCATTAATTAAATCTGTAAAAACTGGTACTGATTCAGATGCAGTTGAAAAGAAAACTCTTTATTTAAATTACACCAAAGGTAATGAAAAGAATGCTGGTACAGCAGAAACGAGTGTTAGGTTTGATGCTGGTGAAACTTTAACAGTTACTAGTACTGACTCTGGTAGAAATGGTGACACATTTGTTGTAGATAATAACACAGATATAAACAGTTTTACAAAAAACTTCTATGGGTACGCCGTTGATTTTGTACTAGAAGAAGGTATAATTTATGCACAGGGTAAATTTGTATCTCACGATGCACAGGTAATTCGACTTGATAACTTTAATCCAAATGTTAATTATTTCGTTGGTGTTACAATAAACGAAACAGTAGTTAATTCAGATGATGATACAAGTCTTTTAGACCCAGCGACAGGTGCTTACAATTACAATGCGCCAGGCGCTGACAGAACAAAAGTAGACACATTAATTACTAAAGTACCGTTTGGTAAAAATCACGCGCTTAATACAACATATGAATTGGGTGAGTTTATATCAAATAGTGATAACATATATGAAGTAACTACTGCTGGTACAACATCTGCCAGTGGAAGCGGCCCAGTACATACGACAGGAAATGCAACGGATGGTAGTGTTGTATTTAAATATTATGAATTTCCTAGTGGATTTACTGCTCTATATAAAATTAATAAAGGTCAAATCGAAAAGAAATACGATGGAGACTTAAACGAACTTGCAGAACTAGGTAAACAATTTGCTGCCGAAAAAAGAGAAAGTGATGGTGATTATGTTGTAGAACCATTTACTATAAAAATTCAAGAACATTTAAAAACCGTAAAGGGTGTCACATTTGACGCATCCGCAAATCAAACTTACGGACAAGGACAATTTGTAAATCATAACAATAAACTATATGAAGTAACTTTATCTGGTACTTCTGATTACACTTCTCCACCTGTACATAGTAGTGGGGATGTTCTTAGTGGTACTGTTAAGTTTGGTGCTAGAGGCGCTTCATATAGGTTCGACAACGAAGGAACAAATTTTTCAACAGACTCAGATGCTGGAGATGCAACTAAACTATCCTTAACTATATCGCCGGGTGTTGCATATGTAAACGGATATCGTAGAGAGTACTTCAGAAATAGCAGTCTTAAAGTTAGAAAGGGAACATCTACTGAAATCAAAGAAGCAAGAGATGTTACTTTGGGATATGGTAATTACTTTAATACTAAAGAAGTTTGCGGTACATTCGATATAGAGAATGGTGCTTTATGTAACATTGGTTACTATGGTTCAATAGGTACTCAAACAGGCGCTGGGGCAGTCACAGACGGAACTTTTGGAAGTCATGCTGCTTTAGGAACAACTATTGGTACATGTAGGGTTCGCGCTATGAAAAGGATGTCTGGTACAGTAGGTACTGCTACTGCACAGTATAGACTTTTTGTGTACGATGTAAGAATAAAAGATGGTAAATTATCTGACGCCAGAACAATTCAATTTCCAAATTCTACTGATAGTGGATTCGCTGATATTATATTAAATGATGTTAGTGGAGATGGTACTAGAGATACCGCTCAACTTGAAGGCACTACATACAATAAAATGGTGTACAAAACACCTTGGAATTATACTAAAACACTCGCAGCTGCTGGTGGCGGAACATATGATACCCAATACTATTACACTGAAGAATTCAATGTAACTGTTGCCGCTAATGGTACATTTAGTCTTAGTACTTCTTCATTGGGGTCTGAAGTAATATTCCCATATTCAACTGCTGGTATGACCCAAACAATATTAGATAATCGATTCTATATGGTTTGTAAGACTACTGGTATTACCGATTTTGGTGATGGAACTACCGTATCTGGTTCTGAAGGTAGAGTTATTCGACTCACACCTAGTCAAGTTACTGCTGTCGCTAATGGACAAAGTATGTCGTTTGACATGGGAGCTCCTAGTGCTGGATACGATGCTTATCTACAAGTAGAAGTAAAAGTAGTAGATGCTGTCCCAGTACCAAAATCTTACTCAACTGGTAGATATGTAAAAATAGATACCAATGATAATGCTGGTGGTTCTGCCGGGCCATGGAATCTTGGTATTACGGATGTTAAAGAAATTGAAGCGATATACATTCAACCATCATCAACAAATGCATACTTAGATGATGCCGATAACAAAGTAAATTACAAAAATGATTTTACTTTAGACAATGGTCAAAGAGATAATTTCTATGGACACGCAAAACTCATAAAGAAAACTAACGCTAGTGTAAGCACTACTGCAGCTTATATAACTGTCAAATTCAGTCACTTTACCGCTAACTATGGTGGTTCAAACGGAACATACTTTGCAAAAGATTCTTACCCAGTAGATGATACTGGTGCTACTGGTATATACACATTTGAAATTCCAAATTTTGTTTCACCGAAACTTGGTGAATTTATTTTAAAAGATGCCATTGACTTTAGACCAATGGTAAAGAATACAGCTGTTTCTGCCACAACACTGGCAACAGCAACAGAAAATCCATATAGAACAGAGGAATTTGATTTACCTGCTAATGGTATTCAGTTCCCATTGCCAAATAGTAGTTTTACTACGGATGTAGAATATTACTTACCTAGAGTTGACAACATTGTTATTGACAGGGCTGGTGATTTCCAAGTCGTAGAAGGTGTTTCAAAAATACCTGCTAAAGCTCCTCCAGCGGATTCAGACGCTATGCAGATAGCTGAAGTTTTCGTTGCACCATTCCCATCTGTTGCTCCTAATATTGCAACTAGGTTTGATGCCCCAGAATCACAAGTTAGACATAACTTGAAGGGACAGAATAGACGATATACAATGGAAGATATCGGTCAGATTGAAAAAAGAATTAACCGTTTAGAATATTATCTTGCATTATCTCTTTTGGAAATGCAAGCAAAAGACCAAAAAATATTGGACGCAAATGGAAATGACAGATTTAAAAATGGTATCTATGTAAACTCATTTGACAGTGACTTGTTAAGTGACTTGGATGACCCCAATTATAAAGCTTCATATAATTCAGCTGCTAAAAAATTAAGTCCATCATTTAGTGACTATCAAGCAGATTTAATATTAAACGAAACACATGGAAGTTCTGGTTGGGTAAGACAGGGTAGTTTTATCACCAGACCTTACATTCAAGAAGTTGGTACTGAAAACCGATTTGCTACTAAAATAAGAAATTGCGTAGGTGAGTTACAGTTCAATTACGAAGGAGATATGGAAATATTTCCTCGTTCAGATAACTTCCCAAATACAACAAAAGATATAGACCCACAGTTAATTGATATAAGCAATAAATCTGCTGTTGACCAACAAGTTGGAGCTTTTGGAACTAACACGGTTGGTTTTGAAACTTCATTTGAACAAGGTGTTTTTAACGAGGATTCACAAACAGTTGAGGTTGGCGCAACAAGGCCAGTACCCCATGCGGAAGTTGTGATTGAAACAGCAGGTGGCGCTGACTCCCCTACAATCCTAACTGGAGATGTTACTGGAGATGTTGGTGGTGGTCTAGGTGGTGCTGGTACAATGACCAATGTATTCGGGACAATATTTGAAAGAACATCAAATGGAAGTGTTAGTGGTACTGTAACTGCTGAAATAAGTGGTTCAACATCACTGACTCCAGTAATACAAGAACAAGATATAGTTCAAACTGCTATTCCAATTATTCAAACTGCATCGTCTTCTCTGGGTAGTAGACAAGAATTTAAGATAGACAATTTGGTTAGAGATGTATCATTGTTACCTAATATGCGACAAAACAGAGTAGCTGTTAGGGTTCGTAGAATGAAACCAAATACAAGAATACATTTTTTCTTTGATGATAAAGCTCAAAGTTCACGATGTGTTCCCTGTGATGTTACTGGATTCGATTCATACATCCCTGTGTGGAAAGCAAATGGTGCTAGGACAGGACATGGATTCCTTCAATATAGATTGAGGAGTCAACCAGCTGGTGTTGCAGAAGACCCCACTTTAAATTATTTTTATACTGGTGATGCTCCAGCTGATATGGGAGACCCCATTGTTACTGACGAAAATGGTAATGCTGCTTTTGTTTACTTCTTGCCTGCTGGTAATTCTGATGGGGAAGGAAACGGATTTGATAACACAGTATTCCCTGTAGGTACTCGTAGAATGAGAGTTGCCGATGACCCAACAGATAGGTATAACTTTGTAACTACACAGGCAGAAACATCATACTCTGCTTTTGCATTACATCAACAAAGACAGGGTGTAGACCTCACAGTTGAACACCATGTTATGAATGTTTCCACTTCCAAAGGAGAACCACAAAAACAGAAAGTAGGAACTGCTATTGTCGATGTGGACATACAGCCTGGTGAAATGAAAATAGATGGTAGTCTTTCAGCTAGTATAGATGTTACTCAACCTACATTCATAGTTCACCCACCTAGATTCGTTGGTGACCCGATTGCACAAACTTTTGGTATAGGTGATGCTCCAAATGGAGCTTTTGTTAAAGGTATAATGGTGTTCTTTAAAGATAGGCCAGGCCAATCTGCGAATATTACAAATAGTGCTACAGCTACAGGTAATGGTATCACGATGGAAGTCAGAAAAGTTCTGAACGGATATCCTACACAAGTAGTCTTAGGTAGTAAATATTTAGATGCTGTCGATGTAAACACAACACCGTCCTTATCAATTAGTAGTTCTGGTGTAGATTTGGGTACTGACTATAGATACACCGAAGCTGATGCGACAACCTTTGAGTTCGATGAGCCAATCTATGTTGCACCAAACGAAGAATATGCTTTTGTTCTTATGCCACAGGCTAATGACCCTAATTATAATGTTTGGGTTTCTAAGTTGGGTGAGAATAAAATAGGAACTACAGAAAGAGTTACTGCCGAAGAGACCAATATTGCTGGAATGTTATTTACATCTTCAAACAATAGGGCATGGAGTGCTCATCAAACTGAAGATATGAAATATTCTGTTAAGTATGCACAGTTTGAACTTGGTACTGGTACGGTAGAGTTTGTTAACGAAGATGCTGAATATATTACTGGTACTGATTATGATGCTGGTAGACCATCTGAAGGACAAAATGTTCATGGGTTCGATATTACTATTGCTGGTGGTGGTTCTGGATACAGTGTTAATGATATTATTACATTGAATTCAGTAAGTGTTACTTCAAATGGTAATACCGTTTCTGGAAATACTGTAAAATTAAAAGTTCTAACTGTGAGTGCTGGCGCGGTAACTAGTGTCGAAGTTTCTGATGCTGGAGTAGGATTTCAACAATTGAGTTCTCCTGTTGCTGGTAATGTTGCTCTTGTACACCCCGGCACTTTAGGACAACTGACTGTTTCTCCTACTGGTGGTTCTGGTGCTACATTTACATTAAAAATCAAACGCGGTTATGTAGAACAAATTGACCCTAGAACAGAAAAAATGGAAATAACTTATGACACTTTAACTGCTATTGCAGCTTCAACTGATAATTCTTTGTACTTTAAAGTTGGTGATGTTATAGGAACTGGTGCTCGTGAAATAGGTGAAGAAAGAAAAACAAATTTCAAGGTTGCATCTGTTTACAATAAAATATTTAATACTTTTAGAACAAATACTACCATCAAAGATTTCCCAAGGGCTAAATTGACATATCAGGCTGCAGTCACAAATTCTTCTGGCGCTGCTGCCAGAGGGTCAACATTCGTTGATATTCAACCAGTAGATAGAACATTTACTACAGAGGAAGCTGCTATATATTCTGCATCCAATGAATTTGCATTTACTGGTTCTGGTAGAATGGCTAAGAAAAGTTATCGACAAAGATTTACTTTAACTACTGACACTGAAGATTTATCACCTTTAGTACCTCTCTATAGAAATGGAGTTATTACTAGGGCATATAATATCAACAATGACTCTACAAATGAAACAGCAAATGTGGGTAACGCCGCCTCTAAATTTATTTCAAGGAGAGTTCGACTTTCTGATGGACAGGAAGCAGAAGATGTGAAACTTTCTATTGCTCTAAAACAACCCGCTGGTTCATCATTTAAGATTTACTTTAAAGGTCAATCCCCAGAAGATGACGGAGATTTTTACGAAGATTTGCCTTGGGTAGAAATGGAATTAGAAGCAGGACAAATTGCTGGTAACTCTGCATCACAAAAGAGTTTTACCGACTTTAACTTTAAGTTACCAAGTGCTTCATTGAATGGTGACGGCGTATTTAACTATACTACCAAGCGTGTTAACGCACTCACAATAGGAACTGCTGGTAGTGGTTATACCAATACTAGTTCAGTAGACTTTATTGTAACTGGTGGTGGTACACCTACAAGACCCGCCGCTATTAAGGCGACTGCTTTAGCTGGTGGTGGTTTGGGAACTATTGAAATCGTAGACCCAGGCCGAGGATATAGTACTGCACCCACAATAACTGTGGCAAAAAATCATACAGTAAGTACATACTTTGCGAGTGGAACATTCGTAGGTAACGGTTCAAACTTATATGAAGCCACTATAGGTGGTACAACTGGTGCTTCATCTGCACCAACACACGGTTCTGGTACTGCTACAGATGGAACAGTAACATGGACTTATAGAGGAGTTAGACCTGTAGTAACTTGCACAGTTGCAGATACTACATTTGAGAGGTTTAAACAGTTCTCTTCTAAAATTGTTATGCTTACATCCAATACTTCTGTTATACCAGAAGCAAAACAATTGAGGATTATCGCCTTACAAGCGTAATAAATAGAATATGGAGCAACCAAATAAAGTATCAAATTTAGAGTGGGACAGAGAAAAAGAATCTGGTGCATTACTGAATGTTGACCACGATTCACTGGCTGCATATAAGAGAAGGAGATATATTGCTAAACAAAAGGCTAATCAAATAGATGAAATGTCAAATGATATAAATAGTCTAAAGCAAGATTTCTTGGAAATCAAAAGCATTTTAATGCAACTTGTTAATAACATTGATAAATAAAGATAGGGAAGAGACATGTCAACTATAACACTAAGAGCATCTAAGGGTTCACCCCTCACTAATACTGAGGTGGATACCAACTTTAGTAACCTCAATAACGACAAGTATGAGTCGGGTAATAATGTGTCGGTTGGTACTCTTACTGCGAGTGGCAATGTTACTTTTGGCATCGCTGCCACGGTATCCGCTGCTGGTAGTACACAGGGTACTGCAACCGCATTAACCAAAACATACAATATTATATCTACTGCATCAGCTAACCAAGGGATAATTTTACCCTCTGCCGCTGCTGGACTAGTAATCAACATATACAATGTAAGTGGTAATACTATTAAAGTATATCCCGCTTCTACAGAAACCATCGATGGTGGTTCTGCAAATGCACCAATCGAAGTAGTAACTTCAAACGGTGCTGAGTTAGTTGGTGTTAGTACTGGTGGTTGGAGACAGGTTGGTTCTGGTGGTAGTAACTTATCTCAGATAACAGTAAACGATTCCGCAGAACTATTAGGTTCATTGAAATATGGAGTTACTGCTTCTGTTTCAACTGCTGGTTCTGGACAGGGTGATGCAACTGCTTTGACTGAAACAATTAATGTAATTGGAACAGTCGGTGGAGCCGCACAAGGTGTTGTTTTACCAACCGCAGCTGCTGGACTACATGTAGTTGTTGCTAACATTACTACAACCGATTGCAAATTGTATCCTGCTACCTCGGATACTATTGAAAGTGGTTCTGCAAATGCCGCTGTAACGCTGCCTGCAAAAACCACATTTACTTTAACATGTCAAGACGCGACCAATTGGGTGAAACATAGGGGACTTGCAGTCTACAATTCATCTGGTTCGTTGTTAAACTAAGGAGAACTTGAATGGCAGGGCCAGTAACACTTAAAGCAGGGTCATATCCGGCTGCCGCTGGGGGACTACAAGGTCTCAGAGAACTATCAGCTACTGAGATTAAAGACCAAGTAGCAGGAGTAATCACAGCTAAATTTGCTGCTGACACAGATGGTTCGGGTACTGCTGAACTAAATGTTGTCACAGGTGGTTCTGCTGGTGCTGATGAAATCGGAACATTTACAAACAGAGAGAGAACTGAATCTGTAGGAACCCACCCAGCTGGTGGAGGCACTACCGACACTGTTTACCGATTCAATCAACCAGTTGCTGCCGTAAGTGAATCTGGACAAATCAATCCTCAACGATGGACAGGAACTGCCATAGAAACTGCAACCGATACTGAATTAGATACAGAAGTATTAGACCTCTGTATAACTGCAATGGCTGCCGAAGACGCGAACACTGTTGGACAATACAAAATTGGTACATCTGCACCAGCTGGTGGAACATGGACTTCAAGATATACTATCACAGAAACACAAGTTGATGGTACAGATGTTTCATATTACCTTTACCAAAAAACCGCACCAACTACAAATGCTGGAACAGATTCAAATATACTATTGAAAGCTGGTGACGAAGGTCAACCAAATGAAATGACAACTGCAAACTTGCAGACATTAGTGCCTGCATTTAGAAATAGAATTATTGCTAGTGGAGTGGGAAAATATCTACTTCAAACTGGTTCACCATCTGCTACTGGAACATGGGTACAGATGGGGTCAACGATGACTGACCAATTAAAAGACATCGCATCTGCAAACTATGCTGGAGACTACACAGGGTCATATACAGGATACTATGACCGTTTCTTTGCTGGGTTCTTAAATGGTGCATACGCTGGTTCATATTCTGGTACATATACTGGATATTATGCTGGTAACACTGTACAATCATCTAGTGCTACACAAGAAACAAAACAGCTGTTTATAAGAACCGCTTAAGACTTGACATAAATAGTGAGGTAGGGTATAATAGTCCTACTAATTTTTAATCATGAGGAAATATTATGACCGAAGAACTTGCAAAATATCGCAACCCCCGATGGATAGATAAAGAAAATCGCTCGCTGTTCTGCGAGATTTTGGTTGGCCAAAGTTACCGACCATCTCAAATAAATGTAGGTAATATCAAAGAAGGTCTTGTAAATAAAGACTACGATGCTATCATGGAGATTTTCACCGAAGAAGAAATCGATGAACTCACCGAGGCGCACAAAGATGTTGTCTTAGAACAAGAAGAAAAAGACGCAGAACAACGCGAAGTTCATAAAAATAGAATAATGCAAGAAGCATTGTTCAATATGAAACTAGAAGCCTTTGAGATTGAAGCAATCAAAAATTCACAAAACAAAGAAATCAAAAAGTTAATTCGTAAGGCAAAGACTCAATTAGAAGTACAGGCATGGGTTACTATATTAATTCAACAAGAAGCATTGTACACCTCTCCAAATATGTTTAAACCAGATGGTACACATCCAGAGCTTGCTCCAGACATACCAACGGAACCGTAATGAACGGATATCTTTATGTAGCTTCTCGTGATGAAAGATACTTAAAAGCCGCATGTCAATCCGCTGAGTCATTATTAGAATTCCACCCCAAAGCAAAGATAACTCTATTCACAGAGGATAGATGGGAAGGGACATACGACAAGACTTTGTTCGACAATGTGTTCTCCTGTGATGACCATGTGAGGGCAAAACTATGGGCGCTGGATAAAACACCATATGATAAAACGATGTATATCGATTGTGACACATACATTCAACATGAAGATATAAAAAGAGTCTTTACTTTCTTAGAAGATAATGATATAATATTTACTAGAAACAGACCATATAACGCGAAGATAACAAAACTAAACGATACGGAAGAAATGATATATCATTGTGGTATCTTTGTTTATAAGAACAATGATATAATGAGAGCGCTAATGTCTAATTGGTTTACTCAATACTGCGAACAAATTAAACCCGATTATGACCCATCCCCATATCCAGACGAAGTTTGTAAGTGGGATACATTCAGCATGTGGTATCTTTTAAATAAAACACCTTTTGCCAATACTGTCCAAGTAGGTGATTTTCCATGGCCAGATGCTAGATGGAACTTTTGTATGGGACAAAGACCAGAAGAATTGGCGGGAATGGATACTGTTATAACACACTATACTTTAGATAGGGTATACAAAGAAAATGAGTCTTTTCAGTTAAGATGAAAACAATAGAAAAAATAAACCCAGAACTATTAGACATCTTAGATGATTGGATGGACTTCTTCAATGACCATAATAAAGAACCTTTACCTATGGACGAAAGGAGATTTGGTAACAGGGATATGGATTACTATTGTTCAGAGGAGTATCTTAGGGAAGTACAATCAAAGGGTGATGACCACAAAGGCCCACCAGAGTATGCTAAGGTATGTGATTTTCATCTGACTCATAAAGTACCCAAGGAGATTAGACAGAAGTCTTTAGAAGTTTGTAGGGATTTATCCGCGTGGTTGTGTGCAAAGTTTAACGCGGTACATGTTTACTATCCTGCTGGTGGTTTTATGTCATGGCATAATAACTGGGATTGTCCCGGCTATAATATTTTAATGTCTCATAGTGATGGTGTTGGTTTCTTTAAACATGTCGAGGATGGGGAAGTTGTAACTATCAATGACCCAGTAGGATGGAATGTTAAAATAGGATATTATGGGGGTAAAGATGAAGACCCATATTGGCATACTGCTGGTAGTAGAGGCCCGCGTCAAACATTTGGATTTGTAATTCCAGATAAAGATTTGTGGGAAGATATGGTAGAGGATATCTCTTGTTAAAAGAACCCTTCCCTTTGACCTATAACCATATATCTATCAAACTCTTTCTTACCATCCCAAGAATAATATATTTGTTGTTTGGTTCCTTCATATCCACACTCTTCTATTCCTATCTGTTCTTTTAGTGCCTCTATTGAGTTCACACAATTAATACCATACATTTCCTCAACTACATTTGAGTTCTGCATCGCGTACACAGCATTGGGGTTCTTGCCTACTAGTTCTGTTAGGGGATACATTTGTTCGGTGTGAATACAGATTACTACATCAACATCAATCTTGTTTAGATTCTCAAACTCAAATGGTATATCCAGATTCCAATGACGAATGTTTACAAACTTCTCTTGGGCATAATATTTGTGAAATGATTTAGAAAGATTGATACTCTCTTCATCCATGTCCACTAAAGGAATCTGAGAGACATCTAAGTTTTCACACAAAA
>ERZ802830.2150-NODE-2150-length-18114-cov-5.39648_pt1 | contig 18114 bp, 16 predicted proteins | sample MGYA00345654_ERZ802830 | MGnify/ENA primary metagenome ERZ802830 (study PRJEB30503, sample SAMEA104212375) | marine metagenome | biome: Westerlies Biome; feature: [SRF] surface water layer (ENVO:00010504) within the epipelagic zone...; material: water...
CGGCAACGTCATTGCCGGCGGAGAGTTTCCAGACAAGCCCGGCTACTTCATTCGTCCAACGATTGTGCGTGACATTAAGGAAGGCTCGCGCCTGGTGGACGAAGAGCAGTTTGGCCCTGTGCTACCTGTCATGAGTTTTGCCGATGAGAGTGAGGCGGTAGAACGCGCCAATGCTTCGGCTTGGGGTCTTGGTGGCTCGGTTTGGTCGGCAAGTCCTGAGCGCGCCTACGCGCTGGCAGAGCAGATGGATACCGGTACAGTGTGGATCAACAAGCATGCGGAGCTTGATCCAACCATTCCGTTTGGTGGTGCCAAGATGTCTGGCCTGGGTAACGAGTTGGGTCAAGAGGGCCTGCAGGAGTTTACCCAGCAGAAAATCATCAATATCGCCAAAGGCTAGAACCAACTGAAAAGGCAACCGCCCTCGACCTCGGTCAGGGCGGTTTTTTGTGCTCGATAGAAAGATCCTGCCTAAATCGACAAATCGTTCAGGTTGTAGTCTTTAATCACACGCTGCCACGTCTCGTCACTAAAGCGCAGCTCCTCCTCTTGGCTCGCGAGAGGCTGCTAGTGAAACCGCGTTTCCTCGGGGTAAAACTTTGCCCGGGCGTCTATTGCCACACCTACCACCTCTGAGCGTTTGGCGATACGCGCTGCGTCGTAAACCACGGACTCAGATTCGCTTAACGCGCCGGCGGCACCGAGTACCGAGCTGCGCTTATGAAAACCAAAGGTGAGCGAAATGCGCAGATCGTCTGACGTATTGGCAAAGGAGCCGTGCAGGGCTTGTCGATTCACAATGGTCACATCCCCTGCGCTGCAATACAGCGGCACTGCATCCGGCAGCTGCTCGACACCCTGGTTGGCGGCGACTCGCGCCTTGATATCGATCTTGCCTTCTTTGTGGGTGCCGGGTACCACCCACAGACAACTTCGCGCCGTGGTATCGAAAAGCTGTACCTGAAAGTTGAAGCCGTGAATGCTGGAATCCCAACTTGGGTTATCCCAGTGAGTAACGCCGTCTTGGTGCCAAGATACTGAGCCGCCTCGGCCTGGCTGTTTAATGAAAATGGCGTCGTTATAGGGAACAAAGTCATCGCCATTGATGGAGGCGGCCACAGAAAGTAGGTCAGGGTGCCCGTATAGACGCAGACCACTGGGCATGGTTTGACACATGCCGGTCATAATGAAGACAACCTTATGCGGCGGCTGATCAGCAGCAACAGGCTGCGCCATCTGGGTTGGGTGCCTGCCGTTAAGTGCCTTGGTACCACCCCATGGGTCCGCCAGCGGCTGGATCATGGAGTACACGGGACGAGCAAACTCTTGACCGTATGCCGACCGACCTTGGTGCTCGACCTCGGCGCCGTTGTCGACGGCGGCGCGATCCAGCAACCACTCCATATCCGCCCTGAGCAGATCAATTTCATCTTGCTTGATGGCGCCCTCAAAAATGTAAAAACCTGTCCTGTTGTAGGCGTCAAGAATGTCCGGTGTCAGCTTGCCGTTCGAGTCCAGCCTTAGCGGACCACGGTTGCCCAACGCCTTGGCGCGTTCAATCCCCTCGGCGACATATTGCGTCATGGTCTCGGCGTGCTGCCGAGCAGTGAGTACAGTTCCCATGCGACCCTCTCGTTTTATCCGAGCACCTAGATAGCACATAAAAACCGCCGTTTTCCACTGCTCTAGGGTTTTTGCAAGCGCCGTAATTCGGCATGATGATCTTTCTTCGAGGAGGCAGCGCTATGCAAGAACAACTACCCGGTCGTCTGGGCGACCCAAATATGACCCTGTTGACGGATCCAAGAATGGATCCGCGCGTTGCCAGTTTACTGACCGCTGCGGGTGATCTTTTAGATGGGATTGAGCCGCTGGACTCTACCGCTTCCCATGAAGAGGCCCTGGCTCGCTGCGAGCAAATCGAATCCAAGATAGAGCAGGCGCAGCCGCTGGCAGCGGCGGCGAGGCGAGGGCTCGGGGAAGTTCATCAGTACGAAGAGGTTATTCAGGGCGTCGATGGCAACGATATTACGCTTTACATTCACCAGCCGATAAATCGCGACGGGCCCTTGCCCTGTATCTTTCACACTCATGGTGGCGGCATGGTGTTTTTGACTGCCGCAGACCCGAATTTTGTGCGCCTTCGCAATGCATTGGCGCAAAGTGGTCTGATCGTCGTGGGAGTGGAATTTCGTAATGGCGCGGGCAAGTTGGGCAACCATCCGTTTCCTGCAGGGTTGAATGACTGCGACGTCGCGCTGCAGTGGACCGATGCGCATCGAGACGAGTTAGGTATTTCGGCTATCGTGATGTCCGGTGAGTCCGGCGGCGGCAACATGGCCCTGCCGACCACGCTCCAGGCGAAACGCGATGGACGTATTGGCAGTATTCAGGGCGTCTACGCCATGTGTCCCTACATTTTCGGCGGCTATGCCAATCCACCGACACAGTTGCTGTCGCTGCAGGAAAACGATGGCTATACCCTCAATTGCTCACTGATGAGCACCTTGGTGAAGGTCTATGACCCGGATCTTCTCAATGCGCACAACCCCTTGGCTTGGCCTTATCACGCCGCGCCCGAGGAGCTAGCAGGCCTGCCACCGCACATCATATCCGTTAACGAGCTTGATCCTTTGCGCGATGAGGGCCTGGTGTTTTTTCGTAAGTTGCTCGCGGCGGGTAACTCAGCAACGGCGCGTATTGTTCCGGCCACAAATCACGCGGGAGACTTGAGTTTTCCTGATGTTGCGCCCGAGCCGTACCAAGAAACCCTCAGATCACTGCGCAATTTTGCGTATGCCTGCGCGCAGTAATTTGCGGGTGAACAGGGCGCTTCCTCGCGTCAAGATTGAGGAGTGTTAGGCACCTTGTGCGGGCTCGACTAGGTTCGACCCCCGTCGATGGTGAAGTTCTGACCGGTAATCATGTGACTGTCATTTGACGCCAAAAAGAGGGCGAGGTTGGCAACATCTTCCGGCATCAATCGCTGGGGAAGCGCGACCTGGGTCATCCAGGCGGCCTCTTCCTCTGGCGTCAGCCAAGTATCAAGCTGTCGCTGAGTCACCACCCAGCCAGGTGATATGGCATTCACCCTTACAAAATCGGCGCCATAATCCTTGGCCAATGCCTTAGTCATGCCAAGGAGGCCTGCCTTTGCGCTGACATAGCCCGGCATATTGCTCGGCCCAAGGGTCGCGTTGATGGAACTGAAGTTGATGATAGAGCCACCGCCGTTGGCAGCCATCACCGGTGCCGCAGCCTGGGCGGCAAAAAAAGCGGCGTCGAGATTGATCGCCAGACAATCGCGCCACTGGCTCACAGACATATCGCCCGGCGCATGACGCATGTCATTGGCGGCATTGTTAATAAGCACCCCAAGCGGCACGCGTTCGTTGGTCTCAGTAATAGCCTGCTGTAAGGGTTCGGTATTGGTGACATCCAGGCATCGAAATGTTGGTTTGCCGTCCAACTCGGCGACCAAGTCTTCACCCTCGGCCTGCTGGAAATCGACAAAGGTTACCAGCGCATGCTGCGCGGTGAAGGCGCGAACCAAGGCTGCGCCGATGCCGGTAGCACCACCGGTAATGAAGATGCCTCGACCTGCGAGGCTTGGGTATGTGGCGCCATGCTGCATGTGCTGGACTCTTTTTGGGTATGATCGAATAGGATAGGGGATATCAGTTTAAGGCTTCTTCATAGAATCTGTGAGTTCTGTCGGGCTGGCTGGCGCTCTTATTTTTTGCTTGAGCAACAGGGTGCGTCTATGGATTTTAAAACTCACCGGGCTTGGTTAACGCCGGAAATTACGTCACAAGGTCGAATGCCTGCCCATACGCCGCTATTCAGTTGGCGCAGTGAGGGGGCGGCTCGGGACGAAGAGGCCAGCGACTCGCTCATCAGTTTAGATGGGCAGTGGTACTTTGAACTTTTCCCCAGTCCTATCGACGTGCCTGATAATTGGCCGTCGCAAACCGAAACGTTGGGAACCATCGCGGTGCCAGGACACTGGCAGCTACAGGGTTTTGACCGCCCCATCTACACCAACGTTAAGTATCCGTTTCCCTGTGATCCGCCAAAGGTTCCGGAACAAAATCCCACGGGCTGCTATCAGCGCACCATCACACTATCCAACGATTGGCTTGCAAATGAGCAGGTGCGGGTGGTTTTTGACGGCGTAGATAGTGCGTTCTACCTGTGGTGTAACGAGTCTTGGGTTGGGTACTCCCAGGACAGCCGCTTGCCCGCGGAGTTTGATCTTACGGCGTATCTGCGCCCCGGCGAAAACTCCTTAAAGCTTGTCGTCTTTCGTTACTGCGACGGCAGCTATCTTGAAGACCAGGATATGTGGAATCTTAGCGGCATATTTCGCTCTGTCTCGCTGTTGCGAAAACCCCAGGCTCGCATCACGGATTTTCGCGTCACCGCGAGTTTGGATGATCGATATGTAGACGGTGTGCTGGATGTTCAGGTGGCCACCGAGGGTGCCCAAGACTGTCAGATAGCCTTCTCGCTGTATGACGCGAATGATTTCTCCCGCCCGGTGATGACCATGCCCCCCCAAGGCTTGGGCACGCGGCAGATCGATGAAAAAGGCGCGTATGCCAATCGCTGCGAGATAACCCAATCCATTACCTCACCCCAGGCTTGGAGTGCCGAGGAGCCAGCGCTTTATCGACTAACCGTGTCGCTGCTCAACCGAGATGGCCAGTTGATTGAGGCTGAAGCCAGCGATGTTGGCTTCCGAAGGGTGGAGACTATTGCAGGTCAGCTATGTCTCAATGGTCAGCCACTGCTCATTCGCGGTGTGAACAAGCACGAACACGATGCCTCCACAGGCCACTTCGAACAGCTTGCCGATGTTGAACGGGACCTGTGCCTGATGAAGCAGCACAATTTTAATGCCGTGCGCTGCTCGCACTATCCGCACCAACCGGGTTTTTACCGACTGTGTGATCGGCTGGGTATGTATGTGGTCGATGAGGCGAATATCGAAACCCATGGTATGACGCCCATGGGTGCGCTGGCGGATGATCCGGCCTGGGCGGCATCTTTTTTGGAGCGCATGACGCGCATGGTGGCCCGCGACTTTAACCACCCCAGTATTATCCTTTGGTCCCTAGGCAACGAGTCGGGCTATGGTGCCGCCCACGATGCCATGTATCACTGGACAAAGCGCACAGACCCCTCCCGGCTCATTCAGTACGAGGGGGGCGGTTCGGCGACGCCGGCGACCGATATCATTTGCCCGATGTATGCCCGCACCGATACCGACATGCCTCAAGGCCCGGATCTCGGCCCCAAGCCCGGGCTGATTAAGTGGGCAGGGTTGGGTGACGAAAACCGTCCGCTGATTTTGTGCGAGTACGCTCACGCCATGGGCAACAGCCTGGGAAATTTTGCAGACTATTGGGATGCTTTTCGACGCTTTCCAAGGCTGCAGGGCGGCTTTATTTGGGATTGGGTCGATCAGGGGTTACACAAAACCCTCAGCGATGGTCGCGTGGTATGGGCCTACGGCGGCGACTTCGGTGACGTGCCCAATGACCGTCAGTTCTGCATTAACGGCTTGGTGTTCCCGGATCGAACTGCGCACCCTACGCTGCTGGAAGCCAAGCGCTGCCAACAACCCTTTACGGCGCGGCTGAGCATGCGAGGTGGTGTCAGCGTGCGGATTACCAGCGAGCATGCATTTCGTCCAACCGACAATGAGCATGTGTATTGGCAGTATGTGAATGAAGCCGGAGTGCTCGCCTGCGGTGACTATGCCCTGGCCCTTGAGCCAGGAAGCAGTCAGAAGCTCACCCTGTTAGGCGATGAAGAACTCAGTAGTGCCACTAGCTGGCTCAACCTATGGATTGAGCAGCCAAGAGCCACGACCTGGTCTGAACCGAATCACGAGATCGCGCGCTGGCAATTTGAGCTTGCGGGTCAGGCCAAGCCTTTCAACGTGCCAACGCCGAGTGGCTTGATTGAGGACACGCCTGAGGGTTTCGCGGTGACCGCAGGTGACAGTAACTGGGTGATTGATGGATCTTCCGGCATGCTGCGCAGCTGGCTGAAGAATGGCAGGCAACAGCTTGTAAGCCCCTTGCGGGATAACTTTTTGCGAGCACCCCTGGATAACGATATCGGCGTGAGCGAAGCCGGTCGGCTAGATCCCCGCTCGTGGCTGGCTCGTTGGCAGGCGGCGGGGTTGTTTGAGCTGCAGCACCAGTGTTTGCAGATCAGCGCAGCGGGCGACTCAGTGATCGCGACCCACGCCTACTACCATGAAGAGAAACCGCTCATTCAGAGCCGCTGGATTCATCAGTTCAGCGCTGATGGCCAGCTAAACGTTCGCGTCGAGCTTAGCGTCGCCGGTCATCTGCCGCCGCTGCCCAGAGTTGGGGCTCATCTGCAGGTAAACCCTGTTGACGAGATACGCTGGTTTGGTCGCGGGCCACACGAGAATTATCCTGACCGCCTAACCAGTGCCGATGTCGGGGACTGGCCTGTCCCAGTGGCGCAAGTGCATACCCCCTATATCTTTCCGAGTGAAAATGGATTGCGATGCGATGTGTCTCGGCTTCAGGTGGGAGAGATCAGCGTGCAGGGCCACTTTCACTTCGGCGTAAGCCCGTATGGCTTCGAGCAACTCAGGTCGGCTACCCACGACCACCAACTGGTAAGCGAATCGCACTTGCATCTGTGTATCGATGGCTTTCATATGGGTGTTGGCGGAGACGATTCATGGACGCCAAGTACAAAGGCGAGGTATCTACTTGATGCACGCGAGTACCAGTGGGCCTTCGCTCTGAAATAACGAGCCAGCAGTCTTGAATTCAGGTGTGCCCAAAAGGGTACATGGTTCTTGGCAGAGCCTATAATTAGCAAACTGAATATCGGTAGGAGAGTGATATGCGAGATTTTATGTCAAAGGTAGCCGTAATCACCGGCGCGGGTTCAGGAATGGGCCGATACTTAGCCGTATTGTTAGCTAAGTCAGGCTGTGACGTGGTGATTTGCGATGTCAACGAGGACACTCTTGCCGGCACGGCTAGTATGCTAAAAAACTTCAACGTCGCGGTATCAAGCCACTTGCTAGATGTTGGTGACGAGGAGGCAATCAAAGCCCTCCCAGAGAAAGTGATTGCCCAACACGGCAAGGTTGATCTGGTCTTTAACAACGCTGGCATCACCATTGACTCGGACTTTGCCAATATGCCGGAACCAGACTGGGACAAAGTCATGGATGTAAACCTCCATGGGGTTATCAACATGACGCGAGCGTTCTTGCCTTACCTGAAAGATCGCCCCGAGGCCGCTGTGGTCAATACATCATCGATCTTCGGCATGATCGCCGTGCCTCGCCAGAGCGTTTATCACGCGACGAAATTTGCCGTGCGTGGTTTTACTGAGAGCTTGGTGAAAGAAATGAAGGGCACCTCGGTACAGGTGCACTGCGTGCATCCCGGGCACATCGGCACGAATATTTTGACCGCGGCTAAAGTGAATCGCGCGGAAGGAGAAAGCGCGCCCTCGGGACTGCTGGGGCGGGCTGACGCCACCCATGAGGAGCAGGGTAAGGCGTTTCGAGAAAATGGTATGCACGCCAGTCGCGCGGCCCAGGTAATCTTGGACGGTGTGCGCAAACGACGCAGCCGCATCTTTATTGGTATGGACGCCAAGCTGATCGATCTTGCCCAGCGGCTAACGCCCATGCACTACGACAAACTTCTGCCGCTGATTTTCTTACCGCTAATGCTGTTTAGAAATAAAAAGGCCATACAAGACCTGCCCGCAGAGCCTTAGACAAAACGAATAACAAATAAACAGGGAGAGCACCCGATGACGCAATTTGTGAGAACCGCAGACGAACACTTCTCGAACTTGCCGAACTTTGGCTTCGCGCCGAATTATCACACCTGGCAAGACCTGCGCATGCATTATCTCGATGAGGGTCCCAAGGACGGGCCGGTCATGTTGCTGCTACACGGCATGCCGACGTGGTCATTCCTCTACCGCGATGTCATCCCCGTACTGGTAGAGGCAGGCTATCGCTGTATCGCCCCAGACCACATGGGCTTCGGGCGTTCGGATAAACCCACAGATATTCACTGGTACACAATAGCCCGTCATACAGAAATTCTGACCTCGCTGATCGTCGAATTAGACCTGCAGAACATCACCTTGGTCTGTCAGGACTGGGGTGGCCCGACGGGGCTGGCCCAAGCGGCCACCATGCCCGAGCGATTCTCGGACTTGGTAATTATGAACACTTGGCTGCATCACCCCGAGTATGAGTATTCCGACGGTATTAAACGCTGGAATTCGGGTTGGCATGAAGGCGGCACCTTTGCCAGAAAAACACCGGATATTGGCCTGTTATTGGTGCTGAGCGCCGGATTGATGGAGCCCGGCTCCTTCATGTCGGCCTTTATCGATGGTACTGACCCTCAGCTGACTGGCGTCGCAGCAGATATGTACGCAGGATTTTCGGCACCCTATCACGGGTTACCCGACGAGGGATTTAACGGTTACCGCCGTTTTCCGCTGTCAATTCCAGTGGACAACTACCACAACGGCAACGCGGCGGCCCAGACCCTGCACTATCGAACGCTGTTGAACTGGTCGTCCATGGGCAAAGGCTGCCACTTTATTTGGGGCTGTACTGATGACGTCTTTACCGAAGCTTGGGGGCGTCAATGGGCAGAGCAGATGAACGCACGATTTGATCCGCTGCCCGACGCCGGCCACTTTCCGCAAAATACCCACGGCCAGCGCCTGGCTGAGCTGATTCTAGACGGTAAGGACTGAGTGCCCCTGTCCGGTAAAGGGTCTGCGATTTACCGCTAACTTAGGATGACCATTGGTTGATGTGCATGACGCTCTCAACAGGTGGTCGGTAGGCGGGTTTAAAATCCGTGCCCTTGGTGTAGGCGATGGGAATCAAGGCAACCTGAGTGAAGGAATCGAAGGGAATACCGAGCAGCTCGGCCACGGCCTTTTCGTGCGCAAGATGCAGCGTCGTCCACGCGGTACCGATGCCTCTTGCTCGGGCCGCCAGCATAAAGCTCCAAGCCGCTGGAATGATGGAACCCATGGTGCCGGCCTGAGCGCTAGCGTTCGCTCCCTCGGCATTATCGATGCGCCCGGCGATGCACGGAATCATCAACACCGGTGCCTTGCCCATGTTATCCGCCAGATAATCCGCCGAGGAAGCGCTGCGCTCTTGGCTCGTCGCCAGAGACTCATCGGCACTGTCTGCGTGGAGATTGTGAATGGCGAAAGGCATGTGGCGGTACTGGCTAAAGGCCTGGCGGTAATACTCGCCGATTTTTTCGCGCTTATCCTTGTCGGTGACAAATACGAATTGCCAGCCTTGAGCATTCGATCCTGATGGCGCCTGCACAGCGCGCTCCATGCATTCCTTGATCGCTGACATCGGCACATCGCGATCAAAATCTAAGCGTTTTCGAACTGCCCGTGTGGTGCTAAGCAATTCGTCGTTGGTGAGTTCCAGCTGTAATTCCGGCATGTTTTGCTCCCTCTATGACTGCCCTATTTATTGAGACGTAATCTTGGATGCTGCGCAAGTCTCGACGCGCTCTGTCATTGTTGTGCTAGTCGGTCGCCGGCTGGTGGTGCGGGCGTGTTCAGGAAAGTGAAGAACCAGTGGGCGAGAATGACAGCCGTCAGATCCTGATGGCTGGCCAGCATATGTGCGAACCCCATGCCGCCAATGAAGACAAACAAACAATTGCGCAAGTGCCACCTCAGAGTGACGTAGTGAATGGCGGCAAAAATCAAATTGCTGATAACGACAGCGACGTAGAAGTCGACGGTATTAGATGCTGCCAGGGGTAGAAGCAGGCGAAAGGTCAGCTCCTCAACGACGCTGATGTACAGCAGGTATACCAGCCACAGATTGTTTCGCGGACTTCTGCGGTAGCCCCTTCTTTGTTGATAGAAAACAAACAAGGCCAGCAACATGATGCCCGCAATCAGATAGCCCGTTGGGTGGTTTATAAACCTGTCGGTGGCGCGGGTGATGAATTCCAAAGCGTTTGGCGAAGCACTAACAAGGAGTGCCAGTGCTCCCATGGTTAGACCATGCCGATAAAGAATTTGCCGGAACGTACCAATATGCGACCCATCCAAAGTTGGCGGGCGCTGCAGCCTGCCGCCGCGGGCGCTGGGGTGAGCGTTGTTCACAGTGATCTGGCGAAGCCTAGGTTAGGCCGCGTGCCAGTAGGTGAGATATTCGGCGTAGACGGCTGGTCCTTCTAGCCCTTGAACCTCAATGTCGTGCTGGGTCTTTAGCAGCATGCCCCGATCTTTTTTGGGTTGCGCATCAAGCAGGGTGATTTGAGATCGCAGCCTGATGCCGTCACCGATGATCATGGGCTGTAAAATGCGCACCTTGTCGAGACCATAGTTCAATGGGTCCCGGCCATCCTCGGGCCATAGCTCACTGCTTTTGTAGAAGTGCGTAATAAGACTGATGGCGTGAAAGCCATGCAGCAGTGTGCCGCCGTACGGGGTGTTCTTGGCGTAGTCAGGCTCGCAATGTCCCGGCGTTCGCCAGCGTGTGACTTCTCCAAAGACATTGACCTGAGTCTGATCAATAAAGACCCACGGGCTGACGCCAATTCTCTCGCCAATGCGTTGCTGTGCGGTTGCCAAGAAAAAGCGAGATTGATCAGGCATAGAGGGTATTTCGATGAATGCGCTAAGAGATGGCAGGTTAATGCAAGAACCCAGCACTCGCACCTCTTTCTGCATTGACAGTGAAATCGGTTCTGGGCAGGCTTTTTAGCAGCACCTAATAAACAGCTACGCTGCAGCCTTTTACTGCGTCAGCCGCCCTAAGACCAACAATTCGAGGCCCACATGAGTGAGCAAGCCGATATCTCCGCAGAGAAGCAGAACGACACTGCACCAGAGCCGCGCACGCCATTGGCAACGGGCTCTGAACAAACGGGACCATTACCCGCAGCCAGTGATGTGGCATTAGAGGATATATTGCCGATCAATGCGCGTCTCTTTAGTGAACATCGATGGCACGAGTATTTCGCCCGTTTGCGGGCGGAAGATCCGGTTCACTTCAACGAGACTGACATTGCAGGACGCTTTTGGTCTTTGACCCGCTACGAGGACATCAAGAAAGTCGATACAGACTGGAAAAATTTCAGCTCTGCGCACGGCATCGTGCTGGGTTTTCCCGTTGGCGCCGAGCTACCGGAGGGCATGCTCAATATGAGCACCTTTATTGCCATGGACCCGCCCACCCACGACGTTCAGCGCAAGACTGTCGCTGGCTCTGTGTCACCCACTAACTTGGGCAACATGGAGGCGTTAATACGTGAACGCACTTGCACCGTGCTGGACGCTCTGCCGGTAGGCGAGACCTTCGACTGGGTAGAAACCGTATCCATTGAGCTGACGACGATGATGCTGGCAACCCTGTTTGAATTTCCGTTTGAAGATCGCCGCAAACTCACTCGCTGGTCGGATATTACCTTCGCGATTCCACAGCCTGGCGGCATCATTGAAAGCGCGCAGCAGCGACGTGATGAGTTGCTTGAGTGTCTTGAGTACTTTCAGCGATTAAAGGCAGAGCGTCTGGAGAATCCAGGCCACGATTTGGTTTCCATGATGGCCCACGGCAAGGACACCAAGGATCTATCGCCCATGGAGTACTTGGGCAATCTACTGCTGCTGATTGTCGGCGGTAACGACACCACCCGAAACACCATGTCTGGCAGCGTGTATGCCCTGAATCAATTTCCGGATGAATTCACCAAACTTAAAGCGAACCCAGACCTGATCCCGCAGATGGTGGCAGAGGTGATTCGCTGGCAAACGCCCTTGGCCTACATGAGGCGCACAGCCAACCACGACATTGAGATCGGGGGCAAGCAGATCAAGAAGAATGATCAAATCCTCATGTGGTATGCCAGCGGGAACCGCGACGACGCGGTATTTGAAGACCCCGATCGACTTGATATCCAACGGCCAAATGCCCGACAGCACCTGTCTTTCGGCTTTGGTATTCATCGCTGCATGGGCAACCGCCTTGCTGAACTTCAGCTGCGCATCTTGTGGGAAGAACTCCTACAGCGTTTTGACACTATTGAAGTGCAGGCAGAACCAGAGCGAACGTTCTCATCCTTTGTCAACGGCTACACCCAGATGCCGGTTATTGTGACTCGCAGATCCTGAGAAGGGTTTTCCAAACTGCTTAAGGGGCGGCTTTTTCCGCCCCCTGAGACTCTGGAATCTGCCTGCGGCCTGGTCATTCCTACCTTCCATCCAGTTTTTTTGTCCGTTTGTCGGCTAAAAATGTCAGCGCTCTCAGCCAAACCACTAAATGCACCTCGCCTTTTTGACAGCCGGGGAGTGATTCGTGATCAAGCAACTGGGTATCCGCGTTTTGGCAGCATGTCTGTTTCTGTGCCCATTCTTTGGGGTGGCCGCAGATTCTGAGCAAACCTCGACTCCCGGGCCCGGGTCATTGGAAGCTTTGCTGTAAAGTGCGCTTGAGGAGCACCCGCTTGTTGATGCTGGCAGGGCAGAGATCCGGTCCGCGGAGCAAGGGATTAAATCCGCGCGCTGGCAATTTTTTCCTACACCTGGAGTCGAGTATCAGCGAGCCTACGCAGATGACGCGGATCGCAACTTTCAGGGTGATGACTACACGGCGGTTTTCAGCCTTGAACAACCGCTGTGGAGCGGCGGAAGGATCAGCGGTGGGCTCGCGAGTGCTCGCGCCGCCCTGGGTGTATCGCAGGCATCTCTGCAGGAAAATCAGCGTGAATTGGCGCTTCGCGTGGTACAGGCCTATGGCGAGTGGCTAACGGCGTCGCTACAGAAAGACACGCTCGAAACCAGCGAGCAGCGCCATCTAAAGTTGTTTGAGCGCGTGCGAAGGCGTATGGAAGGTGGGGTTTCAACGGGCAGTGACCTGCAGCTGGCGAGCGGAAGGCTGCAGTCGGTGAAGGCGGACCGCGCGGCAATCGAAGCAAGAGAGCGCAGTGCAATCGCCGTGCTTTCTGAGTTAAGCGGCCGCAGCTTAACGGTGTCCGAACTCGCCAACGCGCGCCGGACTCTTCCTCAAGAACTTGTGCTACTCGAGGTCAATCTCGTCAATAGCGCGTTGTCGCACTCTCCAAGCATCGAACGTGCGGGTGCCGAGGTAGAAGCCGCGAGAGCCGAAATTAAGACCCGCCGCGCACAAACCCGTCCCGATGTGTTTCTGCGGTTCGAGCGCCAGTTCAATAATCTGCAGTTTGCAAATCAAGGCCCCGACTCGCGCGTGCTTGTCGGCGTGAGAAGCCAGTTTGGTGCCGGTCTTTCAAGTTATTCAGGCATTGCAGAGGCGCAGGAAACAGTTTCGGCGGCCCTCGCATTTCGTCGTAGTGCCGAGCTCTCGATCCGTGAGCAAGTGCGCTCTGATCTGGCGTTGCTAAATTCTTTCGAAATTCGGTTGCCTGCGCTGCAGGAAGCAACTCGAACGGCAATAGAGGTCTATGAGTCTTATCAACGTCAGTTTCTTACCGGTAGAAAAAGCTGGCTCGATGTTATGAATTCAGCCCGAGATCTGCAGCAGGCTCGACTGCAGCTAGCCGACGTCACCGCCGGCCACCTGACGCTTTCCTGGAGACTCTATGTGCTAGCCAACCCGCTACAGGCAATCGGCGGTTAGAATTTGCTCAATGACAGGCCTTACCCAAGGCCTTCAAGCGCCAATAGTTATAGGGCAGGGGAGCGAGAAATCCCGTCAGGAACATTAGCGGTATCACTTCGAGGGTCAAAATAGCGCCACCCGTGACGGCCACATCGACGAGGTTCATGGCCAACTCCATACCGATCATCGAGATCAATGACATGCCGATCGCCGTCTTTAGGGCTGCGTTAAAAGTCATCTGACGCAGCAGAATCAGGGTCTCAAGTGCAATTGAAGTCAAGAGACCATTGCAGATCGCAAGTGCCATGATCGCCCAAACGGGCCAGGGGGTGCCTGTATATTGGAAGTAGGCAATGGTACCTAGATCGCCAATAGAGCAGCCAAGCAAACACCAAAGCGTGTTAACAGATGCCTGTCGCCATGTATGACGACAGCGCCAATGAAATGCGTCGGTGACGAATTGTTTTTCTAACGTATTGCTCATTGCGCCATCTAACCGCCAAGGTGGAATAAAGGTCAAGTTAGGTTGCAGTAAAAGCATGCAACCTTCGCCACGGGTGCTAACATCACCACAGCTTAGCCCCAGAGGATGAGACCATGCTGAAACACCCAATTTTGGCTTTAACGTTGTTCACAACGTCCCTGATCGGTGCCGGTTGCGCCTCTTTCGGACCCAGTGCTTACCTCAACAGTAGCTCCCTAGCTGCAATCGATACCAGTCGAGGGTTCTGCGTTCATGAACCCAGCCTTGACCCCAAGCGCATCAATGCCAGCAAGGCCATAACGCAGCGCTTTGCCCGAGCAGGATTCGATACCTCCTGTAGTGATCAAAACTATGCCGTGGAGTGGTGGTTTGAATCGTCGGATCAACGTGTCGATCACTCCCACCTGCCTACCTTTTGTTCTGGGTACGGTTATTGGCGAACCTGTACCGGTGGGCACGGGGCTACGCTAATTACCTATCAGCGCACATTCCAGCTGGTGGTTCGTGAGGAGCCCACGGCGATCATGGGCGATATGGGCGATGACCCAGCAGAGGAAGCATATGCAGACCCGCGAGATGGCGCGGTGTGGGTGGCGCGTCTCGACAGCCGCGGTTCGAATACCGATTATTCACGACTGATCCCCCAACTTATGCAGCCAATTTTGTTGAGCCTCGGCGATGATCGAGAGAACGAGCAGCTGCGATTGGTGCGACCGGACGAACAAGACGCCCCGGCCGAGTAAGCAACGCAGCGCTAGCAGTCCGCTCGTTGCGGTAGTTAGGCAGCAGGTCTGCTATTACCCAAAATAGACACGCGCTCCCCATAGCGGCTCTCAGGATAGTAATCCCAAACCGCAAGGTGCTGTGTACAGCGGTTATCCCATAACGTCAGCGTATTTGGCTGCCAGGCCACTCGGCACGTCAGCCGATGGGTTTTACTGATGTGGTCGAAGAGCATATTCAGCAGCGCCTTGCTCTCAAAAGGATGCATATCCTTGATGTGCGAGGTAAAACCACTGTTCACGAACAGGACTTTCTTGCCGGATTCTGGGTGGGTGACAATAACCGGGTGCTCGTTCCTCGGGTAAGCATCACCCTCAGGGGGCGCCACCTTGGAGCTGCCCAAATAGGGTAGCGCTCCATCATGCACAGCCGTCAGGTTCGCCAGCAGCGATTTCATGGTGTCGCTGAGCAGATCATAGGCGAGGTACATGTTGGCGAATAATGTGTCGCCGCCCCCATGCTCGGGTGTCTCCTTAATGTAAAGGGCTGACGCCATCGGGGGGGTCTCGTCGCAGGTTACGTCCGTGTGCCAGCCGTTACCTGCCGTATATTTGGAGTCCTTTGTCGTCTTCACCCGCAGAATTTCGGGATCGCCGCCGTAGCTATGCTGCATGGGGTGCACGTGAAGGGTGCCGAAGCGTCGGGCGAAGGCCTTATGTTGCTCCGCGTCGAGGTGTTGGTCGCGAAACACCAACACCTTCCAGTCGAGCCAAGCCTGGTAAATCTCGCTGAACTGTTCGTTAGAAAGCTCGTCTGTGAGATCGATGCCGCTAACCTGCGCACCGATATGCGGCGTCAGACTTTCGACCTGAATAGATTCATAGCCACTGACATGAGTCATACCATTTCCTCCCCGATGAAGAGTCGTTTGTAGACTTTGACGATCAATAGGTCAAGTAAGGCCGCGTCTCGTATAATCCGCGGTTTGTCGTTACAACATCCTAGGAGAGCCATATGCGGACGACGGTCGAAATTTCGGAGCAGTTTCAAGGTCCGCCCGGTCTGGGGAACGGCGGATATGTCAGCGGTATGCTAGCGAGCTATCTACCCGCTGAGATTGCTGCCCAGGGTATCGAATCCACGCTGCGGGCACCGACACCCCTAGATGTCCCGCTTGAAATCCTGCGAGAGGCTACAGGGGTTTCAGCGCATTCGGGTGATGTGCTGATTGGTGAGGCGATCCCGGCGGCGTTCGAGCTTGAGATTCCATCTCCTCCTTCCTTCGCTCAGGCACTGGCGGCACAGGCCCACAGTCCAGCACTGGATCCCCATATCGAGAATGTGGTCTCCGGGGGGCTGGGGTTCCACCCGGTTTGTTTTTGCTGTGGCGCTGATGTGCCCAAGGGTGTTGGATTGAGAGTTTTTGCTGCCCCGGTTACTGGCTTTGAGGGCGTTGCTGCGGCTTGGCAACCGGATGCGGCGTTCCGCGATGACGCGGGAGTTTTGCCCACCTCTGTGGTTTGGGCGGCCTTGGATTGTCCCGGTCAGTTCGCTTACCTGGCTGACGATATTCGTACCGGTTTGCTGGGCCGCATGACGGCTAAAATTCTCGCCCCAGTGGTCGGTGACGTCTTTGTAATTACGGGTTGGCGCATCGCTGTCGAGGGAAAAAAGCACTTTGCGGGAACAGCACTATTCGACAGCAACGGCCGATGCTGCGCTTATTCCAAGCAAGTCTGGATCGGTCGGCGAGATTGAGCGTCGACCCAAGCTGCGTTAGTTCTTGGCGGATCGCAAATCAATTTTCAGCACTGAGTAGTCGGCTGGGCAGAAATGCAGTTGAAGAGTGCACGGCGACGCATTTTCTGCGACTATTTTGACGTGAAATTCACATAGGTAAAGAGGGGGAAACGATGAGATACGCAACACCTGCATCCGCGAAAGAAGCCGCGGGTATGCTTAGTAAGGAGAAAGGCGCAGCCTTTCTGCTCGCAGGCGGTACGGACTTACTGGTGAAGTTGAAGATGGGAATGGTCGAACCGGACTTGGTTGTCGACATCAAACGTATTCCCAAGATTGATCAAATCCAAACGTCGGCCAAGGGCTTTGTCATTGGGGCGGCGGTGTCTGGCTCGATGATCGGGCAGCACAAGGGGCTCAGAGCCGCTTGGCCGGGAGTGGTAGAGGCGGCCAACCTGATCGGTTCGGACCAAATACAAGGTCGGGCAACACTCGTTGGCAATCTGTGCAATGCATCACCTGCCGCGGATAGCGTACCCGCCATGATTGCCGCCGGGGCAAAAGCGGTCATCGTTGGTCCGCAGAAGAAACGCACCGTACCGGTTGAAAAAGTGGTTCAAGGCCCTGGCAAGACCTGTCTTGGCAAGGGCGAAGTCATCGAGGCCATTACCCTACCAAAGCCCGAAGCCAGAACCGGCGATGCCTACTTGCGCTTTATCCCGCGCACGGAGATGGATATTGCCGTCGTCGGTGTAGCGATCAGTCTGAAGCTAGAGCGCGGCATCGTGAAAAAAGCCAAGGTGGCCCTGGGTGCGGTAGCGCCTACTGCCGTGGTCGTGCCCGGGGCAGCACGCGCCCTGGTGGGAAGCAAGCTTGATGAAGCAGCCTTAGAAAAGCTAGCCGCTGCCTGCAGCGCTGCCTGTAACCCAATCGACGACAAACGCGGAACTGTCGAGTACCGAACCCGCGTTGCCGGTGTGCTCGCGAAGCGCGCGGCAAAGATTGCCTTTCAACGAGCCGGAGGTGCCCTATGAGTAACGCAACCCTAGTTTCAACGACGGTTAACGGCGACCCAGTCCAGTTCGCCTGCCCCACCGACGAGAGCCTGATGACAGCGCTGCGCAACCGAGTTGGCCTTACCGGCGTAAAAGAAGGCTGTGGTACCGGTGATTGCGGTGCCTGTAGCGTCACCTTGGATGGCAGCTTGGTCTGCGCCTGTTTGGTGTTGGGTGTGGAGGCTGAAGGTCGCGAAGTGACGACTGTGGAAGGGCTGTCCCAAGACGGTGAACTGCATGTACTACAGCAAAAGTTCATCGATCATGCCGCGCTGCAGTGCGGTATTTGTACACCAGGATTCTTAGTGGCGGCAAAAACTCTGCTGGATCGCAATCCGAATCCGGATGAAACCGAAATCCGCTACGCCTTGGCAGGAAATCTTTGCCGATGCACCGGTTACGACAAAATCGTGCGCGCTGTGCAAGATGCGGCAAAAGACATG
>ERZ802830.2151-NODE-2151-length-18105-cov-7.98532_pt1 | contig 18105 bp, 10 predicted proteins | sample MGYA00345654_ERZ802830 | MGnify/ENA primary metagenome ERZ802830 (study PRJEB30503, sample SAMEA104212375) | marine metagenome | biome: Westerlies Biome; feature: [SRF] surface water layer (ENVO:00010504) within the epipelagic zone...; material: water...
GGAAGGTCGACTTGCTGGCACAGCTTTGAATGGTTACTTTCCATTTTGGTGTGACTGTCCCACTTACTGCCTGCACCGTGGTAGAGCTGGACAAAGCGGACACCCCGTTCCACCAACCTGCGGGCGAGCAGGCACTGCTGGCCAAAGGTTTTGGTTTCCTTTTGATCCAATCCGTACAATGACTTGGTGGCGGAGGATTCGTTCTCCAAGTCGACGGATTCGGGTGCTTCCATTTGCATGTCTGCGGCCAGTTCGTAACTACGGATACGGGCTTCCAATTCTGAATTGGATTCCCGGCCCTGAAGATGTCTTTGGTTGAGACTTTGCAGGAAAGAAAGTTTTAAGTCCTCTGCCTGTTCGATTTTAGATTTCTGGGGTTTAAGGTTGGCAATCGGTTCGGGCCCGTTTTCGAGAAGAACTCCCTGGTGGGAAGCGGGCATGAACCCATTCCCCCAGCAACGGGTACCGTTTACAATCATCGACTTGGTATCCTTAATTACTACAAATCCGGGGAGGCTTTGATTTTCGGTACCGAGGCCATAGGAAACCCATGATCCGAGGGATGGTCGGCCACCAAAAACCGAACCGGTGTTCATCTGGCAAACTCCACCTGCATGATTAATACCGTCGGAAACGCAGGAGCGGATTACACAGAGATCATCGGCAATTTGGCTGTGGTTGGGTAGCCAGTCGGAGATCCATAGTCCACTCTCCCCATGTTGTTTCCATTTTCTTTTGGATTCGAGTAGGGGAGAGTTTGTTTCACCCATCGCAGTCACTGGGCGGTCAAAGCTGTCAGGCAAGGGTTTACCCGCCAGTTTGTTAAGCAAAGGTTTGGGGTCAAAAAGGTCAAGATGGCTGGGACCACCTTCCATAAAAAGGAAAATTACATTCTTCGCCTTCCCCCAGTTGTGGGGAATTTTGGGCAGAGTGGGATTCCTGGATACGCGGGCAAGCAGGGGTTCCTGAGTCAGGGCGGAGAGGGCGACGGCTCCAAATCCGGCACCCGCTGTGGTGAGGAAGTGCCTGCGGTTGAATGGGTTTTCGATACGATTACAGGACATGATTAATGGAGGTAAAGAAATTCATTGGAGGTGAGAATGACATGGCACAGGGCAGTCAGGGCCTCGATTCGGGGAGACGATGGCTTTGTGGATGAGGACTTGAGGGCGAATCCAGCGCTTTCGAGGACAGCAAGGGGCGAAGATTTAAAATCAAGGTATTCGCCCGATTGCTTTCTGGAAGATTCCTCCTGATCACTCGGAATTAGCAAATTCTCCTTTGTAATGGAGGGTGTGGATATGCGCAGGCTTGACAGTTGTCCGTTCCAAAAATGCTGTCCATTCGATCGGCCCCCCAGAAATTGCTGATCGGATGCGATGGTTTGAAGTGCGGTGATGTCATGCTCCACTTGGGCTTCATTGAACTTACTGGAGGGATCGTCGAGGTTTTTCCATGCAAAGTATGCGGTCGATTGGCCGTCTTCCGATAAATTGACCGTACAGGAAAGATAAAGCTTTTTCCCCAGGGGCACCTGCAAGTTGGAGTCGATCACCCGGTAGATCATGTCTCCTCCCACATTTTCTCCGGTCAGTTGCAAAATGAAATTGCGGGGCTCGTAGGCTGATTTTGCACTGGTAATTCCAAAGGTCCAACCCGGTTTTTGATTACTTCCTGACCATTGGCTTAGGATTGTATTCACATGAGCATTGGCATGAATACGATCGAGTTTGGCGATCGCCTCGATGGTCCAACTACTTCCCAGGTCTCGACCTTTCCGCTGATAGATCCGGGGTTTTCCATCCTGAAAAAGGGATAGATTTTCTAGTTTCTGTGGTTTGATCGCATCCGGTTTGGGTTCGACCTTCAATGGGTCTTGCCCGAACCATTGGTTGAGGAAACTGGCGGCAAGCTCCTGTTCGGCCTCACTGGCGGGTCGGCCATAAGCTTCAAGGAATATTTGGGAAGTGGCTTCCTTTTGTGATTTAATGGAAGAGAATTTTCGGCCCATAGCGGCAGCCCTTGCGTGGGGCCATGGGTTGTTGCGCAGAAGGAGTGCCTGGGTGGAAGTGGTGGTGACCAACCGTTCGGAAGAAGATGCAAAGCCCGCTGGAGTATCGAAGGCTGCAAGGATGCGGTCAGGAGAATTTCTTCTTTTTTTAACATAGACGCTGCGGTGAGGAGAATTTCCGTCGACCGAACTGCCTCCATTTTTTGTTTTTAATTCACCTGAAACCTGAAGCATTGAGTCCCGAATTTGCTCTGCGGAGAGACGTCGTGGGGGGAATCGCCAGAGGAACTGATTTTGCGGATCAGTAGTCAATTCCTGATCCCCGGGCTCACGACGGGTAGTCTGTCCGTAAGTATCACTCAGCATGATCAGGCGATGTAGGGGTTTGAGCTTCCAGTTATTTTCCAACAAGTAATTGGTTAAGTAGTCGAGAAGGTCAGGGTGTGAGGGTGGTTCGCCCAAAAAGCCAAAATCATTGGCGGTGCTAACCAGTCCCTGTCCAAAGTGTTTTTGCCAGACCCGATTGACGATTACCCGGGTGGAAAGGGGGTTTTCGGGCGAAGTGATCCAGTTGGCCAACGCCAGGCGGCGTCCGGTGGTACTATGCGGGGTTTTACGCACTTCCGGTTTGGGCAGCCCGAGGAGGGTAAGAAAAGCAGGGGTGGTTTCTTCTTTTTTTCGGCCCGGGATGTAGGTCCTTGCAGGGTTTTCTGATAGATCGGTGGTGATGAATGCCTGAGGCAATGAGGGCTTGGGCGAAAAACTGGCCAGTTGAAGATTTAAATCCTCATATTTCTTCTTTAGATCCTTTTTATTTTTTATTTTTTCGTCCCACTTCGTACGTATCCATTTTCTGTATACCTGACGGTTCACCATTTCCACAAGTTGCTGTTCATAGGTAGTTCTCTCCTCTTTCTTTTTATAATACAGCTTTTGGACATCCTCCGGGAATTGTTTAACCACCGACTTTTCGTCACCGCGGAAAAGTTCTTTTTTGATCTGCTCGATTTGAGCACGGACGGGAAAGGTCTGCTCTTCCCATTTTTTTAATTCCTCAAGTTGTTCTTTTTTACCTAGTTTTTGATCCTCTGGCCACCAAACACTGGAAAGGAAACTTTGCAGGGAATAGTAATCCTTCTGCAGAATGGGATCGAACTTATGGTCGTGGCACTGGGCACATCCCATCCCCAACCCCAGGAAAACCTCACCGGTCACATTGGTCATTTCATTGAGGATCAATTCCCATTGCATACGGGCATTTCGTTGATTCCATTCATAAACCCCGTGCCTTAAAAACCCTGTGGCAACCATATGATCAAAGTCCTGAGGTTCTATCTCGTCTCCTGCGAGTTGTTCGCGTACGAACTGATCGTAGGGTTTGTCCTGATTCAGGCTCCTGATGACATAGTCGCGATAATGATGAGCGGTTGAACGAAAGGCATCCTCCCGGTACCCGTCAGACTCGGCAAAACGGACGACATCGAGCCAGTGAGTCGCCCAGCGTTCACCATAAGCGGACGAAGCCAGAAGTTTATCGATCAGAGTCTCCTTGGCCAGTATTGGGTTGTTTTTGTACGATTCTGCAAAGCTCAGCACATCCTTGGAAGAAGGAAGAAGACCGGTCAGGTCAAGGGTTGCCCGGCGAATGAATTCATAGGCGTCAGCCTGTCGGGAAAGTCCTAGGTTTTGTTTATCCAGTTTCCTTTGGATGAAATAATCGACTGGGTTACCTTCTGTTTGTGCCTTTGGACTTCTTAATGGTTGGATGGCCCACCATTCCTTCTCCTCCTTTGAAAATTTCCTTGTGGAAGAAGTAGTTGTTTCGGGGGAATTTGCTGCATCAAGAACAATCAATTTCGCAACCATCAAGGCGATGATCAATTGAAAGCAAATTTTTGGCAACTTTGGCATATTTTTAATTATTATTCTCATGAAAAGTGTAAACAAGCTAAAATTAGGCAATTTTGCGTTTTTTTTCTGTTAATTTGCGACACAAAAGCTGGAGTCTCTACTCAATTTGCCCGTCGTCTCGAATGGCAAATTTCGGCAGAGTAACATTCCGTGCTTGTCAAAAAAACAATCCTCGCATCGAATGATTGCGATATTCAAAAACTTACACCTATGAAATTCTTTACCAGCCTGCTCTTTATTTTTTCCACGCTGCTTGTATCTGCCGACCATCATGGTAAGAAAAAGCCCCTCAAAGCTTTTATGATCACCGGTGGCTGCTGTCATGATTATCCCAAGCAGAAGAATATTATCAGCGAGGGGATCAGTGAGCGTGTGCCGACTAAATGGGATATCTTTTTTGAAATGGATCAGGAAAAGAGTAAAGCCAAGCTTAGTCAGTCAGGTTGGGCGGATGGATATGACTATGTTGTCTACAACCATTGCTTTGCTCATGAGAAGGATGCAGCATTCGTTAAATCCATTACCGATGTTCACAAGACGGGTAAACCTGCGATCGCCTTACATTGTGCAATGCATTCTTATCATTGGAGCATTCCCGCTAAGGAAGGTGAAAAGAAAGCCTGGCCCGAAATGCTTGGGGCGAGTTCCAAGGGGCATGGACCTAAGGCAGCGATTACGGTGAATAAGGTAAAAAAACATGCCAACCATCCCATCATGAAAGATATGCCAGACGGTTGGATGACTCCAGAAGGAGAATTATATAATGTCCAACAAGTTTATGAAGGTACCACGGTTCTTGCCTATGGTGATAACGGAGCAAACAAAAATCCTAAAGAGCCACAAGCTTGTGTCTGGGTAAACACTCATGGCAAAGGTAGAATCTTTTCCACCACCCTGGGGCATCATAATTCGACTATGTCGACTAAAGAGTATCTAGATATGCTCGGGAATGCAGTCCGGTGGGTAACTGCAAAGTAAGATTTTTTTTAAGTTCGAAAACGAGGTTTTGACTTTTTACGGAAATCATTGCTTTTACCAAATTTTTTTCCTTTCCCGAAACTCTTTTTGAATTTTCCACCGCTACCTCCAGGACGGGGGCGTCCTTTGTCTATCGAAATATTCATTTGATGACCTTGCACCCAAACGGTCTTTAAGGCTTCAAATATATCTTTGGGCATATCCTTGGGTAAATCGATAAAGGTGTGATCTTTAAACATCCGGATTTTACCCATTTCTCGGGGGTCAATTCCCACTTCATTGGCGATGGCTCCCACGATGTCTCCTTTTTGAGCACCGTGGAACTCTCCTACTTCGAGGCGGTAACTCTGAAGGTGATCATCCTTGAATGACCGCCGATCGGAGCGACCCTCATCACGAGAAGAAAAATCTCGACGATCTCCACGATCTCGATCTCTGCGATCTTCTCTTCGTGGCTTTTTCGAATCTATCTTAGGCATACTGTCGTAAAAAAGAGGTTTTTTTCCGGCAGCTAGAAAGGCCAGGGATGCTGCAATATCGAGCGTGTCTTTACTGGTTTCTTCGACCAGTCTTTGGAGGGCTTTGCGATAGTCCCCCAATTCCCCTTTCATTCCTTCTTCGATGCGGGCGAAGAATTCCTCTTCCCGGCGCTCATTCATTTCTTCAAGGGTTGGGAAAATATACTGTTCGCAGGGAACTTTAAGGGTTCGCTCAATCGCTTTAAGCATGCGCATTTCTTTGTTGGTGACAAAAATGATGGCATCACCTTCACGACCAGCTCTTCCTGTTCTTCCAATCCTGTGGGTATAAGATTCTAAATCAAAGGGAGCATCGTAATTGAGAACATGAGAAATTCGGTCGACATCCAGACCGCGTGCCGCGACATCGGTGGCCACAAGCACATTGATCTTACCTCGCTTTAGGCGGTCCACGGTCTTCTCCCGTAGGTTTTGGGGCATATCCCCGTTAAGCGGTTCCGCAGGATATCCTTTCCCTTGTAATTTTTCGGCAATTTCCATGGTGGCATTTTTGGTGCGTGCAAAAATGAGCATGGCTTCGAATTTTTCGATTTCCAAAAGTTTGAGAAGCATGTCCCGTTTTTCATGCTGACGGACTTTGATGAAATGCTGACGGATATTAGGAGAGTTTTCTGCTTTTACCTTAATGGTAATTTTAACGGGATCCTGCATGTAGGTTTCTGCAAGCCGCTGGATGGGCTTGGGCATGGTCGCGGAGAAAAGAGCCGTTTGCCTTTCGTTCGGGGTGTGTTCAAGGATCCACTTGATGTCGTCAATAAAGCCCATGCTGAGCATTTCATCGGCTTCATCGAGGACGAGTGCTTGAAGATGATCGAGTTTTAAATATCCCTTCTCGATATGGTCCATAATCCTACCGGGTGTACCTACAACGATTTGGGCTCCTCTTTTGAACTCTTTGATCTGTTCTCCGTACCCGGTTCCTCCATAGACCGCAACGACCCGCAGTCTGGATAAGTTTTCAGCAAAACCCTCCATCGCTTCAGCTACTTGAAGAGCCAGTTCACGGGTTGGAGCAAGGACTAAAATCTGAGCTCCTTTTACAGATTCATCCAGGCGTGAGAGTAAAGGAAGAGAAAAGGCTGCAGTCTTTCCGGTTCCAGACTAAAATCTGCGCACCTTTTACAGATTCATCTAAGCGTGAGAGTAAAGGAAGAGAAAAGGCTGCAGTCTTTCCGGTTCCAGTCTGGGCCACCCCTAATAAATCTCTTCCTTCTAATATTGGAGGAATTGAGCATTCCTGAATGGGGGAGGGCGTTTCATAGCCTGCTTTACGGACGGCTTGAAGGATTGGTTCAGCCAATCCCATTTCGTCAAAGCCTTTGGGCGTACCCGCGGCTTCTGGTATTTCATTTTCTTGGTTCATGGGGCGTGTAGGTTCGTTTGCTTTAATATATCTGCCAAAAAGGTCGAACGCTTGCCCACATACTCCATCTTCCATCTTTACCACTGGTGAGCACTTGTTCTTATACTTGGCAGAAGTTATTCACAGTATCGAAGTTTGTGAATAATGACGAGCAGTAAAATAAAATTCTTGTGGCTATCTTCGATTTCTTCCCGCAAGAAATTAAAAATTTCAGCAGAGATTAGAAATTAATCAGAACTTTTTCTTTACAGATTCCTTTATTTAGGCAACTCCATTACATGACACTTGCCTACATGAAATTAGCCGTACCTAAAGAAGCTTTGCCATCCGAAAAACGGGTTGCGATTAGTCCGGATAATATATCTGCGTTTCAAAAGTTGGGGTATGAAGTATGGATAGAATCCGGAGCAGGTGATTTAGCAAATTTTCCTGATGAACTTTATATTCTATCCGGTGCTAAAATTTCGAAGGAAAAATCAGAACTTTGGGCAAAAGGTGATCTGTTGCTTAAAATAAATCCGCCTTCGAAGGAAGAGGTTGGGCTGGTTAAGGAAGGTGCCACTCTGATAAGTTTTGCCTATCCCGCCCGCAATGAAGACCTTCTTCAATCACTGGGGCAAAGGCAGGTCAATTGGATGGCGATGGATTGTGTTCCCCGCATTTCCCGTGCCCAGTCAATGGATGCATTAAGTTCCATGGCCAATGTTGCGGGTTACCGAGCAGTGGTGGAGGCATCCCATGAGTTTGGAAGGTTTTTTACCGGGCAGATTACGGCTGCCGGAAAAGTACCTCCGGCAAAAATTCTTGTAATCGGTGCAGGAGTTGCCGGCTTGGCAGCAATCGGGGCAGCCCGGAATATGGGTGCAATTGTTCGTGCTTTTGACACAAGACCCGCCGTGCAGGAGGAAGTAAAAAGTCTGGGTGGAGATTTCCTTATGCTTGATTTTGAGGAGGATGGTGCGGGTTCGGGTGGGTATGCAAAAGTGATGAGTAAGGAATTTATCGAGGCTGAAATGAAACTTTTTGCCGAACAGGCAGAGGAGGTTGATGTAATTATCACAACGGCAATGATTCCGGGCAAAAAATCCCCTGTTCTGATTACTGAGGAGATGGTGAAGAGCATGAAGCAAGGCTCGGTTATTGTTGATCTTGCTGCTGAAGGCGGCGGGAACTGCGAACTGACAGAGAAGGGTGAGCGAATTGTTGCCCACGGGGTTACGATTCTTGGGTATACGGATTTACCGTCGCGGTTGGCCACTCAGTCGAGCCGTTTGTACGGAAATAATCTGGTCAAGTTGGTAAAACTTCTTGGCTCCACTGATGAATATAAGATTGATCAGGAAGATGAAATCATTCGTGGTTCCCTGGTTTTGGATCAAGGAAAGCTTTCTTGGCCACCACCCAAAGTTGAGGTAAGCGTACAACCTGTAAAACCAAAAGAAAAGTCGATTAATGAACCGGTCGAAGAAAAGAAATCCATTTTTTCGCCTGGACTGATGCTGGGAGGGCTTTGCCTCCTACTTCTTGCACTGGGATGGAAGGCTGATAATGATTTTCTCGATCAATTGACCGTTTTCGTACTGGCCTGTTTCGTCGGATACATGGTGGTCTGGAATGTTACTCCGTCCCTTCACACCCCACTTATGAGCGTCACCAATGCGATCAGTGGAATTATACTGATAGGGGGCATGCTTTTTGTCACCGGGGCACAGCCATGGATGGAGACAAAGAGTATACTTGCAGGGGTCGCAATTTTTCTGGCGACGATCAATGTTGCGGGTGGCTTTCTCGTTACTCACCGAATGCTCAAGATGTTTCGTAAGGAATGACTACAGGACTCGTAACGGCTGCTTATTTGGTTTCGGGAATCTTTTTTGTCCTTAGCTTGGGCGGACTTTCGAAACAAGAAAGCGCACGAAAAGGAAACCTTTACGGAGTGCTTGGGATGGCTTTGGCGATTCTTGCCACCTTTTTGAGGCTTACCCTGAACGAGGAAGCGGGTGTAATCAATTTCCAATTTTTAATTCCACTCATGATTGGAGGGGCTGTGATTGGTTCAGTATTGGCCAAAAGGGTGGAAATGACTTCGATGCCCGAGCTGGTTGCAATTCTTCACAGCTTTGTGGGGTTGGCTGCAGTTCTGGTGGGCATGGCCAGTTTCCTGGATCCGAGTCATGAATTACTGGAAGGAACCAATCGCTTGATTCATGATGTAGAAATTCTTCTCGGGGTCTTTATCGGTGGGGTCACTTTTACTGGTTCCGTTGTTGCGTTTGGTAAACTTCGAGGTTCTCTAAGTGGCAAACCTCTTCTTCTCCCGGCCCGGCATATGCTAAACTTAGGAATGGTTGGGGTTTCAATCTGGTTGGGTTCGGAATTTCTTGTACAGGGCCATGACGATGCATGGGTGACCTTATTGATCGTGACGGGGATTTCCTTTGTCCTTGGTGTCCATCTGATTGTTGCAATCGGAGGGGCGGATATGCCCGTGGTGGTTTCCATGTTGAACAGTTATTCCGGATGGGCTGCGGCTGCGGCTGGGTTCATGTTAAAAAATGATTTACTTATTATCACCGGGGCATTGGTTGGAAGTAGCGGAGCTATACTTAGCTACATTATGTGCAAGGCGATGAATCGAAGCCTGAGTAATGTGATATTCGGAGGGTTTGGGACTGCGGGAGGCAGTTCCACTACCGCATCGGAAATAGAGGGATCGATTACTGAGACCAGTGCGGATGAGGTGGCGGAGGAATTGAAAGAAGCGAAGGAAGTCATGATCGTTCCAGGATATGGAATGGCGGTGGCTCAGGCTCAACATGTGGTCAAGGATATTACTGAGACACTCAGAGGGAAGGATGTGAATGTTCGTTTTGCGATTCACCCGGTGGCTGGACGATTGCCGGGGCACATGAATGTTTTACTTGCTGAAGCCAATGTACCCTACGATATCGTATTTGAAATGGACGAGATCAATGATGATCTACCCAAGGTGGATGTCTTACTCGTGGTCGGGGCAAATGATATTGTTAATCCGTCCGCCCTCGAAGATTCGAGCAGTCCGATTGCCGGGATGCCCGTGATCGAGGCTTGGAATGCCAAGTCCGTGATTGCGTTGAAAAGAAGTATGGCTGCGGGCTATTCCGGGGTCGAGAACCCCCTTTATTTCAAGGATAACACCCATATGTTATTCGGCGATGCCAAGGATACTTTGTCCTCGGTCTTCTCCAAGCTTGGTTAAGCAGAATTTTTAATTACTCTTATATTCGCTTGCCTCGGAGGTCTGAAACCAAAAAAATGATGCATGTATACTCTTGTATCTTGCCTAGCCATCTGCCTTTTCTTTTCGTCCATTCTTTGTGGTCAGTCAGTTTACCGACCGAAGTTAATCAATAGTAAAAACGGAGATCATCATGATTTTCCATTGGGAGTACTTGAGGCAACCGGTCGACTGAAAGATGGGGATAAAGAAATCCTTATCACGGATGTAGGAAAGGGTGGAACTGCGGAAAGTTCCGGGCTTCTCGTTGGTGACCGATTGGTACGGATAGATGGAAAGTATCCCAAGCCGTTTTCAAAAAAAACAGACAGCGGACTGGAAGGCCCCCAGTCCCTGCTGGGTATTAGTTTAAATCGCAATGCTTCCTTGCCCAACCCGCTTCTATCTCTTGAGGTTCGAAGAGAATCCAAATTAATTAATTTATCTGTTAAATTACCCTCGAGTCAGTCTTTCTCGCTGACAGTTCCGATTACCTGTCACAAAAGAAAAAAGTTTCTGGGAGATATTTCCAACCATCTGGTCAGGGTTCAACAAAAATCGGGCCGTTGGCAACCGGGGGTGGGCGGAGATGCGGATGTTTATACCACTGCATTTTGCGGGTTGGTACTCTTGGCAAATAACGACCCTGCTCATCTTTCCTCGATCAAGAGAGCAATCGAGTTTGTAAAAAAGGCCAGCATTGATTCGATCGATTTAAATGATCCTAAGAAAGGGCCCAAAAATTGGCAGACTGCCTCGAGTGGAATCTTGCTTGCGGAATATCAGTTAGCCACTGGCGACAAAACTTATTTCAGCGAGCTTAAGAAATGTTGTGATTTACTGGCCAAGAGAGTGACCGAGAAAGGCACCATGGGGCACCATTTCTCTATTCCTTACAGCGGAGGTGGACTGATCGTCATTAATGTTCAGGCACATTTGGCTTGGGCACTGGCTGAAAAATGTGGGTATCCAATTAATGAGAAATCCTGGAGTGATTCTTTTTCCGAGGTAAAGAAGTCACTTGATCCCAAGACCGGTGCTTTAGGATATTCCTCCCGGGCACCCTGGAGTCCGGATATTGCGGCAAGAACAGGTGCGATGGCTACCGCACTTATTGTGGCAGAACGGGAAAAGAAATTTGCGAACTCGCTCGCTGAATCCCTCGTTCAGTTAAACGGCAGGATGCGGCATGCCCATGCGATGTCTTCGATCGGACTAATTTTTGGATTTTCCGGGATCAAGCAGGGCTCCCTTCATCACCATGGCAGAATAATGAAAGAATGGATGCCCTACCTGGAATTGTCCCGTTTGCCCCAGGGCGGGGCTGTTTATTTCGGTGGAAAAAGAAATATTGGTGGGGATGAGTACTTGGGGCTTTCTTCCATCGGAAATGCCATGGTTGGAATGATCCTCGCAAGTGCCGAAGACCGACTTTTTATGCATGGAGGTTCGAATAAGGAATGGTTTGGAATAGCTAATTAAAATCCATTCAGTACGGGTATTTTATTATGTCACAACTTCAAAATTGTTTTCTTTCCTTGTTATTTTTAGCTTTAATTCCCAATTGGGCTGAGACCAGGAAGCCGAACTTTATCTTTATTTTAATTGATGATCAGGGATACTACGATCTTGGATGTTACGGAGCGACTGAAGTGCAAACCCCTCACATTGATTCCATGGCGAAGGAGGGTATCCGTTTCACGGACTATTATGCCGCCGCACCGATTTGCAGTCCTTCCCGGGCGGGCTTGCTGACTGGTTGCTATCCGCGACGCGTGGGCAATGAAATCTGGGTCCACCGGGCGGATTCTCCAAACGGGATTCATCCCGATGAACTGACCCTTGCGGAACTGCTCAAGACCAACGGCTACAAGACCGCCTGCATCGGAAAATGGCACCTTGGGTTCCAGGAACCTTTTCTTCCCCGCAACCAGGGCTTTGATCATTCTTGGGTTTCACGAACCCTTTCTTCCACGCAACCAGGGTTTCGATCATTATTTTGGTTTATTGCACAACCTCGACCCCATCGAGACGGTCTTTTTCGAGGATAAGGGAGGCGTTCCCCTGATGCGCAACGGCAAGGTTGTCAAGCGTCCGGCGGATGAGAACGAACTGACAAAGCTTTACACCGACGAAGCCATCGACTTCATCGAACGCAACAAGGAGGAACCGTTCTTCCTCTATTTGCCCCATACCATGCTGCATGTTCCACTCGGTGTCAGCGAAAAATTCAAGGGAACTTCGGATTGGGGCGAATACGGCGATGCCATCCAGGAACTCGATCACAACGTGGGACGAGTCCTTGATTCGCTTAAACGATTGAAAATTGCGGACAATACGCTGGTCATTTATACTTCTGACAATGGGCGGGGACCGGGAAGAAATCCGGAACAGAAAATCAGGGGACGAAAGCTATCCACTTTGGAAGGAGGCATCCGGGTGCCCGCAATCGCATGGGGACCGGGACTTGGATTGTCTGCTGGGTTGGAGTCATCCACCGTTACCCGCGCCATGGACTGGTATCCCACTCTTGCCACCTTTGCGGGAATCAAGATTCCCCAAAACCGTGTCATCGATGGCCGCGACCTTGTCCCGGTCCTGAAGGGAGAGGCCAAGTTCGTTCCTGCCCCGGGCATGAAGAAATCGCTCAATGCTGACATTCCGCTCAGGCGTACTTGGAACCCAGGCGGGGAATGGAAAGAGATCATTCTTCGACACGAATACAACGATGCCTTTTTTTATCATGGGAGCCATGGCGCCTTGTCCGCCGTACGCTGGCGCAACTGGAAGATGTATTTGAACCCAAGCCTGGAACTGTACGATCTGTCCACCGATCCCGGGGAGACGAAAATCGTTCGTAACCGGGACATCGTTCGCAAGTTGCGGGGTATGTCGGTTTTGTTTCAGGAGGAAATGCTGGCCGATGCCCGCCCGCCCGGCCGAGTGAACGCTTCCGCCTCACCGGAAGGAAAAACACAGGTTTCGCAAGCCACTTTGGATCGACTGCACGCCAACCTGAATCTGACCTATGCGAAGTATGGAGACCGCACCTTGGAAATGGACCTTTATCGCCCAAAGGGAGTCTGGGGGGAACTCCCCGCAATCGTTTGCATCCATGGAGGGGGTTGGGCCAAAGGAAGCCGCACGAGCCACGCAAAGATCGCTCAGGCGTTGGCTGCCCGTGGTTACGTTACGGCCACCATATCCTACCGACTGAGCGGAGAGGCGCCATTCCCCGCGGCGATTCAGGATTGCAAGGCCGCGGTCCGTTTCCTACGGGCCAATGCCAAGGGACTCGGAATCGATGCCGATAAAATCGGTGCCATCGGGCTTTCCGCAGGCGGACACTTGACCGCTCTGTTGGCTACCTCGCACGGGGTTGACGAACTCGAGGGGAAGGGTGGTCATCCGGCCTACAGCAGTCGTATTCAAGCCGCTGTTCCGATGGGTGCCCAAACCGACTTCTTGTCCGAGCGTACCCGTGTGGTTTCGAAGCAACGCTTGATCTGGAAGCAGTTCATGGGTGGTTCCCAGCAGGAAAGTCCCAAGGCTTACCGCCTAGCTTCCCCGCTGGAACATCTCGACAAAGGCGACCCGCCTTGTCTGTTCATCACCGGGGAGACGGACGATGAAAGTACCCGGGCTACTAAATTCAGAAAACACCTGAGTGCTCATGGAGTATCTTCGGAGATTGAAGTGATAAAAGGAGCTCCGCACGGCTTTCTGAATAAGCAAGTTTGGTTTGAGCAAATGATCCGCTCTGCGGATAACCACTTCAAGAAAACTTTACGAGACATACAATGAGACAAAGAGATTCTTTGTCGGAAATTTTCCTGTCCAGATTCCTCGGCGAAGGGAGTGAGCAGTTGTGAAGCAATCGTTAAAAAGTGATGAAAAAAGAACCTTGTTGGTTGAAACCTCCGTTTTGAAGCTTTAAAAAGAGATGGTTATCAAATCTTCATTTTTCATCCTTTCTTACCTGACCATTGGATGGGTCACTTTACCTGCCTTCGTAGATGTTTCGCATGGTGAGAAGCTTTTTTCCCTCAAAGTGAAGCCTCTCTTTGCTGAGAAGTGCATGGCTTGTCATGGGGACGACCCCAAGAAGATCAAGGGTGATCTTGACATGCGTACGCGCGGATCGCTTCTCCTCGGTGGGGAAACTTACGAGCAGGAAGTCCTGATTCCAGGGAAGGGTGACAAAAGCTTTCTCTATATTCTCTCCACCCGGGTGGAAGAGGACATGGAAATGCCCCCCAAGGAAGCGGATAAATTAACGGAAGAGCAGACTTGGTGGATTCGGGACTGGATTAACGAAGGAGCTCCCTGGCCAAGTGAAGAACGGGTTGCCCTGATTCAAAAAAAGTATGCCGAAGGGGAACAGGTGGTTACCTCGAAGGCTCTTTCCGATGATTGGCAGAGGCGCCGCTATGAAACCAAGAAACTCTGGGCGTACCGTCCCCTAGAAGTGGAAGAGGTTCCCGAGGGCAAGAACCCGATCGACTGGTTTGTGAACCGCAAACTCAAGGAAGTCGGGCTTGATCCCGCCCCGGATGCATCTCCCCTCGAATTGTACCGGCGTATGTCCTTTGGGTTGACGGGCTTGCCTCCCGATCCCGTTCAATCGATCAAGTTCGAGCGTGAGCTCGGTAAATCTCGAGATACACTTCTTGATCATGCGGAAGAGTTGATGGCCTCTCCTCATTACGGCGAACATTTCGCGAGGCATTGGTTGGATGTCGCCCGCTATGCCGACTCCGCCGGGTTTGCCAACGACTATGCCCGGCCCAACGCCTGGCGCTACCGCGATTATGTGATACGCTCATTCAACAACGACAAACCTTACGACCGTTTCGTGAAGGAACAGGTTGCAGGGGATGAGATGGATCCAAGCAATTCCGAGAATCTTGTGGCCACCGGATTTTTGCGCATGGGTCCATGGGAACAAACGGGCATGAGCGTGTTCAAGGAAACCCGCCAAATGTGGTTGGATGATGTTACGGACTCTGTGGGTCAAACTTTTCTCGCCCACGCCATGCAATGCGCCAAATGCCACGATCACAAATTCGATCCCGTACCAACCCGTGACTACTATGGAATGATGGCTGTTTTTTCGACTACCCAGTTCGCCGAACGCCAGGCTCCCTTTCTCTCTTCGGAGTCCAAGGAGGGCTTTGAATCCTTCGCCAAGCTAGTCCAATCCAAGGTTTCCTCATACGAAAAACAGGAAAAGAAACTTCAGCAAAAGATCCACCAATTGAAAAAGGTGGAGAGTGGAGATGCCAAGGTCGGGGACAACGGTTTGGATCCAGGAGACGAAGCCTCCCAATCGCGCATTTTTAAAAACCTGATCCGTCACCGTATCGAACTCGATCGGGTAGAGCCGTTTACGCATGCTGTTTTTACGGGGAAGACCGTAGTTATGAGAAATGTTCAAGGTCGATTGAACATACCTGATGATCCTTGGGCAAAGGGTTCTCTTGATCCGGATGTTATTTATGACGGGGGTAGCGTCTATTCCCAAGGGGATGCGGTGAGTCCCGGTGGCTTGAGCGCCGCCGAATCCCTTGGAAGAATGAACCCGCGTCCATTCCCCGCAGGCAAAGGCAAGCGCAGGTTGGCCCTTGCCGAGTGGATTGTGAACGAGAAAAACCCCCTGACCGCCCGGGTCATGGTCAACCGGATCTGGTCCTGGCATTTTGGGCGTGGGATTGCCGGGAACCCCAACAATTTTGGTGGAACCGGGGAGTTGCCTACTCATCCCGCCATGCTCGACTACCTGGCGGACTGGTTTATGAAGAACGGATGGTCGGTCAAGAAGCTCAACCAATTAATTCTGTCCTCCAATACCTTCCGACGAAGCAGTCGGCACCCTGACTCCGATTCCTTGGAGGAAAAAGATCCCAAAAGACTTTTTTACGCGAGTTTTATTCCCCGTCGTTTGGTTGCGGAGGAGATTCGAGACGCGATGTTGTTGGCAAGCGGCGAACTGAATTCCAAAGTTGGAGGAATCCCCTCCCGGCCCGACCTTAATCCGGAGGTAGCTTTTCAGCCCCGGCAAATCATGGGGGGAACCGCATCGGTCTATGAGCCGGATCCTTTGCCAAGCCAAAGAAACCGGCGGACAATTTATGCCGAGAAAATCCGTGGCTTGCGTGATCCCTTTCTGGAGGCATTCAACCAACCCGGACCCGAAGCCTCCTGCGAACTCCGGCAAACTTCCACCGTTGCCCCTCAGGCCTTGACTTTGTTGAACGCGGAGGAAGTCCATGACCGCAGCTTGGCTTTCGCCGCTCGTCTCCTGAAGGAAAGGAAAAACGAACCGGCCGTGATTCAACGGGCTTTCTCTCTTGCACTCGGAAGATCGGCTTCAGCGGACGAATTGTCGGCTTGTCTCGAGCGCTGGTCGCAAGCCACCCAGGCAGAACGAAAGAAGATTCCGCAGCCCAAGGTTTATCATGGTAAGATTAAGCGTACAGTGATGGCCGAGAAGACAGGTGAGCCCTACGACTTCTGGGAGATTTTACCAGTCTACGAGTCCTATCAGCCCGACCTCCAGGGAAGTGAGGTGTCTGCCAGGACCCGAGGGCTTGCCCATGTTTGTCTGGTTATCTTCAACTTGAACGAATTCTCTTATCTTGATTAAATAAAGTCCGCAGCATGAAGAACGATCATTTCAATTTGGTTGCCAGCCTGACCCGTCGCGAAGCTCTCTATGGCTTGAGCGGAGGGCTTGGTTCGCTGGCTTTTTCTTCCATGCTTCAGGCTGAAGGGGTTTATTCCATTGGTTCCCATCACCCCGCCAAAGCCAAGCGCTGCATTTTTCTGATGATGGAGGGAGGACCATCCCATATAGACACCTTCGACCCCAAGCCCGCCCTGGCGGAACGCCACTTGCAAAAATTCAAGCGAAGCGGAGACAAGGAGAGTGCCATGTCCTCAGGGGAGCGCTATTTCGTCCAAAGCCCCTTTGATTTTATCAAGGCTGGAAAAAGCGGAGCCGACATTTCCTCCGAATGGAAATATCTCAAAGAACGGGTGGACGATCTATGCTTTTATCGGGGTTGTCAGGTCGAGTCCGTCAACCACCCGACGGCCTGTTATCACATCAATACGGGCAACCGTTTCGGAGGGGACCCGGCGGTCGGTTCCTGGGTTACCTATGGTTTGGGCACGCTCAATGACAACCTGCCTGGTTTCGTGGTCCTTCCGCGGTCAAGCTATCCACAGGGCGGAGCCTCCAATTGGTCCAATGGATACCTGCCTGCCGATCATCAAGGGACCCCCCTGCGACCCAAGGGCAGTCCGATTCTCGACCTGCATGCTCCTGCCGGCATCACCCGAAAGGACCAGCGCGACAACCTTGACCTTCTTGCCAAGCTCAATGGCAAACATTTCACGGTCCGTCCGGATCAGGGAGAGCTCGATGCCCGCATGTCCTCCTATGAATTGGCTTATCGGATGCAAATGGAAGTGCCCGGTATCCTTGACCTCAAAGGCGAAACCGAAAAGACCAAGGAGGCGTACGGCATTGGGGATTCCAAGACGGACTCTTTCGGCCGTAAGTGCCTGTTGGCCCGGCGCCTTGTGGAGAAAGGGGTACGCTTTGTACAGGCATATGCCGGGAACTGGGATAGCCATGACTACATCGAACGGGCTCACGGTTCACTCATCCGTTCGGTCGACAAACCTATCGCCGCCTTGCTTGGCGATCTCAAGGAACGCGGTTTGTTGGAAGATACCTTGGTGGTTTGGTGCGGTGAATTCGGGCGGACACCGGATAACGGCATCAGAGGCGGCGGCACCAGTTATGGTCGGGATCACAACGCCAAGGCCATGACGATGTGGTTTGCCGGTGGTGGTACCAAAGTCGGGCACACGGTTGGTGCGACCGATGAGATCGGAGCGGAGGCGGTTGAGTGCGTCCATCATATCCGAGATGTCCATTGTACATGGCTGAACCTGCTTGGTCTCGACGACAATAAATTGACTTATTATCACGCCGGCCGACATAAGCAATTAAGTCAGTTTGGTGGCGAGGTGATCA
>ERZ802830.2152-NODE-2152-length-18102-cov-30.4143_pt1 | contig 18102 bp, 15 predicted proteins | sample MGYA00345654_ERZ802830 | MGnify/ENA primary metagenome ERZ802830 (study PRJEB30503, sample SAMEA104212375) | marine metagenome | biome: Westerlies Biome; feature: [SRF] surface water layer (ENVO:00010504) within the epipelagic zone...; material: water...
GCCATGCCTCGCCATAGTCGTGGTTCTTTAGCTCCATCAGGGCTTTGGTTGCTGCAGCGTGTTTGTTGTATTGGGCCATTACCTCCTCACTTGACAGGTCGGGCTGCGCTGCGGCTCCCAATTCCAATTGGATTAGTGCCATAATAGAATAATTTACAATGCCAATAAACTCAGATACTTCACCCTCATCAACCTTTTTGGTTTCAAGTTGTTGCAGGGTTCTGACGCGCTGGGCTTTGATGAAAATCTGATCGGTCAAGGAAGTGGGACGAAGTATGCGCCACGCACAGCCGTAATCCTTCATTTTTTGCTCAAACAATGACTTGCATGTTGTTACTGCTGTAAGATATTGTGCTTCGGTTTGCGCCACCTGATTTGATTTGTTGTAAATTTCGCTCAAAAATGAAAATGTTTTCATTTTAAACCAACTAATTTAGGCGCTATTTATGAACATCTCGTGTAAAGGCAAGCTTATAGACCTGACAACACCTAAAATAATGGGGATTCTGAACCTTACTCCAGACTCCTTTTACGACGGTGGTTTATACAACAATACAGACCGTGCACTTGCCCAAACGGAAAAAATGCTTCTTGAAGGCGCTACATTTATAGATGTCGGAGGCGCAAGCTCAAAACCAGGAGCCGTTGAGGTTTCAGCTGATGAAGAATTGGCGCGAGTGCTGCCTGTTATTGAAAAAATACACATTAAATTTCCGGATACGCTCATTTCCATAGACACCTATAGAAGTGATGTTGCCCAACAAGCCGTAGCAGCAGGTGCTGCAATGGTCAATGATATTTCGGGTGGTAATCTAGATGCTAAAATGCTAAAAACTGTTGGTGCGCTCGGCGTTCCTTTTGTTGCCATGCACATGCAAGGCAAGCCGCAAAACATGCAAGACAAACCCAGCTATGACAATATACTGACGGATATCAGATCGTTTTTTGCTGCAAAAATTGATGCAGCGCACAAGGCTGGTATCCATGACATCATCATTGATCCAGGCTTTGGATTTGGTAAAACATTAGAACACAACTACGCGTTACTAAAACATTTAAGCAGCATTCAAATGGACGGCGTTCCCATGCTGATTGGGGTGTCGCGCAAGTCGATGATCTATAAACTGCTTCAAATAGAAGTTGCTGAGGCAGGGAATGGAACTAGCGTATTAAACACCGTTGCCTTGCAGCAAGGCGCACAAATTATACGTGTACACGACGTCAAAGAAGCCCATCAAGCCGTGCAACTCATTGAAAAACTTAAGAATGCTTAATCAATTATTCGTAAATTTATGGAATGTTTGATTTTTTAGATTTTAATATACTGGATATCATCGACATTGTGTTGGTAGCGATGTTGCTCTTCTATGCTTACCGTCTTGTTAAAGGAACAGCAGCCATCAATATTTTTGTAGGCATTGTCATACTCTACCTGATTTGGAAAATCACTGATGCCTTGAATATGGAATTGCTCAGCAATATACTCGGAGGCTTTATGAGTGTTGGGGTATTTGCGCTTATCGTGGTTTTTCAACAAGAAATTCGCAAACTGCTATTGATGCTGGGGTCTTCAAATTTGGCAAACCGAAAGACAATAAATCGCTATCTTAAGATATTCAACACCAAATCAAGTGATATTGAGTCCTCACTTAATATTGACGCCTTAGTAAAAAGTTGTGCTTCGCTCAAAAAACAAAAAACAGGCGCGCTTTTGGTTCTAGAGCGCAACAGCAGCTTAGACTTTCTTAAATCCTCGGGTGTGGAAGTCAATATGGAAATTTCCGTTCCCGTCATTGAAAGTATCTTTCACAAAAGCGCACCCCTACACGATGGCGCAGCCATCATAGAAAACAACAACATCACAACAACACGTGTTGTGCTCCCCATATCCAACAAAAGTGGGCTACCAAAAAAATTCGGCTTAAGACATAAGGCTGCGGTTGGAATTACAGAAAAAACAGATGCAGTGGTGTTGGTAGTATCGGAAGAAACAGGAGGTATTAGTTACTTTAAAGACGGCGAAAAAATTTCTTTTGGCTCCTATAAAGACTTGAATGACATCATTGCCAAAGACATGGCTTAGATGACTGCTTCAGCTTTAACAAATTGAACTTCATAAAGATTTTTGTAATAGCCACCCTCAATTTTCAGTAACGCACTGTGGGTTCCCGACTCTACAATCTTTCCTTTATCCAAAACAATAATGCTATCTGCTCGTTGTATGGTGGCGAGTCTGTGGGCAATTACAAGAGAGGTTTTGCCTTTGGTAATTTCTTTGGTAGCCTTTTGGATAAGCTTTTCTGCATGTGTATCAATTGAAGAGGTGGCCTCGTCTAAAACCAAAATCTTAGGCTGGATGACATAGGCTCTTAAAAAAGCAATCAATTGGCGCTGCCCTGTTGACAGCATGCCGCCGCGTTCTTTTACATTAAAATGATAACCGTCTGGAAGACTTGAAATAAAATCGTGAACACCAATTTTTTTAGCAGCTGCAATCACATCGTCTTCTGAAATAGAAGTATCCCATAGCGTTATGTTGTTGTAAATGGAATCGGCAAACAGAAAAACGTCTTGCAGCACTACACCGATTTGTTTGCGCAGCCAAGAACGATCGTAATCTTTAATATTTACGCCATCCAAGGTTACCTGTCCGCTTTCAACCTCATAGAAGCGGCTTAGAATATTGATAAGCGTTGACTTCCCAGCGCCAGTGGCACCAACTACGGCTACGGTTTCACCGGGTGCCATATTAAACGAAATGCCGTGTAAGACTGTTTCATCTTCCTTGTAAGAAAACGTTACGTTTTCAAAAGCTACCCTACCTGAAATTTCATTGTTGGGGATTTGGCCATTGCTTGAAATCGACTCTTGGGTATCAAGTACTGCCATTACACGACGAACCGCCACCATACCCATTTGGAGGGTATTGAACTTATCCGCAATTTGTCGCAGTGGACGAAACAGCATTTGTGACAACTGAATAAACAAAAAGATAATACCAAGTGTAATTCCCGATGAGCCCGCAATAACATTCAGTCCACCAAACCACACAAGAAGCCCGATGGTAACCGAGGTGGAGAGTTCTGCAATAGGAAAGAAAATGGAGTTATACCAAACGGTTTTTAACCACGCTTTGCGGTGTTTGTCATTGATGTCTTTAAATGCGGCTGACTCCACGCTCTCACGACCAAATAATTGCACAATGCTCATGCCTGAAATGCGTTCTTGCACAAAACTATTGAGGTTGGCTACTTGTGTGCGCACTTCATCGAAAGCGGATTTCATCGCTTTTTGAAACTGTCGTGTTGCAAATAGAATTACAGGTAAAACAGCAAAAACAATGATCGATAACTTCCAACTTATTGTCCACATCACCACAATAACCACGAGCATCTTTAAAAGGTCTGCAATGATCATAAACAAGCCTTGGCTAAAAATTCCTGAGATGGTCTCGATATCACTTACCACACGAGTAACCAAACGCCCCACTGCTGACTTGTCGTAATAAGCCATTTTAAACTGTATCATATGACGATATAGCATATTGCGCAAATCGAAAATAACATGTTGCCCAAGCCAGTTGGCGTAATAGATAAACACAAATTGAAAAACTACTTCAAGCACCAGGGTCAGCGTCATAAGGGCTATAAGAAGCAACATGCCATCGTAATCCCTCAAGGTAATGTAATCGTCTATGGTAATCTTAAGCAAGTAAGGGCTAAGTGTAGAAAACCCAGATAATAAAACTGCCGAGACCAACACCAATATAAAAGTGATACGATAGGGCTTTGCAAAAGCCAAAAGACGCTTAAACAAGCTGACATCCAAAATGCTGTTCGATGCTTTTTTATCCATTTGTTTCAAATATAGTGTTTGGATATTGAACTTGCGTCAAAAACAATCCATGTGCAGGTGCTGAACTTCCTGCTTTGGTTCTATCCGCGCTATTTAGAATGGCTTGAAAATCAGCCAAGCTTGTTTTACCAGTACCAACATCAAGCAGCGTACCCACTATGGCACGTACCATATTGCGTAAAAAGCGGTTAGCCGAAATATAAAAAATCCATTCCGAATCTGATTGCACCCAATACGCCTCAGTCACCTTACAGTCATAGGTTTTTACATCTGTCTTGGAGCGAGAAAAACATTTGAAATTGGTGTACCCTAAAAGTAATTTGGCTGCGGCATTCATGGCATCCCAGTCCAATGCGGTTGTAAACGTATAAGCCAGCTCGTGTGCAAAGGGGGATTTGTGTGGCACCAAATGGTAGGTATAGCTTCGTGAAATGGCGTCAAAACGGGCGTGTGCATCTGCTTTTACGGGGTGTATAGCCTTGATGGCAATGTCGTGGGGTAGAAATTTATTTAGCCGATGCCCAAGTTGTTTGATCGCTTCAGCATTGAGCGCTAAGTCAACATGCGCAAACATTTGTTTGGCGTGTACACCTGTATCTGTTCTGCCGGCAGCGAGCACAGCCGTTTCTTTGCCCAACAAAGTAGTCAGTGCATCTTCCATTTGCTGCTGTACCGTGGAGGCGTTGGGTTGGCGTTGCCATCCGTGATATGCAGTTCCTTTATATGAAAACTCTAAAAAATAACGCAAAGGTGTAATTTTGTACAAAGATGATGAAAAAGATATTGTTGCTTTCAGATACGCACAGTTTTTTAGACCCACGGGTTTTGGGCTATGCGGAAGCGGTCGATGAAATTTGGCACGCCGGGGATATTGGTTCTTTTGAAGTGACAGATGCCCTAGAAAAAATCAAACCGCTCAAAGTGGTGTATGGCAATATTGACAATGCGCGTATCAGAAGCCAATTTGATGAAGATTTATTCTTTACTATTGAAGGCATGTGCGTGTTTATGACCCATATTGGTGGCAAACCGCCTCGCTATGCAAAGGGCATTGCAGAAAAACTGGAACGGCTAAAACCAGATATATTTATATGTGGGCATTCCCACATTCTAAAGGTTGCTTTTGACAAAAAACACAACTTACTGTTTATGAATCCCGGTGCGGCAGGTAAACACGGCTTTCATAAAAAACAAACCATGATACGCTTTGAAATTGAAGCGGGAGAAGCAAAAAATCTTGTTGTAATTGAATTAGGTGACAAACCGAGAAAAAATTTGTGACCAGCGGTAGCGCCTAATGAAACGGGCTTCCTGTCTCGTAATAAGCTTGGGTTTACAAGTAAGCCAAGCACCTAAAAATCCACCTAAAGCCCCAACCAAACTGCCCCGTTGGGTAAACGACCACTTGATTGCGGCCAAAACGCCCAAAAAGAATCCATAGCCCAACGCATAGAACAAACGACCTTTGGCAACAGCACCTTTATAATTGTATTTCGCTCCTGTGGGTCGTAAGTGTTTAACAAGCAACTCTTTATCCACCCTAACCTGATACCCACGTTGCAGCGCTAACAACTCGTCAAGGGTGTCCCACCCCAAAGCTGCGCGTAAGCCACCTATATCAGCATAGCAAGCCTTTGAATATGCCTTAATAGGGCCTCTAAGGTGATTGTTGCGTGAGATGGACTCAACTACCCATGTATCTTTATTGGGAACGGTCAGCAGGCCGCCAAACATACCCAAGGTGTCGTTGCTTTTAAAAGCGTCGTTGAGTTTCGCTAAATAGTGGTCTGGAAATACAATATCAGCGTCAAACTTGCACACCACGTCCCAATCAGCAGTAAGCGCATCAAAACCACGCATAAATGCCCGCACTACCTTTTCTCCTGGCGCATGAGAAGATGCGTTGCCGGACGTGATAAGCTTTAAATTAGGGTGTGCTTCGGCGAGTTTGCGGATAATGGCTACAGAATTATCCGTTGAGCCATCGTCAACAACAACCAATTGCTTCGCTGGATATGTCTGATTTAACAACGAAGTAAGCGCCTGTTTTACAAAAGCTTCTTCATTGAATACGGGAACTACAATGGAAATATCCATTTAGATTTTAAAAAATTAAAAGACAAAAATAAAAAAAGTTGTATGTTTGCCCTATCGGCAAATACTTCAGCCGTCACAATATACAATTACCATAACACACATGTTTGAATTATCAGAGTTAAAAGCTAAAAAGCTTGCTGAATTGCAGGAAATCGCAAAAGAGCTAGGCATAAAAAAAATTGCCGCACTTAAAAAAATTGAACTCACTTATCGCATCATTGATCACCAGTCTACACTTCCAGACGAAGGTGAGCAAAAGCAGGAGCAAAAAGCACCTGCTAAAACTACTGAGGATAAAAAATCAGCCAGAGAAAAGCGAGACAACAAAAAAGACGCTAGGAATACTAAAAATTCGAAGGACTCTAGGGACAAAAAATCGGATCACAGAAACGATAAAAAATCAGATCAGCCGAGACATAAGCATCAGCACAATAAAGGCAACGGCAATAACAACAACAGAGGAAATCGCCAGCAAAATGGAAACGATTCCACTGAAAAAGGCAATCACAACAAAGATCACCGCAACCGCTATCGCCAGCCCGATTACGAATTTGAGGGGATTATAGAAAGTGAAGGTGTTTTGGAGATGATGCAAGAAGGCTACGGCTTTTTACGCTCGTCAGACTACAACTATCTTACTTCCCCTGATGATATTTACGTATCGCAGTCGCAAGTACGTTTGTTTGGCCTTAAAACTGGAGATACAGTATTGGGGCATATTCGTCCACCCAAGGAAGGTGAAAAATACTTTCCGCTTATCAAGGTGTCGTTGATTAATGGGCTTTCGCCCGATATCGTACGCGACCGTGTTTCATTTGAGCACCTTACTCCGCTATTTCCACAGGAAAAGTTTAACCTTGCTGACAAACAAAGTACCGTCTCAACACGAGTAATGGATTTGTTTTGCCCAATTGGAAAAGGGCAGCGTGGTATGATCGTATCGCAACCTAAGACAGGTAAGACGATGCTTTTAAAGGACGTGGCCAACGCTATTGCAGCAAACCACCCAGAAGTATACCAAATCATCTTGCTTATTGACGAACGTCCAGAAGAAGTTACGGATATGCAACGCAACGTTAAGGGTGAGGTTGTGGCCTCCACTTTTGATGAGCCAGCAGACCGTCACGTAAAGGTGGCCAACATCGTGCTTGAGAAAGCCAAGAGATTGGTAGAGTGTGGTCATGACGTGGTTATCCTGTTGGATTCCATCACCCGTCTAGCACGTGCTTACAACACGGTACAGCCTGCGTCTGGTAAGATATTGAGTGGTGGTGTAGATGCCAATGCGCTACACAAACCCAAGCGTTTCTTTGGAGCAGCGCGTAATATTGAAAATGGCGGATCGCTATCGATTATTGCAACGGCACTAACCGAAACAGGATCTAAGATGGACGAGGTTATTTTTGAAGAATTTAAAGGAACAGGTAACATGGAACTACAGCTAGACCGCCGTATCTCCAACCGCCGTATATTCCCAGCCATTGACTTGGTGTCTTCAAGCACGCGTCGTGACGACATCTTGTTGGATGAAAAAACCATTCAACGCATGTGGATTATGCGCAAATACCTGGCCGACATGAACCCTGTGGAAGCCATGGAGTTTATCAACGACCGCATCAAGAAATCACTCAACAACGAAGAGTTTTTGATTTCAATGAATGCATAAATACTTAGCTTAAATACATTAAAAAAGGCGTCCAAATGGACGCCTTTTTTCGTTAAATATGTGAAGCTGTATTAAAGTGTGCCCAAATGCTTGGAGAGCTTAGACTTAAGGTTAGCAGCTTTATTATCGTGAATGATGTTGTTTTTTGCCAACTTATCGATCATGGAAACAACAAGAGGAAATTGCTTTAGAGCTTCTTTCTTTTTTTCCAATGCTTTGAAATCACGAATGGCGTTACGCGTTGTTTTGTGCTGAAAACGGTTACGCTGACGCTTGGTTTCGCTTGAACGAATTCTTTTTAAGGCGGATTTATGATTTGCCATAGTTTATGTTTAGTAGCCCGTAGGGGAATCGAACCCCTCTTACCAGGATGAAAACCTGGCGTCCTAGCCGATAGACGAACGGGCCCTTCGGATTAACGAGGTGCAAATTTATATGATACCTAACAAACTTGCAACTTATATTTTGATTAGTATGCTTTTGCAAATAAAACCCGTTGATTTGAGGGTTTTCCAGAGTACACACAACTGCCCTTTTCCGTCTTACCATCAATAGGAATACAACGGATGGTTGCTTTGGTCGCTTCTTTGATCGCCGATTCGGTCTCAGCAGTGCCATCCCAGTGTGCTGCAACAAATCCGCCTTTTGAAGCTAAAACTTCCTTAAAAGCATCAAAATCATCAACTGCTGTGGTGTGTTGGGTCCTGTAATCCTTGGCGCGATCAAACAAAGCAACTTGTATGGCTGCTAGTGTGGTTTTCACCTCAGCAACCAAATCTTCCAGCGCAACACTCGATTTGCTTAGCGTATCCCGACGCGCAAGCTCAACCGTGCCATTGGCAACGTCTCTTGGTCCAATGCCAATGCGCAGCGGCACCCCTTTGAGTTCATATTCATTAAACTTAAAACCGGGTTTATGCGTATCTCGGCTATCAAAATGCACACGAATGTCTTCTTTGCGCAGGGCTTCAACAATGGGAGCTACTGCTTCAAAAACCAATTTTTGTTCCTCCTCGCCCCTGTAAATGGGTACGATGACCACTTGATGCGGTGCCAATGTTGGCGGTAGCACTAGCCCATTATCGTCGCTGTGCGTCATGATGAGTGCGCCCATCAGTCGTGTAGACACACCCCAAGAGGTTGCCCATACATGTTCCAAACCTCCTTCTTTGGTCGCGTATTTTACATCAAATGCCTTGGCGAAATTCTGTCCTAAAAAGTGAGAAGTACCGGCTTGCAAGGCTTTCCCATCTTGCATAAGTGCCTCGATACAATAGGTTTCTACTGCACCAGCAAAGCGTTCGGCGGCAGATTTAACGCCTTGAATGACAGGAATGGCCATATGCTGCTCTACAAAATCAGCATACACTTGGTTCATTTGTTTTGCTTCGGCTAGCGCCTCTGCTTCAGTGGCATGGGCAGTGTGCCCCTCTTGCCATAAAAACTCTGCCGTACGCAAAAATAAACGCGTACGCATTTCCCAGCGCACCACATTGGCCCATTGGTTGAGCAAAATGGGCAAGTCACGATAGGATTGAATCCAGTTCTTGTAGGTGTTCCAAATAATGGCCTCACTCGTGGGACGTACAATAAGTTCTTCTTCTAGTTTTGCTTTGGGATCAACACGGAGTTTTCCGGGCTTGTCTGGATCATTTTCAAGGCGATAGTGTGTTACTACAGCACATTCTTTGGCAAAACCCTCGGCGTTCTGCTCCTCTGCTTCAAACAAGCTCTTAGGAACAAACAGCGGGAAGTAGGCGTTACTGTGTCCTGTTTCTTTAAATCTTTTGTCCAATATGGCTTGCATACGTTCCCAAATCGCATAGCCATAAGGTTTGATGACCATACAGCCTCTAACGGCGGAAGTTTCTGCTAAATCGGCTTTTACAACCAGTTCGTTATACCATTTTGAATAGTCCTCGGCTCGTTTTGTTAAATGTTTACCCATAAGTTTGGCACAACTTTTGATTTTTTGTGTGTTGTAGTGCAAAACTACTTAAATTTGAGTGTTAATTTAAACTTTGTGTCATGCGTACTTTTTTACAACCCAGCTTAATCAGAAGTTCTGTGCTTTTTTCAATAGTACTATTGGCGCTATTGCTTACGGGATGTAGTGGTTATCAAACCGTTTCTTACTACGGCGATGGCATATATGACGATGAAGTTGTACAGCAGCCCAGACAAGTTGCTGCTCCTGTGAATAACAACGCCCAACAAAATAACGGCTCTTATTACAAAAATTATTTTGCCGACAAAGCTTCTCAAGGTGTTCAAAACGATTATATGTTCACAGATATTGAACAATATCAAGATGCGACCCCACAGCAAAGCAGCGCCGGTAACTACCAAGCACATGGCTCATGGGGAGATCAAGTAGACAGAATCAACATTAACGTAATTTACAACAGACCGTTTGGTTGGAACATAGGCTGGGGCTGGTACAATGCGCCATACACGTTTGGGCGATCCTCATTTTGGGGCTATAATTATCACCCGTGGTATTTTACATTAAACCACCATCCTTTTTACAATCCCTATCGATGGGGCTACAGAAATCCGTATTGGAACCGTTGGAATGGCTGGGGATATAATAATCCCTACTACGGAGTTGGTGTGGATCGAGGATACGCTACTCCCGTTAGGTACAGCAGGCTGAATGGCAGCAGGGGGTTTTCTAGAACATACCTCACCAACAGCAGTAGAAGTAGCTCAAGCAATCGTTCAGGAGTTTCCAATAACAACACCCAACGACGCACAAACGCACGTGGTTCAACAACAACAAGACGTGTTTCGGGCAACACTACCACGCAGCGTTATAACGACTCGGGCAGCAACACAAACTCAAGTCAAAACAGCAGAACGACAAGAAGGTATAGTAACGAAAGGACTACGTCGTCAAACAATTCTAATTACAGAAGCTCTTCCTCTAACACAAGCTTTAGGAGGTCAGCGCCTAGTAGCTCAACAAGATCAACTTCAAGCAGCTCCACTAGAAGTTCCTCTGGTTCATCTAGAAGAAGATAAATCAACCTTGAGTTCAATTGTATTACAGAAATTAAAATAAAGAGATGAAAAAGATAACGTTATTTGCATTGATTTTTAGCGCACTACTAATAAGTGGTATGGTCCAATCCCAAAATGTTGGTGAGGTTGCAAGGTATGCCTCAGAGCAACTAAACGGCTCTGCACGCTACCAAGCCATGGGAGGTGCCTTTGGGGCACTTGGTGGGGATTTGTCATCTATTTCAAATAACCCAGCCGGATCAAGTGTATTTGCTTTTAATGAAGCGGGCGCTACCATTGGCGTGCAGTCGTTTTCAACAGATGCCAACTACCTTGGGGGATTTAGCAATGTCGAAAAATCATCTTTTGATATCAGCCAAGCAGGATTTGTTCTTGTACTTGCCAATTCTTCTAGTAAATGGGACAAGGTCGCATTTGGTTTCAATACGCAAACCGTCAATAACTTTGATAAAAACCTTTTTGCAAAAGGCACGAATTTCAACAGGGGTCTCGAAGACTATTTTTTACAAAACGTCAGTGGTATTCCTTTTAACACATTTGATTTTAATAACAATCCTGACGACGAATATTCCTTTTTGGGGAGTAGGTTTGGATATGCCACACAGCAGGCATATATGGGACTTTACACCTATGCGATAACTTATGATGATGTAAACGATATGTACATAGCGGATGGTCTTGTTAATGAAGGTATCGATCAGACGCACGAATACAACACATCAGGCAAACAGCAACGCTACACACTAAATTTTAGTGGTCGCTATATGAAACAACTGTCATTAGGGTTCAATATAAATATTTATGCTATTGATTATGCAGCCTACAAAGCAACATCTGACAATTATTTAGATGAAGCGAGTAGTTTATCGCAAGCGTTCTTCCAACAAGATATCAACACGTTTGGTACAGGAGTATCGTTTCAGTTTGGCGCTATATTTAAAGCCACAGATATGCTGCGGTTTGGGGCAAACTACACCAGTCCTACCTATTATGAACTTGAGGACGAATATACTGAAGGCTTAGAAACATATTTTGTAGATTCGACTGGCGCATCACAACGTGCGGCCATTTATCCAAACATTGTCAACTTAAATGGGCCTTACAAAATTAAAACTGCTGGTAAAATTCAAGGAAGTGCAGCACTTGTGTTGGGCAAAAAAGGAATCTTAAGCGTGGATTATGGGAAGAAAAAATACGGCTCATCTACTGTTACTTTACCCTATGCTGATGATACCAATGCCCTAAATAGCGATATAAATAGTACGCTTGACGATGCTACTTATCTTCGTGTTGGCGGTGAGGGTCGCATTGGAGACTTAAGTCTTCGTGCAGGTTATTGGCACGAACAAAGCCCGTATAAAAACAAAGCAATCATGGATGATTTTAGCGGGTTTTCACTTGGTATGGGAATTCGTTTTGGGAGTGGTTCACTAGATTTGGCCTACACAAAAAGCACACAAGAATATGCCCAACAGCTCTATTACACAGGCCTAACAGACAGTGCTAGCATAAACGAAAATGCGGGTCAGGTAGTGCTTACCTACAACGTTCGCTTCTAAAAAGTTTAATTTTTACGAATGTAGTATCTTTGTACTCTTATGAAAGATGCTATGAAATTTGACCGATTGCTCAAAGAAACGCTAGAGGATATTCATGATGACCATTTAAATGGGAACATAAACACGCCCTTACGTAAGGATGCGTTCGAATTATCCAACGAAGAAAAAATAAACAAAATCGAGCAGGACGTCAGACGTATTTTGGAAACGCTTGGCATGGACCTGACTGATGACAGTATGCAGGGCACTCCCAAGCGCGTCGCTAAAATGTTTGTCAACGAACTTTTTGCTGGTCTACACCCGGACAACAAACCCAGTGCTTCAACCTTTGATAACAAATATAAATACGGTGAAATGCTGGTCGAGAAAAACATTTCCCTCTACTCTACTTGCGAGCACCATTTACTACCTATAGTTGGAAAAGCACACGTAGCCTATATTTCAAACGGTACTGTAGTGGGTTTATCAAAAATGAACCGCCTTGTGGACTACTTTGCCAAGCGTCCGCAAGTACAAGAACGCCTAACGCTGCAAGTTGTTAAATCCCTACAAGAGGTATTAAACACCGACGACGTTGCCTGTGTGATTGATGCAAAACACCTGTGCGTGAATGCGCGTGGAATACGCGATATTGACAGCAGCACGGTAACAGCTGAATTTGGTGGCGCCTTTAAAAAACCAGACGTAAAGAAAGAATTTTTAGGCTATCTAAATCTTGACACCTCCTTTTAACGCATGAGCGAAACAACATCATCGCTGCATATTTTCAATTCCTTAAGTGGAAAGAAAGAGCCATTCGTGCCTATTGAAGACAAACATGTGGGCATGTATGTTTGCGGACCAACCGTTTACAGCAATGTGCACCTTGGCAATTGCCGCACCTTTATTTCTTTCGATTTGGTCTTTCGTTACCTCAAGCATTTGGGTTATTCGGTACGTTATGTGCGCAACATAACCGATGCAGGGCACTTAGAGCACGACGCAGATGAAGGGGAAGATCGCATATCTAAAAAGGCGCGTTTGGAGCAAATAGAGCCCATGGAAGTGGTTCAACGCTACACCGTCGATTTTCACAAAACACTTGCGGCCTTTAATACGCTTGCGCCAAACATAGAACCCACAGCAACGGGGCACATTATTGAGCAAATTGAAATTGTCAAAGAAATTATCGCATCTGGATACGCTTACGAAGTCGGTGGTTCGGTCTATTTTGATGTTGAAAAATTCAATACCACCAATACCTATGGAGCCTTGAGTGGTCGTAAACTTGAGGACATGATTCACAACACCCGTGCACTTTCTGGTCAAAGCGAGAAAAAAGCACCGCAAGATTTTGCCTTGTGGAAAAAAGCGGAGCCCCAGCACATCATGCGATGGCCTTCCCCTTGGGGAGACGGTTTTCCAGGCTGGCATTTGGAATGTACGGCCATGAGTACAAAGTATTTGGGAGATCAGTTTGACATTCACGGAGGCGGTATGGACTTAAAGTTTCCTCATCACGAATGTGAAATAGCACAAGCCAAAGCAGTGAACAAAAAGAACCCTGTAAACACATGGATGCACGCCAACATGCTTACCCTTAACGGTAAGAAAATGGCAAAATCCACTGGAAACAACATATTGCCAAACGAACTTTTTGATGGATCAAATGCATTGCTATCGAAACCTTTCTCGCCTGATGTGACCAAGTTTTTTATGCTGCAAGCGCATTATAGAAGTGTGTTGGATTTGAGTAGCGACGCCCTTGAAGCCGCTGAAAAAGGGTACAACCGCCTTATCAATGGCATTAAGTTGCTGTCGCAGCTACCACAAAGCAATGAGAGTAGTGTAGATATAACTAAGTCTATTCAAGCTTTTTACGACGCCATGAACGATGATTTCAACAGTCCTGTATTGATTGCCGAGTTGTTTGAAACGGTTAAGCTCATCCATCGTGTTAGTGAAGGGGAGGATAAATTAACGGCTTCCGATTTAGAAACATTGCAAAAAACCATTGATGCCTTTGTTTTTGACGTTTTGGGGCTAACACTAGACGCCTCGTCAAAAGAAGACAATGCTTTTTTGGACAAAGCGTTAGATGTGCTTATTGAAATGCGTAATCAAGCCCGAGCGTCCAAAGATTTTGCAACTTCAGATCGCATTCGCGATGCCCTATTGGAAAAAGGAATTCAACTCAAAGACGGTAAAGACGGCACCAGCTATACCTTGATGTCATGAAAAAGGTGCTCATTTTTCCTTTTGTGCTGCTCATTCGTATTTATCAAACCATTCTTTCGCCGCTATTGCCTTCCAGCTGTCGGTTTCACCCCACTTGCTCTCAGTATAGCCTCGAGGCTTTAAAGAAACACGGCCTCTGGAAAGGAACCCTACTGGCCATCAAACGCATCAGCCAATGCCATCCTTGGGGCGGGCAAGGACACGACCCCGTTCCCGATTAGGATAATATTTGCATTATATTTAACCAAAATTAAAATTCATGCTAGCACTCAAATTTTTATGGGCACCTGACCCAGTAGCCATCAGCCTTGGAAGCATCAGTATTTACTATTACAGCCTCATGTTTGTTATTGCATTTGCAGGTGGATTATACCTCATGAAGTACATGTATAAAAAGGAAGGGGTTTCGGTCACACATCTAGACCCCTTATTGCTTTATATGGTTGTGGGAACGCTGTTAGGCGCACGACTTGGAGAGGTATTTTTCTACAATTGGGGTTATTTCCAAAACAACTTATTGGAAATCATTTTGCCTTTTAAAATTTCTGAAGAAGGTTGGAAGTTTGTTGGCTTTAGAGGCCTAGCCAGTCATGGCGCCGTTATTGGCATAACAACAGCCCTTTATTTATATATGCGGAAATTCAAATATGCCTCGCTATTGTGGCTGTTAGACCGTATTGCCATTACCGTTGCTTTAGGGGGTATATTTATTCGAATCGGGAACTTCTTTAATTCCGAGATTGTCGGGAAATATACGGGCAGCAATTTTGGTGTTGTTTTTAAAAACAACGGCGAAACACTACCCCGACACCCTGTTCAGCTGTATGAATCTTTGGGGTATTTTATCGTATTTATCATTCTCTTTATGGTTTATAAAAACACCCAAAAAAGCAAACAAGAAGGATTTTTGTTAGGTCTATTCTTTGCCCTACTCTTTGGCGTACGCTTTTTAGCTGAATTCGTAAAGGAAAGTCAAGGCGGCTTCGGGGAACAGCTTGGCTATTTATCCACTGGACAATGGCTCAGCATACCGCTAATCCTTTTGGGAATAGGCTTGGTTGTATTTTCTGCTAGAAAAAAAGGGTAATTACGTTTACTTTTTCTTGCGTGTGGTATCAAACATTACAGGTGTCGCAATAAACAGTGAGGAATAGGTTCCTACCAGTACACCAACAATAAGGGCAAACATAAATCCGCGAATTGCCTCTCCGCCAAAAATAAAGATGGCCAACAACACCACTAAGGTTGTTAATGAGGTATTAATGGTTCTACTCAATGTGCTGTTTAGTGCGCTATTTACGGTTTTGTGACCTTCCCACGAAGTGTGCAGACGCGTAAACTCACGAATACGGTCAAACACCACCACCGTATCATTAAGCGAATATCCAATTACCGTAAGCACTGCAGCGATAAACGCCTGGTTAATCTCCATGCTAAACGGCATAAAGGTGTAGGTAATAGAGAATACTCCCAATACGAGCAGTACGTCGTGGAAAACTGCTGCTACGGCTCCCAAAGAGTATTGCCACTTGCGGAAGCGGAGTAAGATATACAAGAACACCACTATCAATGACCCAAATACAGCCAAAAACGAGTTTTTCTTAATATCATCGGCAATGGTTGGTCCAACCTTAATAGAGGACATAATACCTACCTGTTTGTCTTCAGCGCCATTAACAAAATCGTCATAGTTAAGGTTCTCTGGCAAGAAAGACGAAAGACCGCTAAATAACGCTTGTTGAATTTCATCATCAACTTCTGTTCCTTCCACATCTACCTTGTAGTTGGTCGTAATTTTTAACTGGTTGTCCTCACCAAATGTTTTGGCTTCGGCACTACCGAGAAGGCTTACCAGCTGTGATTGCGCGTCTGTTGGATTAACCGCTTGTTCGAAACGAACTGTATAAGAACGTCCACCCACAAAATCAACCCCTTGGTTGAGTCCTTGTGTAAATAAGGAAGCAACACCAGCAGCGATAAGCAAACCTGAAACAACATAAGCAAAGCCACGTTTTTTAAGGAACGTAATATCTAGGTTTCGGAATAAGTTTTTGGTTGCGCCGGTAGCAAATGCTAAAGCCTTTCCATTAGCCAAACGTCCATCAACAAGTAATCTTGTGACAAAAATAGCTGTTGATAAGGAGGTTGCAATACCTATAAGTAGCGTTGTTGCAAATCCTTTAATTGGACCTGTTCCAAACACAAACAGGATAAATGCAGTAAGACCAGTGGTAATGTTGGCATCTAAAATAGAAGACAAGGCGTTTCTAAATCCATCCGATACTGCTTGCTTTTGTCCTTTGCCTTTGGCCAGCTCCTCGCGAATACGTTCAAAAATAAGTACGTTCGCATCAACCGACATACCAATGGTAAGTACAATACCTGCAATACCAGGCAGTGTAAGTACAGCCCCTAACCCAGCGAGAATACCGAAGATAAGAATGATGTTTAAACTCAAAGCAATGTCTGCGTAAAGACCAGCACGACCGTAATAGAAAATCATCCATGCAAGTACGAGCAACAGCGCAATTACGAATGAGTTAACACCACTTTCAATGGCCTCTTGCCCAAGCGATGGACCCACGATTTCAGATTGAATAATTTCAGCAGCAGCTGGTAGCTTACCAGCTCTAAGTACGTTAGCCAAGTCAATGGCTTCATTGAGTGAAAATTGCCCGGATATCTCCGAGCGACCGCCTGAAATAGCGCCCTTAGAAACTCCTGGTGCAGAATAGACTACATCGTCCAAGACAATGGCAATATTGCTCTTTTCTTGGTATGCTTTACCAGTCATTTCTTCCCAGATACGTGCGCCCTTGCCATTCATTTGCATGGAAACTGCAGCAGCGCCCAATTGGTCATAGGTTTGTGCAGCATCTACAATAACGCTTCCACTCAAGGGTGGTTCGTTGGATCGGTTTGCCTTAATGAGGTATAGGTCAACTAAATTTGTTGTTTCGTCAGGGATTCCCCACAAAAACTTGGTGTAACGCAAGTCTGCTGGTAGCAATGCGCGTACGTCTGAACGGTTTAGATAAGCATCAACTGTTGGTTGGTCTTTAACGTCAACTTGAATCAATACAGGGCCACCAGCATAACCGGCGCCTTTTACGTAGTCGTAAATGGGATTTACGACGGTTGTAATGGAATCTTGTGCAGCAGCTACGTCAGATAGTAAATCGTCAATTTCTGAAACTTCTGTTTCGGCTTCTTCTTTTTCAGCCTCCACTACGGTTTTAAGCAATTCGTTTGCTTGCCCTAGAAAAGTACCAAACAACTGGTTAGAAGCAGTTTCCCAAAATTCAAGTTGGGCGGTACTTTGCAAGAGATTTTTAACACGTTCAACATCTCTAGCGCCTGGTAATTCGACCAGAATACGTCCTGAAGTACCCAAGCGCTGGATGTTCGGTTGGGTCACGCCAAACTTATCAATACGCTTACGCAATACTTCAAATGCAGAAACAATAGAGGCATCAATTTTTCTACGGATAACGGGCTTGACCTCGTCATCTGCCATGTTAAAGTTGATGTCATCGCTTAAGGTACGGTTCCCAAAAATATCAGGGTTGGACAGGCTTTCATCACCTTTTAATTCTTCAAAAGCCAAGAAAAAACTCTCCACATAGGTATCATCAGATGATTTCTGCAGCACATCAGCTCTTGCAAGCGACTGATTGAACAATG
>ERZ802830.2153-NODE-2153-length-18090-cov-11.9851_pt1 | contig 18090 bp, 20 predicted proteins | sample MGYA00345654_ERZ802830 | MGnify/ENA primary metagenome ERZ802830 (study PRJEB30503, sample SAMEA104212375) | marine metagenome | biome: Westerlies Biome; feature: [SRF] surface water layer (ENVO:00010504) within the epipelagic zone...; material: water...
GCTGGAATAACTTTCACAATATCTCCTTAAGTAGATTTTTAGTTGAAGCTTTTTTTGCGAAGTTTAATGTACTTTCCCCAAATGCCTCAACATCTTTCTTATCAACATTACCATAATAACCCAATGAATACCTAACAAATACACCCTCCATTATCATTGCATGTTTCCAAAATGAAAGTCTTACATAAAACTCGATTTCGTCAAGATTAAGCTCAGATTTGCTTTGATACATAGTTAAGATGTTTTCTCTACTTGGAAAACCGTCACTTAATGAAGGTGAGTAAATAAACGGAGTATTCTTTTCGTTTTTATCTGCCCAAGAAGCAATAACTGTACCTAAGTCTGCTAGTGGGTCTCCTAAAGTACAAAGTTCCCAATCAACAACTGCTGCTACAGAATTATTATTTATCCTTACATTATCTAATCTATAATCACCATGAACAATGCTCACTTTTTGCTGAGATGGCATATTGTCAAAAAGTAAATTTGTAGCAACATCTAAATCACTTATATCTCTTACCTTCTGAGCATTAAATTGTTTACTCCATCTATTTAATTGTCTTTCAACGTAGTTTTCATGCTTTCCTAAATCCTTCAAACCTGACTTTTCTACATCAAAAAAATGAAGCTCGGCAAGAGTTGATATAAATGATTCAGTAATCTTTTCTTTATCTAAGTCAGAGTATTTTTCAGCAATAAGATTGTCAGCGATTGTTTCACCTTCAATATACTCCATAATGTAAAAGTCATCATCACAGATCAACCTATCAACACATAAAAGAATAGGTTTTGGAACTTTCAAATTGTTTTTACTTAATTCAGTAATGATTTTAAATTCTCTTTGCATATTATGAGCAGACTCAAGTTTATTTCCAAAAGGAGGCCTTCTTAAGACAAATACTTTTGTATCATCAAAAATTTTATAAGTAATATTTGATCGGCCTACTTTAAATTGTTCATATTCAAATTCATAATTTAAATATGTATTTGAAGAGATATAATCTCTTATTTTTTCATCAAAAAAATCCATTAACAAATATCTTATGAATTAATTCTCTTGGACTCAAGTTAATTGATAGAATAAAACAATGGATTTTAATTATTCTGATAAATCTTTAGAGCTTCAGGAAAAGCTTCGAAAATTTTTTGATGAATATATTTTTCCTAATGAAGAAGCATATGAAAAAGCTATTGTTGAATCGGGAGATCCTCTTCATATTCCTGTCATATTAGATGAGTTAAAACAAAAAGCAAAAGAACAAAATTTATGGAATTTATTTTTACCTGATAGTGAATATGGTGCAGGCTTAACAAACGTTGAGTATGCACCTTTAGCTGAAATTACAGGACAGAGTTGGTGGGCTCCAGAAGTATTTAACTGTTCTGCACCCGATACTGGCAATATGGAAATTCTTGCAGACTTTGGAACACCTGAACAAAAAGATCAATGGTTGAGGCCATTACTTGATGGTGAAATTCGTTCTTGTTTTGCAATGACGGAACCTAATGTAGCCTCATCTGATGCAACTAATATTTCAAGCTCTATAGTTTCTGATGGTGAGAATTATGTTATTAATGGAAGAAAATGGTGGACTTCAAATGCAATAAATCCCCGGGCAAAAATTTGCATTTTTATGGGTATAACTAATCCAGAAAACCCTCCCTATACAAGACAAAGTCAAGTACTCGTTCCAATGGATTCAGAAGGAATTACTATAGTACGGCCAATGCACGTTTACGGATATGATGATGGTTACACTGGTCACCCTGAACTTAAATTTGAAAATGTAATTGTTCCAAAAGCAAACATTATAGGAGGAGAAGGGATGGGTTTTAAAATTGCTCAGGCAAGATTGGGCCCTGGAAGAATACACCATTGCATGAGAACTATTGGAATGGCTGAAAGAGCTTTAGAGCTGATGATTAAGAGAACTATGTCTAGAGAAACTTTTGGCACAAAAATTTCTGATCATGGGGTAGTTCAAGATTGGATAGCAAGGTCAAGAATAAAAATTGAAGAAGCAAGATTATTAACTTTAAAAACAGCCTGGCTAATTGATAATGTAGGAAAAGAACAAGCAAAAATTGAAATATCAGCAATAAAAGTTGGAGTCATTGAAGCTGCGTCATATGTAATAGATAAGGCTATACAAGCACATGGAGCAATGGGACTTTCACAAGACACACCACTTGCAAGAATGGCCGCAGGCGCAAGGACACTTAGAATTGCTGATGGTCCAGATGAAGTTCATCTAAGATCAATTGCAAGAAGAGAAATAAATAAGCATTCATGAATGAAAAAATAGCAGTTATAGGCGGTGGACAAATGGGAAGCCAAATTGCTGCGTTAGCAGCTATGGCTGGATATGAAACTAGTCTCTATGATGAGAATGAAGAAAACTTAGAATATAGATATAAATTTGTTGAAGAAAATATAAAAAACTTAATAGATAAAAAAATATATTCAGAAGATAAATTAGATGCCTATAAAAAGAATTTAGAACTTAAATTTACACTTGAAGAAGTAATTCATGAAAAGTCATTTGTAATAGAAGCTGTTGTTGAGAGATTTGATGTAAAACTTGAAATTTTCAAGAAGATTTCAAGTTTGATGAATGATGAAGTTGTTATGGCTACTAACAGTTCATTCATTCAAGCTTCTGAATTGTCTAAACACTGCAACCATCCTGAGAGATTTATAAATATGCACTTTTTCTATCCTCCTATAAGAATGGATTTGGTTGAAATTTCATACCCTGAGAATGTCTCAAAAGTTATTTTAGAACGAACTAAAACTGTGAGTAAAAATATGGGTAGGTCCGTTGTTGTACTAAAAAAAGAAACTCCTGGTTTTATTGTCAACAGAATGCTTGCTGCATTAGTTGATGAAGCATACGAGCTCTATGATGAGGGAATTGCAGATTTTGAAGATATAGATATTGCAATAAAAAAAGGCTTAAATCATCCACTGGGTCCATTTGAATTATCAGATTACTCAGGACTAGATATTCACTATTATGCAAAATTAAAAAAGTTTAAAGAATCAGGAAGCTCAGAGGATAAACCTAAAAAGTTTTTGGAAGAAAAAGTATTAAATGGAGATCTGGGTGTGAAAACTGGAAAAGGTTTCTATGAATACAAGAAAGATTAGATTACTGAAAATCTTCATCCTTCAAATTAAATAGTACTTCTTTATTTGGTTTAACAATTAAGACTACTCTCTCTGTTTGAATTGGGAAGGGGTAGAGCTTATCCCAATACTTTTTTGATAATTTGTCTATATTTTCTCTAGCCTCTTGGCCCGTGATTTCACCAATTACTTCGCCTCTTATTTCTACAAATTTAAATGGATCGTCATGCTTCCATATCATGACTGTAACTCTTGGATCTTTTAAAACATTTTTGTATTTGAATCTGTGAATTTCAGTATTAATTAGAATATTCTCACCATCTGTGTCAACCCACATAACATGTGTTTGAGGAACTCCATCCTTAAACAAAGTTGTTAAAGCAGCATAGTTAGGACCAGATGCCATTTGTATAGTTTTATTGTCTAGCTTCATCTGTTAAATTATAGTTTATGAAAGTTGTTTTGCAGAGAGTAAAAAATGCATATGTAAAAGTTGATTCAAAAATTGTATCAGAAATCAATAACGGCTTATTACTTCTTTGGGGAATTGAAGAATTAGATACAGAAGTTGAAAGTGAAATATTAATAAATAAAATTTTAAATTTCAGAATTTTTGCTGACGAGAACTTAAAAATGAATAAATCGATAATCGATATTTCAGGAGAAGTACTGATTGTAAGTCAATTTACTCTTGCTGGTAAATTTTTAAAAGGCAATAGACCCTCATTTGTAAATGCTAAAGATCCTAAAATTGCAGAAGATATGATAACCAGTATTGTTAATGAGTTTTCGAAATATTTAACAATTAAAACTGGAAGCTTTGGTGCAATGATGGATGTTGGTTTAGTGAATGATGGACCAGCTACTTTTGTATTAACTGCTAGAAATGGAAAATTAGTAGATCAAGCAGACTGAAGATTTGCTTTTTTCTTCATACCTTTTTTATCAAGCTGTTTGTCAAGATAGTATTCATCACCAGCCCACAAATGAAGACCCAGGCCTAGTTTCATGGCACATCTTTTAAATGCATCTGATTCAGCGTGTTTTGCATTACTTCCATCATTTTTTTGATCATGTTCAACATCTCCGATCGATGTTACAGTAACTAGCTTTCCATCAACCTCTACAGTCAATTTCCCGAAACACCCAACAACTGATCCACTTTTTTCTTGCCTAATTAATTCCACAACTTCCCAGTCAAAAGGGCCACAAACTTCTAAAAGTCTTTGAGTAATAACAGGGTGGGGGACATAATTTCCAAATTTTCCTTTGGGTGCTTTTTTGATCCACTCTTTAGGAAATTTTCTCGATAATTCATACAATTGTTTCATTTTCTTCTCTCCATTTCTTGCAAATCTTTAGCCCAAACTGGCGCAGTGTCGTTACTTGATTTAATAACTTGTAATTTTGGCTCTTCATCCCATATCTTTTCTATAAAAGTATCTCTTGCTAATTGTTTATCCATACCTTTTTTTTCTGCAACAGCATCTAATCCTCTTAATTTAGGAACAAAACTATTACCGCACAATGCAACTAAATTTTCAATATCGTCATCAGATAACTTTTTGCTAGTTGCCCATTCAAGCAAACGCTTTAAGTCAATAGTCTTAGACTTATAACTTTTGGAATAATTAAATACTGTATCAGAGATTTTTATTGCACCATTTTCTTTAACGTCATGTGCAATTTTATTATCAACAAACCTATTAATTTTATAAGTACTGTCTTTTGCTTCTAGAGAAACTCCTCTTGCAACGAATAGTTCTTTTGGCTCTTCAATGCTTTGAAGTTCAGTATTTTCAAGAACTTGCTCACCACTCTTAGCAATATCCCATATTAGATCTTTCATTTTAACTCCTATAAATTATGCAGCTTCATCATATATTCTATGACAATTACACCTGTCATTATGGTCAGAGCAAATAAAATTTGCTTTCATTCCAGATTTTTCTAATAATTTAAGTATTTCTTTTTCTTTCATATTTAGTAATCTACAAATTCAGTGTGACAAAAAAATCAAAATAACAGTCTTTCTAGCAAAAACCTATATATGATGAGCATGTGATAGTTGAAAACAACCTCTTTGACTCACATATGTATAAAGAAGTCATCAGACAATATGATGAGGTCTCTGATTTAATCAATCTTGATTCCAATATTAGGGAAAGACTTAAGCTACCTCAAAGATCTTTAGTAGTTACATTTCCATTCAGAAGAGATGAATATGACGAAGTAGAAACTGTTATGGGCTACAGGGTACAGCATGTTTTATCTATGGGGCCTACAAAAGGTGGTATTAGATACGCACCTGATGTAAATTTAGGTGAAGTAACTGCCTTAGCGATATTGATGTCATGGAAGTCTGCAATTGTAGGATTGCCTTATGGTGGTGCTAAAGGTGGTGTAGCCATAGACCCTAACCCATTAACTAGATCAGAAAAACAAAGAGTTACCAGAAGATATACAGCAGAATTATTACCAATTATTGGAGTAGACAAAGACATTCCTGCTCCAGATCTTGGAACTGATGAGCAAACCATGGCGTGGATAATGGATACATATAGCAACTTTGTTGGCTCCCCTCAACCTGGCATAGTAACTGGAAAGCCGGTGTCTATTGGTGGATCAATAACCAGAAGAGAATCTACAGGAAGAGGAGCAGTGGCTGTAGGACATGCAGCTATGGAAAAAATTGGCAAAAGCTATAAAGACTCTAGAGTTGCAATTCAGGGGTTTGGAAATGTTGCAAGATACGCAGCATTAGATTCTTATGAAAGAGGAGCTAAGGTTATTGCAATTAATGATCTTGGTGGAGCAGTTATAAATAAAGACGGCCTCAATATTCCGGAGCTTTTTAAGCATATTGCCAAAAACCCTTCTGTTAAAGGTTTTCCAGGTGGAGAAGATTATGATGGAGAGATACTTGAAGTAGAATGTGATGTTTTAATTCCTGCAGCTATTGGAGGAGTTATAACATCCAATAATGCAGATAAAATTAAAGCAAATGTAATTATAGAAGGAGCAAACTCTCCCACAACTGTAAATGCCGATAAAATCTTGAGAGAAAATGATGTGATGATTGTTCCAGATATTTTAGCTAATGCTGGAGGAATTACTGCTAGCTATTTTGAATGGGTACAAAATACGCAAAATTACTTATGGAAAGAAACCGAGTTATACGAAAAGCTAATTGATGTAATGATTACTTCATTTGAAGAAGTTTGGACTATTTCACAAAAACAAAATTGTGATTTGCGAACTGCTGCACTTATAAAAGGTATTAGAAGAGTTGCAGCGGCAAAATTAACTAGAGGCTTGTTCCCTTAGAAGCTTTTCAATTTCGGATTGAATTTCATTTTTTTGATTTTCAAGCTCACCGATTTTATTTTGTATTTCATTTCTATCTTTGCTTCCAATAGGACTCTCTTTCGGTATATCTTTATCATCTTTAAACATGTCTAGTGCTTCAACTTCTTCTTGTAAGTCTGAAATAGTTTCATTAATAACCCTTAACTCTTCAGTACTTGGGGCGTTTTTATTAAACACTGGACAAATAGGTTTATAGTAACACCAGTCACATAAGTTATTTTTGACAGCAGGGAAATCATTATTTTCATATGCTTTTTTTATATTTTCCCAAATTTCAATAATTTCATTTTTTGCATCTATTAAATCTTGTTCGGTAATTTTTAATGTATGAATTGTAGAGTTTTTTAGATAAATTAATTTAAGTTCAGCAGGCATTTCACCAAGTTCATCTTTAATTAACATTGCATACAATTTAAGAGCAAAAAATCTAGGTTCTTTATATTTTGCCATTGGAGCTTTACCACTTTTATAATCAACAATGATGAGTTCACCCTTTTGATTTCTGTCCATTCTGTCAAGTATTCCCCTTAAATTCAAATCATCAATTGATCCTCTCACCCAACGTTCTCGCTCTAATGGGTCAAAACTTGTAGGGTCTTCTATAGACATATAGTTGTTTAATAATTTAAGCCCATCGACACCCCACTCTCTTTCCTCATCAACACTAGAAAAAAGATTATGGTGTTCGTCTGTACCTCTTACTTTTGTCCATGCATCACGAAATAGATTATGAAGCTTCTCAGTATTTCTTTCTTCTTTTGGCAAGTCGAATAAATCTTCTAATGCCTGATGAACAGTTGTTCCTTTAGCCTGTACTTCATTGGTAGGTTCTTTTAATTTATCAACATTTGAAAATTTGAATTGTTTTGGACACGTTTTAAATTGCGATGCTCTTGAGGGAGATAAATTTTTAATCATAAGTAAATTATATCTATATTAATTGCAATATTTGTAAAATGTAATTGTGAACAGCTTTATAAAAATCTTACAATTAATTGGAATAATTACTTTTATTTTATATTTTGTTGCTGGCATATTGTACAGTTCATTTAGTTGGTTTAATTTTCTTTTTAATTAACCCCTCAAGTATTTATATAACTCACTGTTGCTAAGGTATGGAAATGGAAAATAAAAATATCAAAGTTGCAATTTTAGGTGTTGGTAATTGTGCTAGTTCTTTTGTGCAAGGTGTTGAGTACTACAGCAATTCTGACAATGAAGATGGGCTAATATCTGATGTAATTGGCGGTTATAAAGTTTCTGATATAGAAATTGTTGCAGCTTATGATATTAACGAATCAAAAGTTGGTAAAGATTTAAGTGAAGCTATATTTGCTGAGCCTAATAATACATTGAAGTTTTCAGAAGTTTCAAGCACTGGGGTTATTGTGGAGCCGGGTGTTGTTAAAGATGGAGTTGGTAAATTCGTAAAAGATATTATAAAAACATCACCTGATTCAAAGAATTTTGAAGATTCACTAAAAAACTCTGGAGCAGAAATTTTAATAAATTTACTACCAGTCGGTTCAGACGATGCGGTCAAGTTCTATGCTCAAGCTGCTATCAACTCTGATGTCGGATTTATAAACTGTATACCAGTATTTATCGCTCGAGACGATGAATGGTATCAAAAATTTAAAGATGCATCTGTTCCACTTATCGGAGACGATATAAAAAGTCAAGTAGGAGCAACTATTGTTCATAGAGCTTTAGCTCAATTGTTTTCAGATAGAGGAGTCAAGCTTGAGAATACTTACCAATTGAATGTTGGTGGAAATATGGACTTTTTAAATATGTTAGAGGAAGACAGACTAGAAACCAAAAGAACCAGCAAAACCTCTTCAGTTACATCTGTTGCAAATAAAGGCTCAGGAATTTCACCAGATAATGTAAGAATTGGTCCATCTGATTATGTAAAGTGGCTTGAGGATCGAAAGAAAGCATTTATTAGGCTTGAAGGCAAAGCTTTTGGGGGAGCTCCACTAAATATAGAAGTTCAACTAGAAGTTTGGGACTCTCCAAATAGTGCTGGTGTCACTATTGATGCTGTTAGGTATATGAAATATTTTAATGAAAAAAATGATTTAGATTCATTAGATCTTGTTTCTGCATGGTTAATGAAAGCACCGTTTAAATCAGTAAAAGATGGTGACGTATTAACCACACTACATAAACTTACACACGTCGAAAGTGACTAGTTTAAAGAGTTTTTAAATATTTCTAGTGCCTCTTCTACTTGGTTTATAGGTGTTGTTAATGGACCCATAAACCTAATAACGTTTCCATTTTCACCACAAGAAACAAGTAAAAGCCCATTATCTTTACATTTAGAAATGATTTGCATTGTTTTATCTTTGTCTGGAGAATTTAAATCTTTACCTTTTACAATTTCAACACCTATCATTGGCCCATAGCCTCTTACGTCACCAATAAAATCATATTCCTTTAGCATATTGAGTAATTGACTATTCATTATTTCTGATTGTTTGGTAGCATTTTCTAAAATATTCTCATTATCAAAGGCTTCCAACACGCCTAGAGCTGCAGCACATGAAACAGGTGACGCACCAAAGGTGCTTCCAATACCTGCATCATGTATTGAATCCATAATTTCTGATTTTCCTAAAACTGCAGCTAGTGGAAACCCACCAGCTATTCCTTTGGCTAGGGTAACGATATCTGGTACAACATTAACAGTTTCTGCTCCAAACATATTTCCAGTACGTCCAAAGCCTGTTTGCACTTCGTCAAAAATTAATAAAATATTTTTCTCATCACATATTTCTCTTAAATTTTGAAGAAAATAACTCGAAGCAGGAATATATCCACCTTCTCCGAGCTGCACTTCAACTATCATTGCTGCTGTATCATTTGGATCAAGTGTGGTATTAAATAATTCTTTTACACTTTCCAATGCTTGGTCATCAGAGACATCTCGATAGGCATAAGGGTAAGACGCATGTTTTACGAATTCTGGGAATGGCCCAAATCCTTCTTTGTATGGTTTATCTTTACCAGTCAGACCCATTGCAAGATATGTTCTACCGTGAAAACCTCCCTTAAATGAAAGTATTCCTTTTTTGTTAGTAAAGTATCTAGCTATTTTGACCGCATTTTCAACTGCTTCAGCACCACTATTCACCATAAAAGTTTTTGTATCAGAATTTATAGGGTATCTTTTATTTAATTCCTCAGAAAGCTTTACTGCATTTTCATGTGGTGCAAATGCAAAGCATGAATGTGAAAAATCATCAAGTTGGACTTTAACCCTTTCAATTACTGTAGGATGCAAATGACCCGTGTTCAAAACAGCGTACCCACCAACATAATCCAAGAAACGTTTACCTTCAGAGTCCCAAATTTCTGCGTTTCTACCTTTAACAATATAATTTTCCAAAGAACTATACCACGCACTAGGAACGTTAGATGCTATTTTATCGTTTTCGATATAAACCATTAAGTTTCACTGTAACTGATTAATTATTAATACTCAATTTTGTAACCACTAAAATGAATTTATGGAATTTTATTTTTTAGAATTACCTTCATATATAAGTTTGGCTGTATGCGGGGCTATAGGGTTAGTTTTATTGATAATACATTTTGGAAAGTATGAAGTAAGTATTAAATTAACAAACAATTTAATTATATTCTCACTTTCATCAGTACTACTGCAAGTCCTTGTAGTTGTATATTTTTCACAAAATAATGAAATCGGTTCTTTTAGTCTTTTTTATAATATTGTAAATTTATTCGTGTTGACATTTTTATATATATATAGAAATGAGATGAAATTGAATTATTATCTTTATTGGTCATTTGCATTATTCTTTTTAATGGGCATGGAAATTAGAGCAATTCAAACATTAGGTTTAGGACTTAATTAATGGCATATAGAGTTCTAAATGATGATTTGACATATGCAAATATGAATACGGACCTACCCAAAGTTTGTTTTTTACATGGATGGGGAGGAAGTGGTAAAGATTTCAGTAAAATTGATTCTAATTTTGAATATATTACATTTGATTTACCAGGATTCGGTAAATCAGTACCCTTTCAAATTAGTTTCTCACCAAAACAATATGCAGAATATCTGAATAAATTAATCCCTGATTCGGTTGAAATTATTGTTGGACATTCATTTGGTGGAAGAGTTGCAGTTCATTTATCTCAATTAAAAGAATATAAAAAACTTGTAATAATTGCTGCGCCTCTCATAAGAAGTAAAAAAACTAATAATAGTTTTTCTATTTACAAAGTATTTAAATTTTTAAATAGAATCAATCTAATTAGTGATGTTTTTCTTGATGAAATGAAAAATAAATATGGATCAGAAGATTATAAAAAAGCAAATAAAGTTTTAAAGGATACATTAGTTATGGCAGTTAATGATGATTTATCAACTATTCTTCCAAATATAAATACTAAAGTTAATTTAATTTATGGTGAAGATGATTTAGTTGTTCCCATCAGAGTAGGTATTGACTCAAGTAGTATAATTCCTGATTCTGAATTAACGATAATTCCTGATGAAGGTCACAATATGCTAAGAAGTAGTTCTGAAAAAATTATTGAGATAATCAAAAAATGAATTTAATTTATATCGTTGTTATATTTTTGCTCACCTTGAGCTCATGTATTAGTTCTGTTCGATGGGGTAGAGTTGCACAAAGAGAGCATTACATACCCGGATATGTCACAAAGTTTTATTTTAGATGGGTTAGATTAGTTCCATTTAATAATCTTTATTTCTTCTTTTGTTTAGTTTTGATGTTTTCAAGCTTATGGTCACCTTTTCCAGCAATAATATTAGCTGTAATCACTCTATTTACTCCTGTGGGATTAAATTTCCAATATAGAACCACAAAAGTAAATATGACGCAAAGACTAAAAAGGTTAAATCTGACTTACTATTTGTTAATAATTATTGTTTCTTTTGTTTCGATATATATGGATCTTGGTTATTTTTTGGCAATGTTAGCTAATCTATTCTCCTTCTATGTTTATGATCAATCTCTTAGAATTACTAAAGGGTATGAAAAGAACACATCACAAAAATTTATTGATGACGCAGAGAATGAATTAAAAAATTTTCAAGGACCTATTGTTGCTATTACTGGGTCATACTCTAAAACTACAACTAAAAATATTTTGTCTCAAATTTTATCCCAAAAAAATAAAACTTTTGTGACACCCGAAAGTTTTAATAATCGCCTTGGTATAGCAAAGGCAATTAATGAAAATTTAAAACGTGATGATGAAATTGCAATTGTAGAAATGGGAACTTATGGATTCGGTGAAATTAGAGAAATGTGTTCATGGGTCAGGCCTCACATATCTGTTATTACTGGAATTGCTCCTGTTCATTTAGAAAGAATGAAAACTCTTGAAAATATTCTTGATGCTAAATCTGAAATAGTTGACCTTACTGGATCTGTTGTAATCAATGGAGACGATGAGCTGCTACTTAACCAAGCAAGACTTTGGACCGCACAAAAAATGGTTATAGATTGTTCAACTACTTCGGAAAGAGCTGCTGTATATGTGGATTATGAAAATGGAATTCATAAGGTTTACATAGGTGGTGAGTTTATTGGAAACATAAATGCACCAAAAATATTACAATTGTCTATTTCTTTGTCAGTAGGTGTAATGGTGTCTCTTGAAATGGATGTTAAAACTTATATTGAAAAAATTGATGCTTTAGAAAAAACTGATCACCGACAAACTATTATTCAAGGAACTATGGGACAAACTATCATTGATAATTCGTTTAATTCTAATCCAGTTTCTTGCATTTCTTCACTTGAAGTACTTGATGAAATTGAAACCGAAGGTAAGAAATACCTTATCACCCCTGGAATGGTTGAACTAGGTTCTGAACAGTTTAGTTACAACTACGAATTTGCACATATTGCTAGTGAAGTTATCGATGAAGCACTTATCGTTGGTTTCACCAATAAAGGCCCTCTTATGCTTGCGTTTGAGGAGAATAAAATTCCTGTAAAATATTTTAAAAATAGAGATTTGGCAGTTTCTTATCTAAACTCTGTTGTGAAAGATAATGACGTTGTACTTTTTGAAAATGATTTACCAGATCACCATCCATAAAATATGACTGATACATTAGCAGTAATATTTGGTGGTCCTTCAGACGAACATGATATTTCTATTCTGACTGGATTGCAGAGTTCGAGAATATTATCTAATAAATACAATATTTTAAATATATATTGGACAAAAGATAATAAATGGTACCTTGTAGATCAAAATCTTGAATCTATTGACTTTCTCGACGGTGATAAAATTTTAAAAAAGGAATTAACAATAAAATATGATTCAATCCCTGGTTTTTATTTAAAAAGGAAAAAAGTTGAATTTAATATTGCTGTAAATGCATGTCACGGTGGTCCTGGAGAAGATGGAACTTTACAAAGCTTTTTAACATTACTTGGAATAAAATATACGGGACCTACATTAACGACATCACAAATTGGAATGGATAAGTATATTTTCTTCACACTAATGAAAGAAATGGGTATATCGGTATTGGAGAAACATCTTGTGATACAAAATTCTAATCCTAAATTTGATGGCCCTTATATACTTAAACCTCGGTTTGGAGGTTCTTCGATTGGAGTAGAAGTAGTTGAAGATTACAATACCGCCTTAAAGCTTACAGAAAATTCTAAACTTTATACCCAGGGAGCTACTGTAGAAAAATTTTTAGAAAATTCTGAAGATTTATTAGTTGGGGTAAGAACTTATCCACAGGTCGATTTTTCTGAAATTGAGAAACCAATAAGGACCAATAATTATGATTTATTTTCTTATAACGATAAGTATCTTGACAATGGAGGACTTGAAGGATCTAAAAGAGAATTGCCTGCAAATATAGATAAGAAAACCGAGAAAATAATTAAAGATATACTTTTTAAATTTTTAGAAATAATAGAAATAAAAGGAATATCTAGGGTAGATTTTTTGATGCACGAAGAGGAAATTTATCTGAATGAGGTAAATACAATACCCGGAAGTCATGCATTGTATCTTTGGCAAAATATTGGCAAAAGTAAATTTGACTTACTAAATGATATGGTTGATGAGGCAAAATTAAATACTAATTATTGGAGTACAGGCGGTTCTGATGGTATCGCTCTAAAAAGTGCAAAAGATATTCAAAGTAAATTAGGATAAAAGTTAATGCATGGAATTTATTGGGACTGTGATGGAACCCTCATGGATACAGAAACTTCTTACGGTTTAGCTTGGAAAGAACATTTAAAAAGTTTTGGTTTAGATATATCCGAAAAAGAAACGAGGCAGTGGGTAGGAGTTGATGATAGGTTAGTCCATAGCTTTTATACAAAAATAGTTGATTTAGATAATTTTGAAGAAACTATGGATTCTTTAGGAAAAATTATTGAAGGAACCTTAAATGAAAGATTACTATTTCAAGATGCAAAAGATGTATTGATTGAAGCTAGTGATAGGGGCTGGGTTTCCGCATGTGTTTCTGCTAGTCCATACGAGTTACTGAAAAATAAATTAATTAAAGCAAATATATTTGATTATTTTTCATTCGTTATTGGAGGTAATTTGGTTGAACGTAATAAACCATATCCAGATATTTACAATAAAGCAATAGCGGAGCTCCAAACAACTAAAAATATAGTTATTGAAGACAGTCCTCCAGGGATTGCAGCTGGAAAAGCATCAGATACTTATGTTGTTGCTGTCGATAGGGGGATATTTTCAGAAACTGAATTAAGTAGAGCTGATGTTATTGTAGACAATTTAACGATTGATGTTATTGAAAAAGCTTTTAATAGCTTATAAACACTAAAGAAATTTAAAATAAACTACATAACTGACTTAGGCGCAATTCTAGACTAAGACAAAGAAAGAACTAATACCGGGATCTTTCTTGAGGTTCTTACCTGATAATTTGAATAACCTCCTTTATTCATATAGTCCATTTTGTGCCACCACTCTTCTCTTTCATCGTCAAAAACTTCTCTTGCGATTGCATTAAATTTATTTTTCCCAATTTGGATTTCACACTTTGGATTAGATATTAAGTTATGATACCAACCAGGATTAGTTGGGCTCCCACCCTTTGATGCTACTAAGCATATTTGTTCTGCTTCTTTCATAAATACAAGTACATTTTTTCGTAATAAATTTGTTTTTGCTCCTGTTGAGTAAAGAATTAAACATGGTCTTCCCTGTAAAAATTGACCAATTCTTCCATTTGAATAGATATATATATAATTGTGAAAAAATAAAAATAAAAATATTAGATATCTTCTCATACTTTTAATTTAATCTTTTTTTTCCATGAACTATAACTAGATGGATAGAAATCTATTGGTTCAGCAAGTCTTTGTGCTGGAAATTCAACTGATGGAATATTTTGCTTAGTTATTTCACGATACTTAGGTACGGGTGCAAAAGTAGATGCAAAATATTTATTATTAAGATATTCTTTTGGATCATCTAAGTGGACTTCAAGTTCTTTTTTATTGTTAATTTCCTTTAGGCAATCTAATAAAAAATTTATTCTTTTTGTAGATAATTGTAATTTGTTAAGTAAATTGATATCAAATATAAATACGATAGGCAGTTCGTTGTAAAAGCTGGCTGCAGGATCATTGTCTCCTAGTGATTCTCCTGTAATCCAAACAAATGATGGTTTACTTTTTTCATTTTCTTTTGTAAATTGTGGTCCAAATATTCTTTCATTATGTAAATCTATATTAATTTCCAACTTCTCAGTGATTGATGTTTGTGGCCATTCCTGTATTGGGCAGTTATTTTTTAATTCGCAACTATTACATAATTCTGGTGCACGTTTCTCAACCTGAAATTTTGAAAATCCGTATGGCTTGCCAGTTTGTGAACCCATTACCCATTGCCATCCAAGTCTGTTTGCAAATCGCGAACCATCAATAAGATGTTTAAACATATAATCTTCAATTTTATTCCAGTTTTGACCATTTCTTAATGAGTTATGTGATGCGTACCACATACGAGTTTGATTAACCATATATCCTGTACTTTCAAGTTCTTCTTCAATTGTTGATATACATTTCATTCCTTCGTATAAATCTATATTTAAATTGGGTATTTCGACTTTATAATTTAAATAATTGGATGATTTTTTCCCAACTATTGCATATAAGTGTCTCGAAAACTCCTGCCACAAGAGCTCATCTCGAAATTTTGTTTTATCTTTATATTCAAAGTTCTCAACAGCATTCCAAACATCATTAAGGCCTAATAATCCATGTCGAATATATGGTGAAAGGTACGAAGAGCCTCTTTTACTTTTTGGGTATACATTATTTCTCTTAGTTGCGTATTTATCAATGTTTAATTGATTTAGAGCAGTATCAGCGTTTGATTGCCCACCTTTTAAAAAAGGAGTAGTGTAATTGTCACAACATAAATTTGTAAAATGATCATTTATTATTTGTTCATTTTCTAATCGCAGATTAATTAAAGACATTAATATTTTCTAATATTTGTCTTGTCCAATTCGGATATTTACAATTGTTGGTATTTCATCTCTTTGTTCTATATCGAAGTTAACCCGTTGTCCTTGCCTAAGTGTTCTAAATATAGAACCTTTTAAAGATCCTGGAGCTAAGAAGACTTCTGTTTTGTCGGTGTCAAGTATGACAATGCCATTACCAGTATTTGGATCATAGGATTTAACAACACCCTGCGCCATTAAACTTTTTCGCCCCTAGTTCTTATTTCTTTAACTACTGACTCAATTCCACGTCTATCTATAATTTTGTTGCCTTTTGTACTAACTTTAAGTTTTACCCACCTATTTTCGCTTCCAAGCCAATATTTTTTAGTTTGTATGTTTGGCTTGAACCAACGGTTGTTTCTTTTATGTGAAAAAGAAACACGCTTACCTGATCTTGGCTCTCTTCCAGTTACTTGGCATCTATTCGACATTTTGTTTACCTCTAAATTACAACTTTAACTATAACTAATTTATTAATTTGTAGGTACTTTCATTTTAAAACTTTTTAGGTATTGTTTGATTGTGGTTGAAAGAAGCGTAACTTATTTAAATAATATAAAGCTGGATTCATTAAAAGGGTTCGGAGAAAAGAGATATTCAAGTTTAAAAAAAAGCAATCTTTCATCTATAGCTGATCTACTCAGATTCTTTCCTAAAAAGCACATTGATAGATCAAAAATTAAAAAAATTGTCGAAATAAATGACTCAGATATTGATAAAGAAGTAACGATGATTGGCAATATTTCAAAAGTATCAGTATTTACTACTAGATCTAGACTGAGAATAACTACTCTCTCTATTTCTGATAATTCTGGAAATGTAAAAGCTAAATGGTTTGGGCCCCAATATATTGAATCTCGTTTTAAAGAGGGAGATGATGTTGCTTTATCAGGTAAACCAGATATTAAAAAAACAGGCTCAATTGAGTTTAAAAATCCTACAATAGAAAAATTTGCAGACATTGAAGATTTAAATGAAACAGGTTCGTTGATACCAATTTATCCAAAAATTGATGGTATTTCTAGTGCAGTAATTAGAAAAGCTTTGAAAGAAGTTTTACAGATTGTTAATTCTCCAAAGGATGAATTTCTTCCAGGTATAAAAGATGTTATCCCTCAAAAAATTTTACAAAAATACTCAAAGATTTCTAGAACTGAAAGCTTTCAGGCAATACATTTCCCAAAAAACATTAAAGAATATAATCTAGCAAAAGATCGCTTAGCATTAGATGAGTTTTTATACCTAAGATCAATTTTTGAAAATTTAAAATCTGAATTTAAAAATAAAAACAAAGGCCCAATATACAAATTTAATGATATCGATATAAATAATTTTATTTCCGAATTACCTTTTAAACTTACTAATTCTCAAATAAATTCTTATCAAGAAATACTAGAAGATTTGACAAATACTTTTCCAATGAAAAGACTTTTACAAGGTGACGTTGGCTCTGGTAAAACTGTAGTTGCAGCAATTGCCGTTTATGCTGTGGTTAAATCTGGATTTCAAGTAGCTTTTATGGCGCCTACAGAAGTATTAGCTGAGCAGCATTTAAAGTCCATAAGTGAATTTTTAAAATATTCAGATATTGATATATATTTTCTTTCTTCGTCTGTAAAAGATAGAGATAATGTTATGGAAAGTATATCTACAGGAAAACCAGGCCTCTATATTGGAACTCACGCATTAATTCAAGAAAAAGTTCTTTTTTCTAATTTAGGGTTAGTAATAATTGATGAGCAACAAAGATTTGGAGTAGATCAAAGAAAGAAACTTATTACTGATTCAGATATTGTTCCGGACCAATTGGTGATGACTGCGACACCAATTCCTAGAACGACAGCTTTGTCCATTTATGGAGATCTTGATATATCTTCTATAAATGAGTTACCTCCTGGTAGAAAAGAAATTATTTCTTACTTATTCAACGGGTTAAAAGGGGATAGCAACCTTGTATTTGATAAATGTAAAGAACACTTAAATCAGAACTCACAAATATTTGTAGTTTGTCCTTATATTGATGAAAGTGAAAACTCTGATATTCAAG
>ERZ802830.2156-NODE-2156-length-18075-cov-26.3135_pt1 | contig 18075 bp, 21 predicted proteins | sample MGYA00345654_ERZ802830 | MGnify/ENA primary metagenome ERZ802830 (study PRJEB30503, sample SAMEA104212375) | marine metagenome | biome: Westerlies Biome; feature: [SRF] surface water layer (ENVO:00010504) within the epipelagic zone...; material: water...
TTGATCAATCAGGACGCGATCGCATAACCACGACACGACTTGATTTATATAAATATATAACCTGATATTAAAAAGCAATAGACATTGATTGCCGCCATCTATGGCTCGACAAATCCTCACATATATCCACCACCCCGTCGCAAGGCGGGGTTTTTAGTAGTTGATCACGCCCCAACGTGCTTCCGGTTGAACTCCTCCAGCACCGCCAGAAACTCTGACTCCTCTGGCGAGTCATCAAACCGGTTGGAGGTCATTACGACTGGGAGCAGTCGTAATGACCATCGCTTAATTTCCAAAATTGGCCCAATCGAGTCCTTACCGTCCGTGGATCAAACCGAAATCAACAACTAGAAAACCATCGCAGACAAGATGGCAGTGAGAGAAGACACCGAAAGCTGGTTTTATCTCCGCGCGAAAGCCACTGCTGATGGGAAGCAGGACCCGATGCCAAACATCTCTCAATTGATGCCCGAGTCGGCTTGATTTAAAAGCAATGATCAGTTGGTCTGACTGGTTGTTTGGACCACGGAAGGCTGGGTATTAGAACCTGATTGGTGGGGTCAGTGAATGGTCCCCATGGGACATTGTCATTCACTAAGTGGTCTGCCTCTCCATCTTTGGGGATGACGAGTTTGCCGAGTTTTAGCGGTTTCTTCGATTTCTTTGGCTAATTGTTCCAGCTGAGCCTTGAGGAGAGATTTGGTCTCCGACGATACATTTGACATGTGAAAAATGGACTGTTGTGACTAGTAAAAGTCCATTAAAAAAATGAAACAAGCAGCGTTACTCAGCTTCATGCGAAGAAGAGGCTCTTCTGGTGATCAAGGCGCTACTGGGCGCCTGCTCTAAGCAAAGCGCAACACCTTGACGCTTTCGCAGACAACATCGCCACGAAAGCAGGAAATCATCGACTTCATTGATAACTTTGATTGCGTAACGCCTCGAACAAGTCGTTTATTACGCGAATATCATGAACCTAAGTAAACAACCAGGGTAATCTCCCAGCAATTGTAATTCAGCGAAACGTTGGAGCTACTGATTCCCTTTAGATTCTTTGGAGAGTTACTCGTGGGCTCAGCCCTGCTTCCAATGGCTAAAACGCGTAAAGAGTTGGCTTTGCTTGGTAGCACTTTCCTGATAGGCCTGGGGGCGTTGGAAGCTTGTTTGCGGTTCGGAGGCTATTAAATAAATAGCCTCCGAACCATTTGCCATCAATCAAGGCATAAGACCTGCCTAGCTACAAGATCAACAAAATACAAACTTACTGCACACTAATAAGAAGTTGCCATAGCTGGCCCTAAACCAGGCAAAAATCTAAAGTCAAAGCTCACGCGTGTCGAATCCGTCGTGTTAATCATTGATCCATGACCAAGATTGACTCCATCAAAGATCAAAGCCTGGCCTAACTTTAAAACTATAGGCTTATAATTCTTAGCGCCAATATCACTTTCAAGCCAAAGACTATTCTCTCCCCAAACACTTGTTAGCGGGACCCAGACATTTATCCTCCCATCTTCGACTCCGAAATCTCTGTCTCGATGAAATACGCTGCTGCTTCGACCGCAGTAATGAAAGCGAAAAGAAGGTGGGCTTTGGTAGGAAGAAATTCCGGAAACCATATCTCCCAACAACTCTAAAACAAAAGAGCGGTAAGAGTCTTCTATCTCTGGAAAATACTGAGACAGCTGATTAGTCGTCGGACTTCTATTAAGGGTCTTAATTCTCTCAATTTCATGTATATGCTCTAAACAGGTCACACCTAGAGATTCGCAAGCCCACTCCCTAAATTTATATTTTTTAGGATCAAAATTAAGAATTGTTGGCTCCATAGCAAGACATTATTCCCAAAGTGCTATCCAAAGGCGAAAGCATCTGATAGCTTAAAAAATGTTTTTTAGATATTTCTTTTATACATATATCATTGATCTGAATTGCCAAAGTGAGTGATTATGCATTAGCGCAACAGCAGTAATTGCATTCACGGGCATGGCAGACACTTGGATATAGAGCATCGCAAGATTTGTTTAATTAACGACCCAGACAGATTTTTTTACTTACGTTTTTCATTCATCATGCAATAGGAGGTGCTAGCACTTAGAGCAATAGGCGTTTGCACCGTTGTTCCAGCCATCAGTTGGTGGCTAAACAGTACCTATGGCCAAAACCGGAATTACTCCAGAAGATCAGCTCCGTGTAGAGCAGACCTTGGTGAAACCTGATGCTGCGGCGTGGGGGGTGAAACTTTTGAAGCTGCTCAAGCTTGAAAAGTTATTGAAGCTCGGCGACAAGGAAAGCTGACGATGGATCTCCTACGGACTTCTGACGACTTGAAGAGCTTGATCGAGACCGCTCAAAAGCTGATCGACACTTGGGATGAAGACCCTGACAACTACTCAAAGCTGGAGCAACATCTCAAAGAGCTAAAAGCTGAAATAGAGACGTTCAAAAACTGAAGCGATCACTCATCCAACCTGAGGCGCAAATAATGCTGAGGGATAGCGAAACAGGTTTGTGGGATGGCTTTCGAGTTTTTGAGTTGCTTCAGAACTTTCTGGCGTACGGCGGATTCCCTGCCAATTCAAGGTTGATCTCCTTGCAGATATTCATCCAGGCTCCCAGCCCGAAGTTCACGCCGTTGGGACCGTCGATGAACTCTTGAAATTCCTCTGCTGTGATGCCCTCGCGGACTTCCCAGATACAAAAGGCAGGACCTTCTGGCCCAACAGGGCAAAAGGCGTGGTTGTAGAAACCCGCTTGTTGGTTTTTGGCGACTGCCTCATCCCAGCCACCACCAGGTGCCATAGCTGTTTGGGCTGTCTCCCACCACTGCTGCGCTTTGCCAGCGCGGAATTCGTGATGCACGTGGAAGAACTTAGATGCCATGGAGCAGTCGCCTTTCACGCATTTTGAGTGAGATGCTCAGACTTCGTTGTTGTATGCAACACCCCAAACCACAGAAAGGGGGGATCTGGCCTGGCGGAAAGCCGATTGCCCCCTGGGACTACAGAAGAACCAACAGAGGCTGAGTTGGCTATGCAGGACAGGAATAGATGCCAAGTACTTTCCCTTCATCGGTTCTGTCCTCACCTACTTGGCTACAGCCAGCCTCTACAGGTGGTGTCCTTACGCCGATGTGAATTGTGTAATTGTCCTTCGTGCCAGTCACTAAAACAAAAGAGAGTGCAGCTAGGGAAAGCAGAACGGCAATGACTACTCTCATTTCTCTGTTTGTAATTTCATCATTCTGGCGCTTTGAAGTGAACTTTCGTCTGTCGCGACTAAGGCTTGTTAGCCCCTGCTTAAAACAGTGTCCCAAGAGGAGATGGCGGCACTACAACGTCGTGGTCAACACCTCCGAGAGTGCGGCTGGGCTGCTGTGATCCAGTCAGCGGAAACGAAACTTGCATCAAGGGAGAGAGAAGCTGGTTCAAAGGCAGTCGATTAAGAAGAGCTGCGAGGAGATGCCAAGGCTTGCACCACCCCTGCAACAGGGTGCGCGCAAAAAGTGAGCTGACAGCAGATGAGGATCTCAAATATTACAAAGTAGTGGTGTTATTTAGAACAACAGCTGTAAGCGACTAACCAAATACACATCAAAATGAAAGATTTTGGAATCTTCGCAATAGAAAGACTATCGCCAAAGAAAGTGAGTAGTTCAATCAACACCGCGTCTCTCTTAAAAACCGTAAACCCGTTTAAAGAGCTAACTTAGAGCACCAACAAGATCGCATATATAACATTTTGAATGGCTCGAGATGGAAGGAGTTGAAGTCTTCCTAAATATCGCAGCAGGAAGCACAAGGATGCTCTACAAACAAAGAACGCCACGTCGTATCTCGTGACCACAAAGCAAGAAGCTCATTCCATTATCAAGGACTGCCTCGAAGGCAACAAGTCATGGGTCGACACGTTTAATGAGCTCGGCTGCATCCTGGCGTTCGACCTCGATCCAATGCTTGAAGGATCTGTCACCGTCGACTTTATTATTGATGACCTTTGGAAAAAAGGCATCCGAGCCACCCAAGATGAAGTTGTGAAAAGTATTTGCAGCTACGCGATTGAGAACAATTACGTGTGGTCTGTCGAGACAATTTTTGACAACTTTGATTACACCGCAAAAACCCTTGAAAACCTTGGCGAAGACAGTAAAGAACTACTTCGAGATATGGCGGACGATACGGAAAGCGATGAATTCAAGCAAATGGTGACCGCCCTCTCAGCACCGAACAAAGCATAGTCCTCAGAACAAACTACAAAGATCTTGAACTACCAGTTCAAGATCTTTTAATCGCATAAGGCCTTCAATTTCTGCACAGTGCAAAGTTGTTCACCATGGCGCATATTGCCATGCAAAAGCTTATTCCAAGGCACAATCCAGTGACCGGGTTGAACCGCGGACAAAACCTCAGCCGCATTGGGATTGTTTAGGACAATTACTTTTCGATTGGCGAGATTAAGGTGCTTTTTAAGCCAAGGAGTGAACACAGTTTGATCAATAAGCTCTTGATAGGAGCCATCCTCCATAGCACGTTCAAAGCCAGATCGAATAGCCTGAGCCAAGCGCTCGTTGTCAGGATCAACATAGAAAAATCCTGCAAATGGGTAGGCAATCAGAAGATATGGATCCAGCACAGTGCGGCTCGTCGAAGCACGAACAACGGGCTCCTCATCCTCTAGTTCTGCAATCCCACGCGGAAATAATTGCACACGACGATTATCAACCAACCGAAAGAGCTCCTCCGGACGAGCTGTATAGGTACGCAAACCTGCCGCATCAAATATTTCTACATCACTCCATCCCAAGCCTTGCAAAAGAACAATGTTTTGGAGATCGCTGATCTCTTGAATGGTGGCGAGTGCAGGCAATTCCTCTCGGTAGGTCCAGCCAGCCCGCAAACCCAAAACTCCTCCAGCCACAGGGATTTCGATCGGGTGCAAATGCTGATTGAGGGCAGCACCAGCGCCATACACCCCCACGGTGAGCCCCAGCGGATTTCGTTGAGAATCAAACCCATGGGAAATAGCTTCGACCGCTTCATCCTGCGACTGAATCATGGTGCTAAAGCCCATGGCATAGGACTGCCCACTGCGCTGAAGGATCAGTTGTAGAAGCTTGTATTTGAAATCATTTTGATCTTGACCATCCTCGCGATCTAAAACCACTACGAGAGTTTCAGACGGCAAGGCCGCTACTTCCGTCGGTGTGAGAATAAATTGGTCATCAATCCTGGTCCGACGCTCGACCAAACGTGGCTGGATTAACAGACCACCAACGAGCAGCAAGACCAGAGAGATCGCCGTTGTCACGAGGGTCCATAAACCATGGGGATGGTCTACTGACAAATTCTCAGCCGGTGGTTCCATAGGATTTCTATTAGGGAATGATCAAGGCAATGCCAAGGATGGTGATTCCGACGTAACTGGGCAACAGCAAAACGCGTAAAATTCGCGAAATTCGCTGGCTGTAGTGCGTTAATTGATTATCGATCATTTCGTCAGCAGCAACCACATATAAAATTCCCAAGAAAATAATGAGCTGCAAATTTCCAATAAATCCAGTCATCGCCGTGACGGGCAGATTTCCAGCAATGAATACATAGTTTCCACCGGCAGACACAACCGCAGCAAGGATCAGATCATCTCGACTATGGGTAATTAATAAGCTCATACAACACAATCCAACAGCCAACATATAACCCAAGAAATCAGGAGCCACAAACAACAGGCTCCTTCGTTGAATGGGCAAATCAAATGACACTGTTGATTGACGGCGGATCACAACACCTTCCTCCGGGGGCTGGCCAAGATCACTCATCAAACTAATACTGGAAACATAGGAGCTGGGCTGGTCCAAACTCCAACCCGACAACAAAAGACCTGGATTAATTGAAAAACCACTCTCTTGGGTTAGGCCAAGATTGACGGGTTGCAATGGATTCTCTAGCCCAATATTGACATGGAGAATCTGTGTATCAAAAGGATAACGTTGAAGCCGCCAATGTTTAACGACAGATGAACGAACGCGATACAAACTCCAAGTTGTACCGAGACGATTCTCACGACTCACCCGTTCAAAACGTTGTATATCACCGTCATAAATTCCATTAAGAACGATCAGGTCATCGCTGGGATTGGTGGCCGGATCGCCAGCCCATTCGGTCCAAAGCAGCATCTCAATTGAGAACTGATCATCGAGAAGATCGATGTTGTTGATGTTGGTGACATACACCCCAACATTGAGTTCAGGACGCTCGGGGGAGACCGGTTTGGCTTGAGATGGTCCCCAATCGATGGGCTGGGCAACGGCAACATCGCGGGGGAGTGGAGCCATCGGCTTCCACAAACCAACAATCAACGTGCAAACACATGCCGCCGCCACAAGGACAACCAACCAACGAAGGCGACGACGTACGAAAATCAGGGCCTGAGCTGAGCCACAACCATCACCCTAAAAACCGATCGACGTTCTGCCTAGGCACCAGCAACGTTGCGTTGAATTGAGTGTTGATTCAACGCTTTGCCAGCCGAGCTCCATTTGCGACTCTTAATAGAACGCCCCAATTGACAGATCTCGCCGTCTGCTGCTTTTCGCCCGGATGACTCTTACAAGCACGATTCGAAACGCCAACGCCCTGAGCGGCCTCCTACTCGTGTTGTTTCTTGTTGCTCATCTTGGAGGCTTGATATCTGCCCTCGGAGCGTCGGCCAGCTTTGAGGCCTATGCCAGTGGCTTGCACCACACTCCCTGGTTGAAGCCCTTGGAACTTGGGCTAGCGCTTACTAGCCTTCTCCACATCAGCCTGAGCCTTCAAAAGGCATTTCGCAATCGACAGGCCGGCAACACGGCAGATCTCATCAGTCGACGCGGCGAACCGCTTGCCGCCTGGGCGAGTCGAAGCAAAACCATCGCTGGAGTGATCACGCTGGGCTTTATCGGGCTCCACTTGCAGCAGCTTCGTTTTCCTCGCCCGGTGGATGGCCATGAGCGAGAGGCCTTGGTGCATGTGCTGCAACAGCCCTTCAGCCTTGTGGTGTACTGCCTTGGTGCTTTAGCCATCGGACTGCATCTCGTTCACGGAGCGGAGGCAGCTCACCGCAGCTTGGGTTGGCTGGACCCAGCCAACAAAAGCTCGATTCGGTTCGGCGGACGGATGCTTGCAGCGCTCGTGAGTGGAGGCTTTCTTCTGATCAGCCTTGGCCTCGCCCTGGATGTCGGAGCATGAGCGGCTTACCCGATCCACGCTTGCCCTCAGGCCCCCTCGCCGACGCCTGGCGTCGCACCCGCGAAACGAGTCCACTGATCAGTCCACTGCGCAAAAGCCAAATCGACATCCTTGTCGTTGGCACTGGTCTTGCGGGAGCCTCAACCGCTGCAACGTTGGCCCAACAGGGTTACCGCGTCACGGTGCTGAGTTTCCATGACAGCCCACGGCGCGCCCATTCGGTGGCGGCACAAGGGGGTATTAATGCCGCCCGTGCCGTGGCGGTTGATGGCGACAGCATCAGTCGACTCTTCAGCGACACGCTGAAAGGGGGTGACTTCCGAGCCCGAGAAGCCGGTTGTCAGCGGCTGGCTGAAATCAGCAGCGGCATCATTGATCAGTGCGTCGCCCAAGGGGTTCCCTTCGCTCGGGAATACGGCGGAAGCTTGGCCACCCGAAGTTTTGGGGGTGCATTGGTGAGCCGCACCTTTTATGCCCGCGGACAGACGGGGCAACAGTTGCTGTATGGGGCTTATCAAGCCTTGATGCGCCAGGTGGAACTGGGACGCGTGCGCTTGCTCACCCGACGCGATGTTCTGGAGCTGATCACCATCGATGGCGTCGCCCGCGGCGTGGTGGCCCGACACCTCTTAACCGGCGAGCTGGAGGTGCATACCGCCCGGACCGTCCTGCTCTGCAGTGGTGGCTACAGCAACGTGTACTTCCTCTCAACCAACGCGTTGAAATCCAACGCCAGCGCCATTTGGCGTGCCCATCGAAAGGGCGCTCTCTTTGCCAACCCCTGCTTCACCCAGATCCATCCCACGTGCATTCCGAGCGGTGATGCCTTCCAAAGCAAGCTGACGCTCATGAGCGAAAGTCTTCGCAATGACGGGCGGATCTGGTTGCCTAAACGGGCTGGGGATCAGCGTCCAGCCAATGAGATTCCTGAGGAAGAGAGGGATTATTTCCTCGAGCGGATGTATCCCACCTACGGAAACATGACGCCGCGCGATGTTGCATCCCGGCGGGCCCGGGAACTCTGCAATGCAGGCCACGGCGTGGGCCCTGGAGGGCGGTCGGTGTACCTCGATCTCAACGACGCCATTGCGAATGAGGGACGCGACACCATCGCCGCGCGATACGGAAATTTAATGACGATGTATGAGCGCATCAGCGGCGACGATCCGTATCAGACACCGATGCGGATTTACCCAGCTCCGCACTACACGATGGGAGGCCTATGGGTGGATTATCAACTGATGAGTTCGATTCCGGGGTTGTTTGTGCTGGGTGAAGCCAACTACTCCGAACACGGTGCGAATCGATTGGGGGCAAGTGCCTTAATGCAGGGCCTGGCCGATGGATATTTCATTGCACCATCGACAGTGACGAGTTGGCTCGCAGGCCATGCAGGTGAACAGATTCAAGACGATCATCCAGCTTGTCGAGAAGCCCTCGACTGCACCCAATCCCGCATCGACAACCTGCTCAACAGCCAAGGCAACACTCCAGTGGACAGCTTCCATCGAGACCTTGGCGCCATCATGATCAATCACTGCGGCATCAGTCGTCATGCGAAGGGCTTAAAGCAGGGTCTTCACGCTGTGGCAGCCCTCTCCGAACGCTTCCAACACGAGGTGCGCGTACCCGGCGAAGCCCATGGACCAAATGCCGAACTCGAAAAAGCACTACGCGTGAGTGACTTCTTCGGACTTGCAGATCTGATGCTGCGCGATGCTTTGGCTCGAGAGGAATCCTGCGGCGCCCATTTCCGCGAAGAACATCAAAGTGCTGAGGGCGAGGCGCTTCGAGACGACGCCAACTTTGCCCATATCGCAGCGTGGGAGCACAACGCCAATGGCACACCGATCCGCCATGCAGAAGCACTGCAGTTCACCACCTTGAAACCCAGCACCCGCAGCTACAAATGAAACTCACCTTGCGGATTTGGCGACAAACAACAGCCTCGGATTTGGGCTCCTATGAAACGTATCTTTTGGAGAATGTGTCGTCTGATCTCTCCCTATTAGAGGCCCTCGATCAACTGAATGAACAGCTGATCAGCAGCGGACGACGACCCGTCAGTTTTGAGCATGATTGTCGGGAAGGGATTTGCGGGAGTTGCGGTTTTCTCGTCAATGGCCAAGGCCATGGACCACGCACAGCCACATCCGTTTGCCAGCTTTATCTCAGAGAATTTTCCGACGGTGCTGCCATCACCCTGGCGCCATGGAAAGCCAAAGCGTTTCCCACCATCCAAGACTTGATGGTGGACCGATCAGCATTGGATCGCATTATTGCGGCTGGGGGCTATTGCTCAACTGGAACAGGACAGGCGCCTGATGCCAACGCCCAACCCATCGGACGACAACAAGCATTGAAGGCATTCGATACAGCGACATGCATCGGCTGCGGTGCTTGCGTTGCCAGTTGCCGCAATGCCTCAGCCAGTCTTTTTGTAGCGGCAAAGCTGGCCCACCTCGGTCAACTGCCCCAAGGACAGCCGGAACGGTCCACACGGGCAAGGACGATGCAAATTCGAATGGAGGAGGAGGGATTTGGGAGCTGTAGCAGCAATTTGGAATGCGAAGCGGTGTGCCCTCAGGAAATCTCAGCAGACTGGATTAGTTGGATGCACAGAGAAAAATAAAAGGTTAATTATATCTATTCCGAGCTATTGAAAATCTAAAAATTGAAACACCTTAAGCTTCGCTCTTATAAAGAGATTTGGCTGTTTCACGAAAAGCATCTAACGATTTACCAGCTTTTCTTTTTGATGGGAGCAAAGAACTTCCAGGCAATAAATGATTTGTAGAAAAATTGACCATAACAACTTCAGGCTTTTCCTTTTCACTAAGAGCAAGCTGTGTACGAATTTCTTCGGCTGTGGTAACAACTGACTCAATGGTGTCTTCCGACGTCACTTCAGACGTTGCTTGGGACGGAGTAGTTTTTACTTTGACGATGTTGTTTTGCCTAAGGGGTTGATCTTGCTTCGCCTTCGAGAATGGGAATAAAAACACGATGCTGAAAAGCAGCGCAATAAAGGAAGTGATAAGAGCAGTGAGGCCAAGCTCAATACCTTTGAATTCCCAAACAAGACCAGATGTAGCAAAACCAAATACACCGACAAACGCAAATACAGTTCCTAGAATGAATCTCGGGCTAAAAACATATTGCGATTTTTTAAAAAACTTACTTTTGTCTTCGAATGGATTACGTAAAACGACATTCAAGACCCCGTCGATAATCGCCATTGACCAAATCTATTTCGGCAACGTTAACGGCCTGGAGACCAAGACGTGGACGCGAGCCGAAGGTTGCTGCGCCAGCACAATCGAAGCAATCGGCACTCCAACAAACAAATGGCAGAAGAGGAGTCTGAATCGAGCTGGACATCGACATCCAAAACCAACTCCATCATTGTTCCTTGGCTTTAAGACAGGCAGATGAAGGAATGACCAACCTTCCAACAACAGCTTCAAAATCTTCGCAAGAACGATCAATTAGTCTGATGTATCCATCGTGCCTAAATGAACGGTGACATATGAGGTTCTCTTCGACGACGGCAATCAATCCATTCCTGTGGAACGATTCGAGACTTTAGGCGATGCGATCGCCTGTTATGTGAGCTGCATTCTCAATGCCAATGAAGGTATGAATGCCGTTGAAATTGTCGATGACTATTTCGAAACAATTGCGTCCCACTCGTTTGCAGATTTCATCAACGAAGAACAAAAGTGATTTCAACAATCACCACAAGGTGATGCAAGGCGTCTTGAACCTATCGATATGGCTCTAATCACAGTCTTTTGATCAACCCTCACAGGCCAGGACAGCCGCGACGCGCTTCCTGGAGATCTGAGATCGCTCGATCACCGCGACCATCTCCCAACTGCTGAAGGATGAGGTCGGCTTGAACCCCAAGAAGCAAGGTTTGACATGGGTAAGCCTGCCGATTTGAAGCAAGCCGTTGCAGCACTTCAGCGTTGTTCAGAGCGCGCTGACAGATCCCTCGATCCCCAGTTTGCAAACAATGAAGAGCGTCGCTGTTCAAACGTTCAAACCCCTGGGCACTGACACCGGGAGCAAAAAACGTCGTTGCCGTCAGGGCGATCACAGCACATGCTGAGCTCAAGCGAACGGCATCGGAGACAACTGTTTCGGTGCAAACAATCAGGGGAGGCAACGTCCATTTCCTGAGATAGTGGCCGCAGTTCGAGCAAAAGCTCCACCGTGTATACCGATTATTCCGCAATTGCCCTGCTGTTGTTCACAGCAGTACCACTGCTGGTGGTTGTCGGCACTGCAACGCTGTTCGTGCTGCGCAACAAAGAAAAAGCACCGTTGGGTTGAAGATCAGGTTCTTGGCTTGGTGAGACAGCTCAAATCCTTCAAACTTGGTACAGCACCAGGATGGTGACTCAGAGGGGCGGGCTTCGTTGCCGCTGAAAGAATGCCTTGACCAAGGCAGACAAGGCAGGTGCGTGAACGCTGGCTAGACACACGTTGAACGCCGCTGCCGCCGCAAATCGTGCAAGTCGACATGGACTGCTAGGACTGGAATGACTATCAATATGGGTCGATTCGTTGCCGGTGATCCCGAATCCTTCCTTAAGAATTCAGGGGGAGAGTGCTCGCATCACGGACTTCAGACAACAGTTCGTCTATCGACAGACGCGTTCCCAGCGGGACCAAACCAAGGCCGGCCGCCAATTGACCAATCACGTGGGCGGGGTCTTCACCCTTAGAGCGAGCAACATCCAAACCAGCACTGGCTTCTCGCTTCGAAAGCTTTTGACCCTCGTCGTCGTAAAGCAAAGGTCCATGCCAAAACCGAGAAGGCTTTTGCCCTAATGCTGCATAAATGCTGAGTTGGGACGGCAAAGCATCTCGAAGATCGTTGCCACGGACCACATCAGTGATTCCAAAAGACAATTCATCGATCACCGTGGCGAGCTGGTAAGCAATAAAACCGTCGGCACGTCGTACTACTACATCTCCACTGCCAAAGGGGTTGTGCTCAGGCACCCGTAAACGCCAACTCGGTAGACGTTGCTCCTGCCATCCCCAACCCGCATCAATCGCTCGACACGTCCCGGGATAAATCGACTCGCCAGCGAGATCGCGGCGGGAACAACGGCAGGCAAACACAAGGCCACTGCGTCGAAGACATGACAACCACGAGTTGTAGATCCCACGCCGGGAACTTTGCAACATGGGCTGGCCGTCCCAGTGCAAACCAAGCCAAAGCAAATCGGATTGAATCCGCAGCAGCGATTCCGGTCGATTCCTTGGCGTATCGAGGTCGTCAATTCTCAGGAACCACTCCCCTCCCAAGCAGCGGGCCTGAAGCCAAGACAGCAGCGCCGTCTGGAGATTGCCGAAATGCAGCACACCGGTTGGAGATGGGGCGAAGCGGCCGCGATAACCGCTTCGCTCCTTCAGCCGGCGGCCCTGATCGAGCTGGTGAAGGAGATGGTTCGGACAACGCATTAAAAAAGGCGGCCTCTTCAGCCGCCTCGGCGAACAAATTGTTCGAAGGGATCAGCCCTGAACGCGATCTTTGAACATCTTGCCGGCGGTGAATGCAGGCACGCGCTTGGCAGGAATGGCAATTTTTTCGCCAGTTTTAGGGTTCAAGCCCTGGCGAGCCGAACGCTCACGGGGTTCGAAGGAGCCGAAACCAAGGATGGAAACTTTTTTGCCTTCAACGACGGAATCGATGATGGTGTCGATCGCGGCATCCACAACCATGGACACGTCAGTTTTGGTGAGCTCAGTGCGAGCTGCAACCAGGTTGACCAAATCAGCTTTGTTCATTTGAAAGGAAACGATGGGGGGCGGAAACAGCTCTGATGCGGCGTTGTGGGTGCGCCGATGAATTCCACAAGCGCGCTAATCGTATGGAGTTCAACCGGTGGCTGCAAGCGAAATGTCTTCTGGCGCAATGCTTTAGGGAGTGATGGATTGAGCACTCCACCCGGAGAAGGGCACCAAACGCTCGCCACGCAAACCCCCAAGAGCAGCCCCAGAAGCCAGTTGTGGACTGGCTTCTGGGGGAATCCAGGATCGCAATTTGGTCAGGCTGGCGAGCTGGCGAGGCCAGTGAAATGTGCGGCCATGTCGCAACGGTCCGAGACATCCCGGAGCCAGTGGAGTCAGCAAACGCCCGCAGAACAACAGCTCAACAGGGGCCGGCGCGAGCACAACGGCACTGCCTGGAGTCGGTCCTGGGGTCCAAAGCAAACGCAATCCGCTGGCTGTGGTGTGCTCATCCTTGAAACATTCGAGGGGCTCCACATTGGGCAGCAGGTAGGCCTCCTGCTCTTGCACCAGCACCGGCCAATCGAGTTGCTCCTGCAGCCGTCGCAACCGGCCATGACCTTCACGACTGGTGAGCAAAATTCGCGGCTGACGCGTCCCGGCCAAGTCCTTCAGAGCCGTGATCGTGGACTGGGTCAAAGGCGGGCAGTCAATCAAGACCGGCTCAGGATCGATGTTTAACCACCAGGAACTACCGCCCTGGCAATCCCGATTCGGCGGGAAAAGCCATAGGTCGTCGCGCACCTGCTGCGGCGGTCGACCGGCCTCCAAGGCAGTGGTCATGGTCATGACACTCAAGAGCGGAGCGAACCACTAGTTTGAAGACCACATCTCCACCAGGCCTTGAGCGGCATTCATCCCGGCAAGCCCTGGCCCTTGGGCAGCAGTACAACAAGTCGAGGAGTGAATTTCTCCTTGGCAGCCCCAGCTGCGGATCGGATCGAGCTGTTGCTGTATCGCAATGGCAGTGATGGGGCCCCTGAACGGGTGATCGAGCTTGATGCTCGGCGGCATCGATCAGGGGATTACTGGCATGTCGAAGTGGAGGGACTCAACGAGGGCTGCTGCTACGGCTACCGAGTGTTTGGCCCCCTTGCACCGGGAGGCCATGGTTTTCGCCCATCAAAAGTGCTGTTGGATCCAGCAGCGCGAGCGATTACCGGTTGGGATGTCTACGACAGAGTCCTCGCCACGGGACCATCGCCCAATGCCCATGCTTGCCTCAAGGCGGTGGTGAGTGAGCGGAAGCAGTTCGACTTCGAATCCCACCCGCGCCCCCGACACAGCTGGCAACGTTCGGTGATTTATGAATTGCACGTGGGTGCCTTCACCCGGGCGAGTGATTCAGGTGTGGATCGATCAGACCGAGGCACCTATCGCGGAGTGATTGAGAAGCTTCCCTATTTGAAAAATCTTGGGGTGACGGCGATTGAGCTCCTACCGGTGTTCATTTTTGACCCTGCCGATGCACCTCCAGGTCGGGACAATGTTTGGGGCTACAGCCCACTGAATTGGTTCACACCCCACCACGGCTACTGCTCAGTAGACGATCCCTTGCAAGGTCGCGATGAGATGCGTCACTTGGTCGCAGCCTGCCATGACGCAGGTATTGAAGTGCTGCTGGACGTTGTGTACAACCACACAACTGAGGGCAATCGCCACGGTCCAACGCTGAGTTGGCGTGGACTTGCTGACGACACCTACTACCACCAGAACAGCGACGGCGACTACCTCGACGTGAGCGGCTGTGGCAATTCAATCGCTGCCAACGATCCGATCAGCACTCAGCTGATCCTGGAATCCATGCGCTGCTGGGCTCTTGAACTCGGCATTGATGGTTTCCGTTTCGACCTTGGCATTGCGCTCAGCCGGGGCGCACAACTGAAGCCCCTAGACCACCCCCCTCTATTCACCGCGATGGAAGCGGACCCCGAGCTCAGTGACCTCAAATTGGTGAGCGAGCCTTGGGATTGTGGTGGCTTGTACAGGCTGAATGACTTTCCAGCGAAGCGAATCGGCACTTGGAACGGTCATTTCCGTGATGGATTGCGCCGGTTCTGGAAAGGTGATGAGCACACCACATGGGCCCTGGCACAACGTTTTAAAGGCAGTCCAGATCTCTACGACGGCAAGGCTGTCGCCATGGGTCGCTCCGTGAACCTCATCACAGCCCACGATGGCTTCACGCTTGCCGACCTCGTGAGTTACAACCGCAAGCACAATCTCGCCAACGGCGAAGACAATCGCGACGGCGAAAACCACAACAACAGTTGGAATCACGGCATCGAAGGCCCTACCACCGAGCCAGCGGTGTTGGCACTGCGACGACGACAACAACGCAACCTGCTGAGCACCCTGCTGCTGGCTCGTGGCGTACCGATGCTGCTGATGGGTGATGAAGTGGGCCGAAGCCAGGGGGGGAACAACAACACCTGGTGCCAAGACAGTCCTTTGGGCTGGATGGTTTGGAACGAAGACCACTGCGATTTGGAGCTCAAGCTCTTTCTCACACGTCTGTTGAAGTTGCGTCAGGCCCTACCGCAGCTGTTCAACCCCTTGATCCCAGCGCGGGAAACGACGAAGAAACATCCGCAAGATCAAACTGATCTGTGGCGTCAGTGGCATGGCGTGGAACTCTCCAAGCCGGATTGGGCGGCATGGTCTCGCTCCATTGCCACCAGCTTGCACATGGGAAGCCACGGTGCCCTGATCTGGATGGGCTTCAACGCCCATAAGGAAGCTTTGAATTTCGAACTTCCTGTCCCAGCGTCGCCGTGGACGCGGGTGATCGATACGTCTCTGCCATCGCCAAAGGATCTTCCAGAGCAACCCGTCCCATTCCGAGGGGTCACCATCCCCATGCAAAGCCGAAGTTTTGTGCTGCTTGTGGCTCAAGACGAAGTCTCAAACCTGCGGCTTTAATCAAGCGGGCGGCGGGAATCGAACCCGCGTCATCAGCTTGGAAGGCTGAGGTCTTACCATTACACAACGCCCGCGCTAGTACAGACAAACTACCTTTATTGAAAGGTGGTGCTCGTGTCAGTACACCTTCATTATGACTGTCGGCCTGACCCCTTTCTTCGCGTGACAACGTCAGACGCCCAGCTGGGTGGATCCCGCCGTCGCCTGATGGTGGCCTATGGCTTCGGAGATGCAGGCACAGGCTTGGCCGCCACAATCCTTGGCTTCTACCTATTCCCCTTCTTCACCTGTGCAGCGGGTTTGCCCGCCTTCATCGCGGGCTCACTCCTCACCGTGATCAAGGTTTGGGACGCATTTAACGATCCCCTCATTGGCTGGATGAGTGATCACACCCAAAGCCGATGGGGGCCACGGTTGCCTTGGATGCTTGGCGCATCCCTGCCGTTGGGGATCAGCCTCGCTGCGATGTGGTGGGTGCCGGAGGGAACCCTCATGCAACGCACGATCTACTACGTGGTGATGGCCATCCTGCTGATGACCGCCTACACGGGCGTGAATCTTCCCTATGCCGCGTTGTCTACTGAGCTCACAGCCGATACAGCCATTCGCACGCGCTTGAACGCAGCTCGATTCACCGGATCGATCTTGGCAGGAACCATTGGGCTTCTCGTTGCTTTTCTTGTGCTGAGAGAAGGAGGCGGTGGCTACATCTTGATGGGCCAGATCGCCGGAACGATTGCCGCCTGCACAACCCTGCTGTGCTGCTGGGGCTTGGCACCTTTCGCGAAACAGGCCCAACGCCCCAGCGGAAGCGATGAAGCTCCGCTTCAGCAATTTCGGCGCATCAGAACCAACCCACGCTTTATCAAGGTATTAGGGCTCTATCTCTTGCTTTGGTTTGGGCTTCAGCTGATGCAGGTGGTGGCCTTGATCTGGTTGGTGCAGGTGCTTCACGTTCCAGCCGGCATCTCCACCCTGCTCTTGCTGGCGTTCAACATCGCCGCACTGGCGGGCCTCCAGCTCTGGAGCCTGCTCTCCAATCGCCATGGTCGGATCAAAGCACTTGTCTGGGGAGCCAGCATTTGGATCGTGGCGTGCCTGTTGTCGATGCTGCTGCAACCGGTGGAAACAGGCAGCAGCTTCACTGCTTATGTCCCCATCGTGGGATTAATCATGTTGGTGGGTCTGGGGGCAGCGACTGCTTACTTGATCCCCTGGTCGCTCTTGCCAGACGCAATTGACGCGGATCCAACCCGCCCCGCCGGGCTTTACACCGCCTGGATGGTGTTTGGCCAAAAGCTAGTCATAGGCCTGAGCATGAGCGTGTTTGGCCTGCTGTTGTCGCTCACGGGATACATCTCAACCACCAGCTGTGATGGGGCTTTAAATTTCATTGAGCAGCCCAACACAGCTTTATTGGCCGTCAGGCTGTGCATGGGTTTGATCCCCGCCATTCTTGTGCTCTTGGGCCTTGGAGTGATGCGAGGCTGGCCCGATCGCCATGCCCATCTCAAGAGCTCCGCTGGATGAGAATGCCGCGCTCGCTGAAACGTTTGGGCTCAAGCCTTTTAATCGGCGGCCAAGCCGTTACAGCAACAATGCGCGGGCGGATCAACACAGTGGATCTGTCCGATCAGTTGATGGAAGCCGGCCCAGGCAGCTTGCTGATCGTCTTCATCATCTCGGTGGCTGCAGGCTCGGTTTTCAACATTCAAGTGGCCGCAGAGCTCACCCGACAAGGGGCCGGATCCACGGTGGGCGGCATCCTCGCGATCGGACTCGCCCGGGAAATCGCACCCCTACTCACCGCCTGCTTGCTGGCCGGGAAAGTCGCCACTGCCTACGCAGCGCAGCTGGGCACGATGAAAGTGACTGAACAAATTGATGCGATCACAATGCTGCGCACCGACCCAGTGGAATACCTGGTGGTGCCTCGGCTGATCGCCCTTGTGGTGATGGCACCTCTGCAGTGCTTTTTCTTTTTCATCGTGGCGGTTTGGTCGGGGCAAATCACCAGCACCGCGCTCTACAACATTCCACCCTCAGTGTTCTGGACGTCAGTACGAACCTGGATGCATCCAGAGGATCTGCCCTTCATGCTTGTGAAGGCTGTGGTGTTTGG
>ERZ802830.2158-NODE-2158-length-18071-cov-6.92246_pt1 | contig 18071 bp, 19 predicted proteins | sample MGYA00345654_ERZ802830 | MGnify/ENA primary metagenome ERZ802830 (study PRJEB30503, sample SAMEA104212375) | marine metagenome | biome: Westerlies Biome; feature: [SRF] surface water layer (ENVO:00010504) within the epipelagic zone...; material: water...
CCACAAAAAAATTTTTGATATTTTAATCTCATGTGGATTAATTGAATTTTTATTTTTTAGAAAATTTTTTGTAGAATTATTTAGTTGATCATTTAAAGTATTTGAAAAATAGGCTGAATCAGAAAGATTAGGACACGAAATGGATGCACAATTAATTGCAAAATGTATTCTCGGTTCTTTCATTTTTCTTAAAATTTCATGTTCTATTTCATTAAGAGTGTAGCTTTTTAATTTATAGTGTATCAATTTTTCTCCCCACGGATTTTTAATTTCTTTTATACTTTTTATTGGGAAGTTATCAAGAATTAAATTAATCGTTAAAGCGTTATATGTATTTATCCAATAGCTTATTACTTGATTTTTTGACCAATATTCTTTTGGATGATTTTGTTCTAAAACACTAATATATGCTTTTAGACCATTTCTATTTTTACTCCAATTTCGATAATCAACTTTACCATTTTGGTTAACAAATTTTTTCAGTTCAAAATCCCAACGTTCATGAATATCTCTTTGGGAGAATAAGTTTAAATTGATAAAAATCAAGAAAAAAAATAATAGATTTTTCATTTGACAACTTTAATTGTTTTAATATTAAATTTTAAACTAAATTAATGAGTTCATTACAATTTTTAAGATCTTGAATATCATCAATATCGTTTAGCATTGGTAAAAAATAAACACTTTTTCCTTTTACCCTTTTTAGACTATTTTTTAGCACATCGTTTGTTCCCCAAGATTTTATTTCAAAAATGGAATTAGTCATTTTTTTTAAACCCAAGAGATAATATCCACCATCAAAAGCTGGTCCAAATACAACATCATTATTTTTCAATTTTTCATATGATTTAATTAATAATTTTTCTTCAAGGTCCCAAAGATCTGTCCCTATAATTAATATCTTATTATAACCGTTATTAAATCCCCACTGAAATGCATTTTTCATTTTATTACCTAAGTTTCTTCCATTTTGAATTTTTTGATATTTAGTAAAATTCCAAATGTTTTTTTTTGGAATAAAATCACTATGAAAAACAGCCATATCATATTTGAATTCAAACAAAACGTTAATGGTTTTTTTAACCAGTAATTTATATATTTTTAATGCTTTTTTCTCCCCAATACTCTTTGCAAGTCTAGATTTAACTTTCCCAAGTATTGAGTTTTTAGAAAAGATAATCAGAAGATTCTGTTTCATAATTATTTCCAGCCAACTGGGATTAGTTCTCCTTTAATTAAACCATATTTAATAATTTCCTCATTTTTCATTTCAGATGTTAGATCAATTTTTTCAATTTTAAAACCAACCTTAATTAATCTCTCAAAGAAATCCATACCATAGATTCTTACATGATCATATTGACCAAATTGTTTATTTCTTTCTTTTGGTGAAGTAATTTTGAGATCTTCATAACTTTTTAATCTGTTTGTTTCTATTGGGACTTGAAGTATTGCTCTTCCACCATATTTAAGAACTCTATATATTTCTTTCATAGCTTTAAGATCATCTACAATATGTTCCAAAACATGATTGCATAATATAAGATCAAAAGATTCTCTTTCAAAAGGAAGATTGCAAATATCTGCTTTTACGTGTGCTAGGGGAGAATTAAGATCAGTAGTAATATAATTCCATGATTTAATTTTTTTAAATTTTTTAAAAAAAATCTGCTCGGGAGCTATATGTAAAACTTTTAATGATTGATTTTCAATACTTGAATTATGTTTTAAATAAAGCCACAACAATCTGTGCCTTTCTAGTGAAAAGGTTCCTGGACATAATGCATTATTTCTCAATTTATTATACCCATAAGGTAAAAACATACTGTAACCTTTTCCATTAATAGGATCAATAAATTTTGATCCCTTAAAAATAATTGAAAAAATAGGCTTGATTAAAATACTTAACCTGATTAATAAGGGTCTAGGAAATATTTTAAGAATTAATCGCATTATTTAATTAGTTATTAAATGGGTCTTCATCATCGGATTTAACTCCCAAAGCTTCATTGATATATTTGAAAGTTGATAATAAGTTTGGTCTTCCATCAATCAAAGCTACATTGTGTTCAAAGTGGGCGCTTGGCAGATTATCCCTGGTTAAAATACTCCAGCCATCATCAAGTTGTTTTATTTTATGTGAACCCATATTAATCATTGGCTCTATAGCAACAACCATTCCATTTTCAATTTTTTTTCCTTTTCCTCTTTTTCCATAATTTGGAATTTCAGGAGACTCATGCATTGATTTTCCGAGGCCATGTCCAACAAGCTCTCTTACCACACCGTATCCTTCAGATTCACAATGTTTTTGAATTGCGTAACCAATGTCTCCGATTCTATTGCCAATTTTAAATTCAGACATTCCCTTGTAAAGTGCTTGTCTAGTAATATCTAATAATTTTTTTGTCTTTAAATCTATTTCTCCAATGCAAAATGTATATGCATGATCCCCATAAAATCCGTCTTTGAGTACACCACAGTCAATGGAAAGAATATCTCCTTCTTTGAGTGGTTCGTTATTAGGAATTCCATGAACTACATGAGAATTTGGGGAAACGCATAAAGTATTTGGAAAGTCGTATAAACCAAGAAATCCAGGTAAAGCATTATTGTCTCGAATGAAAGTTTCAGCTAGTTTATCTAATTTAAGAGTTGTAGTTCCTGGGAAAATTTCTGAAGCTAACATACCAAGAGTTTTAGAAACTAGTGTTGCACTCTCTCTAATTAATTCAATTTCTTCTCTTGATTTTAAAATTAATTTATTCATTCACATTGGTTTCTGAATATGGATTTTTGTATTCTTTTCCTTGGATGATGTCCTCTAAATCTTTTGCTAATGAAATATTTGGAAACTCAACAAATCGATTAATTTCTTTATTGTTTTTATAAAAAATTAATGTAGGAACGTTTATAATATTTAGATCTTTTTCATAGTTCTCTGGAGTATTTTTTTCCTCTGTAACAGCATAAATATCAATTTTTGAAAAATCAAATCCAGAACTTTCCAAAAGTTTAATCATACCAGGAACCTCCCTCTCAGAATCTTCACACCATGTACCTAAAAATAACTTAAGGTTCATTTTATTTAATATTTTTTTATTTTTTTTTACCCATCCATCTGGAACTCGATATCTATCGTATTCATTCACAAACCAATAACTATACTTATAATCAATAAGATTTTGACGATTAATTTTACCTGTAATAAATGGAACACCATCTATTGTCTCTCCATAGGAAACGGGAAGTGATTTTTGTGATGAACTACAACTAATAAAAAATAAAATAAATAAAATTTTTCTCACTGATTTTATAATAAGGAATTCATAGTCATATCATTCGGTTTATCTATACCTAAGATATCAAGTATTGTAGGGGCTATATTAGCTAAAACCCCTTTGTTAATTTTTGTTTTTTTGTTATCAACTAAGATAATTGGAACAGGATTTATTGTGTGTGCAGTGTTAGGACTTCCATCACTATTTAACATTTTTTCGCAATTACCATGGTCAGAAATTATTAGACTTACATAATCTAATTTCAAAGCATAATTAATTATTTCTTTGACACAAAGATCAACTGTTTCACATGCTTTTATGGCCGCATTAAAGTTTCCAGTATGACCAACCATATCAGGATTAGCAAAATTCAAACAAATAAAATCTGGTTTATCATTGACCATTTTCTTTAAAATTGATTTTTTAATTTCAAATGCAGACATTTCAGGTTTTAAATCGTATGTAGCGACTTTTGGAGAGGGGCATAAAATTCTATCTTCATTTTCAAAAATTTTTTCTCTTCCACCATTAAAGAAAAAAGTAACATGTGGATATTTTTCAGTTTCTGCAATTCTAACCTGAGTCTTTCCGGCTTTTGATATAACTTCTCCAAGAGTATTTTTTAAGTCTTCTTTTTCAAAAACTACTTTTACATTCTTAAATGAATTATCATAATTTGTTAAAGTAACAAAATAATATTTTGAAGAGATGATATTAAAATGATTAAAATTATTATTTGTAAATGATTCCGTCAATTGCCTTCCTCTATCAGTTCTGAAGTTGAAAAAAATTATTACATCATTTTTTTCAATTTTAGATATTGGGGAATTATTTTCAGTATTTACAATTGGAGGCATGAACTCATCAGTAATACCTTTCTTATAATTGGAAATTAATTCTTTAGATATATTATTAGTTATAGTACCCTGATTTTTTATTAATAAATTATATGCTTTTTCGGTTCTTTCCCATCTTTGATCCCTATCCATGGCATAATATCTGCCAATTATGGTAGAGATTTTTGCACCGGTATCTTTTAAAACTGGTTCAATATAATTTATATAATTACTGGCTGACTTTGGATCAACATCTCTTCCATCAGTAAAACCATGAATATACAATTTATTTAAGTCCTTATCCTTGGCAATTTTTAACAATTCAATTAGGTGGTCGATATGCGAATGAACCCCACCATCAGATAAAAGACCTATAAAATGAATTTTTTTATTATTTTTTTTGGCATAGTTATATGTGTTTATAAGTTGTTTTTCTTTTTTTAATTGATTTTTTTTAATGGCATTATTAATTTTAGCTAAATCTTGATATACGATTCTTCCAGCTCCAAGGTTCATATGACCCACCTCGCTATTCCCCATTTGATTATCTGGAAGCCCAACATGTTTACCATGTGTAAGAAGTTCAGAACATGAATATTTTTGATATAATTCATCTATAAAGGGAGTATTTGCATTAGTGATTGCTGAAACTAAGGGGTTTGTTGTTTTTCCCCATCCATCAAGAATCATCAATAAAACTTTATTCATTTTTTTAATAATATCAAAACAAAGATAATAATTCGTAATGCTTATTAACGGCTATGTAATCGAAAAAAAATATTGTTACTTTGTGAAAAAAAGTGATTTTAGGGACAGTATATCGATCAACTGGTAGCTGGTATAAGGTTGTTACTCGAAATGAGATAATTAATTGTAGGATCCAGGGTAGACTTCGATTAAATAATGTAAAGTCGACTAACCCAGTTGTTGTTGGAGATAAAGTTCTCATCCAAAAAGATCAATTATCCAATAAAAATGAGGGAGTAATTGTTGAAATCAAGGAAAGAAAAAATTATATCATAAGAAAATCCGTCAATCTATCTAAACAATCACATATTATTGGTGCCAACGTAGATCAAGCTTTTTTATTAATAACTTTAAAAAATCCTACAACAACAATGTCTTTTATTGATAGGTTTTTAATTACTGCAGAGGCATATAAAGTAAAATGTATTTTGGTGTTTAACAAAATTGATTGCTACGATAAAAGTCTTAAAATAAAAATGAATGAAATGATTAACCTGTATAGTAAAATTGGTTATTCTTGCATAAAAATTTCTGCTTCTAAGAAGATAAATATTAAGAAAATCAAAGATTTAATTATTGACAAGATCTGTATGTTTTCAGGACACTCTGGGGTTGGAAAGTCAACACTAATAAATTGTCTCTCAAAAAATCTTAAAATTCCTACTACCCCAATTTCTAAATACCATCAACAAGGCCAACATACAACTACTTTCGCCGAAATGTATGACATAGATAACGGTGCTAAACTAATTGATACTCCGGGGATTAAGGGTTTTGGTTTAGTTAATATGAACAAAGATGAAATTAGTAATTATTTTACTGAGTTCAATAAATTCTCACCTAAATGCAGGTTTAAAAACTGCCTTCACATAAATGAACCATCATGTGCTGTAAAAAAAGCAGTAAATGATAATGAAATATCATCCTCCAGATATTCAAATTATATTAAACTACTTGAAGACCACAAAATATACAGGGACTAATGAGATTGTTAATACAAAAAGTTAATGAGGCTACAGTTTTAGTTTCGCGTAAAGTTGTTGGAAATATTAATAAAGGGTTATTGATTTTCCAAGGAGTAGACCAAGCTGATACTCATGATGACATAACCTGGCTGGTAAAAAAAGTTATAAATTTAAGGATATTCAATGATTCAAATAATATTATGAATTTATCAGTAAAGGATGTTGAGGGTGATATACTAGTTGTTAGTCAATTTACATTAATGGCATCAGTAAAAAAAGGAAATAGACCTTCTTATATTAAAGCAGCAAACAAAATTCATGCGATTTCTATGTATAAAAAATTCATTGATCATTTAAATACTTCACATATTAAGAGCATTCAATCTGGTATTTTTAGAGCGGATATGCAAGTAAAATTAATAAATGATGGCCCAACAACTATTTGGATTGATTCAAAAAAAAGAGAATAAAATATTACCAAACAACTACCTCTGGAATTAATTTTATTGAGAAATTTTTATAGACTTCATTTTGAATATGCTCAGATAATTTTAAGATTTCTATTCCAGATGAGTTACCATAATTTACTAAAATCAAGGCTTGATCTTTGTGCACTCCTGTATTCCCCTTTCTATAACCTTTAAAGTTTAATTTTTCAATTAACCATGCAGCAGGAATTTTATATGCACCGTCAACAAAATAATATGGAATATCAGAATATTTAATTAAAATTTTTTTTAATAAATTTTTATTTATGATAGGATTTTTAAAAAAGCTTCCAACATTTCCTATTTTCTTTGGGTCAGGAAGTTTTGATTTTCTAATTTTAATTACTGCTTCAGCTATACTTTTTGGGTTTGGAATAGATTTACCCAGTAATTTATTGATATCCCCATAGTTAGTCGATAATTTATGATATCCTTTCTTAGTTAATTTAAGTTTAACGGATGTTATAATATATTTATTTATTTCTTGATTTTTAAATATGGAATCCCTGTAATTAAATTTGCAATCTTTTAATGAAAAAATTTTTGAGTTCAAAGTTTTAATGTTAATTGCTGAACATTCTACAAAAACTTCTTTTAATTCAACACCATATGCTCCAATATTTTGAATTGGAGCCGCGCCCACGCTTCCAGGAATTAATGCTAGATTTTCTATGCCTCCATAATCATTCTTAATTGACCAAAGAACAAATTCATGCCAGTTTTCCCCAGCTTGAACATCTACAAATACATGCGAATCATTTTCTTTAGCTATTAAAATACCTTTAGTATTTATGTGTAATGTTAATCCATTAAATTTTTTTGTCCATAAAATATTACTTCCACCACCTAAAATTCTAATTGGAAGCTTATTAGACCTAAGAATAGTCAATAAATATGATAATTCATCAATTTTATAATATTTGTAAGTTTCGGCTTTTACTCCAAATGAGGTAAGTTCATCTATGAATTTGTTTTTTTCAAATCGAATCATTTGTCTAAGATATAAAGACTTATTTATTTTTTGTTTACGATACAACTGATTAAGTTTTTTAAATACAATTAGGGTTGTTACTTTTGTAGTAAATATTATTAATTTTTAATGTCGATTTCTGCAAAATTTAATCCTAAATCTTTTGAAGATAAATGGTATAAATATTGGTTAGATAATAACATATTTAAATCAACTCCTGACAAAAGAAAGCCCTATACAATAGTGATTCCTCCTCCAAATGTAACAGGGGTTCTTCATATGGGACATATGCTAAATAATACAATTCAAGACATTCTTATAAGAAGGGCAAGAATGAAAGGTTATAATGCTTGTTGGGTTCCAGGAACTGATCACGCATCAATTGCTACTGAAGCGAAGGTGGTTGAAAAATTGAAAAGTGAAGGTATACTTAAAAAATCATTATCAAGAGATCAATTTTTAGAGTATGCTTGGAAATGGACTGATGAATATGGAGGTGTAATATTAGATCAATTAAAAAAAATTGGTTGTTCATGTGACTGGGACAGAACAAAATTCACACTAGATCCCATGATGTCAAAATCTGTAACTAATGTATTTATTGATTTATACAATAAGGGACATATTTATAAGGGTTACAGAATGGTCAATTGGGATCCAAAGGCTCAAACCACTTTATCAGACGAGGAAGTAATCTTTAAAGAAAAAAAAGGAAAACTATTTTTTATTTCATATAAGATCGAAGGAGAAAAAAATAAGTCAATTACTATTGCTACAACAAGACCAGAAACAATCTTGGGAGATACCGCAATTTGTATCAATCCAATGGATAAGAGATATAAAAAGTTCCATGGAAAGAAAGTAGTTGTTCCAATAGTTGGAAGAGTTATTCCAATCATTTTAGATGAATACGTTGACCCGGATTTTGGAACAGGATGTCTAAAAGTCACTCCTTCTCATGATCCAAATGACAAAATTATTGGTGAAAAATTTGGTTTGGATTTCATAGATATTTTAAACCCTGATGGAACTATTAATGAAAAAGGTCTTCATTTTGAGGGAAAAGACAGGTTTGATGTTAGAAAATTAATCATTGATGAGATCAAGTTAATCGGTCAGCTTGTTAAGGTTGAGGATCATAAAAATAAAATTGGTACCTCAGAGAGGACAAATGCTATTATTGAACCTAGAATCTCAGAACAATGGTTTTTAAGCATGAAAGAACTGGCAAAACCAGCAATAAATTCTGTTTTAAAGACAAATGAAATAAATCTTATACCAAAAAAGTTTAATAATACATATAAGCATTGGGTGGAAAATATTACTGATTGGAATATTTCAAGACAGTTGTGGTGGGGCCATAGAATCCCTGTATACTATTATGGTGAGGATCAAAACGATTTTGTAGTAGCAGAGTCTTCTGAAAAAGCTTTGGAACTTGCCAAAATAAAATATAATAAAGCAAATTTGAAAATTTCAGATTTAAGACAAGATGAGGATGTTCTAGACACTTGGTTTTCCTCTTGGCTATGGCCCATATCGGTTTTTGACGGAATAAACAATCCTGATAATGATGAAATTAATTATTATTATCCAACCCAAGATCTTGTTACAGGACCGGATATATTATTTTTTTGGGTTGCAAGAATGATAATTTCCGGATATGAATTTAGAGGTAAACACCCTTTTGCAAAAGTTTACTTGACGGGATTAGTGAGGGATAAAAAAGGACAAAAAATGTCTAAGCAACTTGGAAACTCCCCTGATGCGCTGAATTTAATTGATAAATATGGAGCTGATGGAGTTAGAGTGGGTCTTATGCTGAGTTCAGCCGCTGGTAATGATTTATTATTTCATGAAAACCTGTGTAATCAGGGAAAGAATTTTGCAAATAAAATTTGGAATGCTTATAGGTTAATTGATAGTTGGAAAATTGATAAAAATCTTAATCAGTCTGTTGCTTCAAAAGATGCAATAAATTGTTTCAATAACTTATATAATAAGACAATCGAAATTATTGATGATCATTTTGAGAAGTATCGAATATCTGACGCTCTTATGTCGCTTTACAAGTTAACATGGGATGATTTTTGCTCATGGCTATTGGAAGCTTTGAAACCTGATTTTGGATCTGAAATTGATAAAAAATCAATTGAGGAAATAAAAATTATTTTTGAGAAATTATTACAAGTATTGCATCCATTTATGCCATTCATAACTGAGGAACTTTGGCATAGAATTATAAAGAGGTCTTCTCCTGATACAATAGGGATTTGTAAATGGCCTGGAAGTGAAAATTATGATAATTTGACCATTGAAAAGTATGAAAATATGAAACAAATAATTGGAGGGATCAGGAATTTTAGAAAAGAAAAAAAATTAAAACCAAAGCAATATTTAAGTCTCTTTTCAACAAAAAGAAACACCACTCCATATCCTGAAATAATTTGTAAACTAGCTTATTTAGATGATATCAAATCATTAAACACTAAAAAAATTGATGAAGCTAAGACATTTTCAGTTGGCATAAATAAATATTATGTTCCAGCCGAAATTAATATTGATCCTCAGTTAGAAATAAAAAAAATAAATAACGAACTTATCCATTTGGAAAAGTTTTTGACTTCAATCGAAAAGAAGCTTGCCAATAAAAACTTTATTAATAGTGCACCTTTAAGAGTAATTGATCTTGAAAAGAAGAAGTTTAATGACACAAAGGAAAAGATTGAAACCCTGAATATAAAATTAAAGACTAATCTTTAAACTACTTTAATTTTATTTAATGTTATCTGAAATTATACTTTTAGCTCCTTTAACAATTTGTCCTATATCAACTTTTATTTTAGCACTCAAAGGGAGAAAAATGTCGACTCTAGACCCAAATTTTATAAATCCAGCATCTTTACCTTGAACTACTTCATCGCCAAAATTAGAGTAGTTTACTATTCTTCTAGCAACAGCACCTGCTATTTGTCGATACATAATTTCCCCATATTTTTCAGTTTTTATTACGACACTAGTTCTCTCATTTTTTTTTGATGATTTGGGATGCCAAGCAACTAAATATTTTCCAGGATGATATTTGTTATAAGTAATTATTCCACTTGCAGGATATCTTGTTACATGTACATTAAGGGGTGACATAAAAATAGAAATTTGTTTTCTTTTATCTTTAAAATACTCATCCTCATAAACAGATTCATTAATAACAACTTTTCCATCTACAGGAGAAATGATTTTATTTTTATCCGGGATTAAATATCTTTTAGGATTACGAAAAAACTGCAGAATTAAAATAAGTGATATTATTAAAAATATTTGAATTAATAATTTTAGAGATTGGTCAATTAGAAAGAACTCAGCTGTAACAACAAAGGATGAAGCTATAATAAAACTTATAATAATTATTTTAAAACCTTCTTTGTGAAACATTTAAAATTGATTTATAATTAAATAGCTCCATGGAGCAACAAATATAATACTATCCATTCTATCAAAAAACCCTCCATGACCAGGCAGAAGGATCCCCGAATCTTTAACTCCTGCTTGACGTTTAATTTTTGATTGAACTAAATCTCCTAGTGTTGCTAAAACTGGGATTGAAAATGATAAGAAAATTAATTTCATAAAATTAAACTCTGGTTTAAGTTGATAAAAAATAAATGAGAATACAATAGAAAAAAATATTCCCCCAAAAAAACCTTCCCATGATTTATTTGGAGAAATATTTTTTAATAATTTGGTATTTCCAAAGTTTTTTCCAACAATAAAAGCAAAGCTGTTATTTATCCAGTTTATCGTGTAAACTAAAAAAATTAATATTGGCTCATAATACCCATTTGAGTATGGGATGGCAATTATAAAAAAACATCCAAAAATGGGATAAGCATACGAGAGTAAATATATTATAGTTTTTTCTTTAATTTTAAATTTAAATAACCATGATGACATTATAAAATTCGATAATAGAGAGACCAATAAAATTAAATTGATGATTTCATTTTCGATTTTAATTAACGTAAAGTAGATAAATAAAAAACTTAGTAATATATATTGATATATATTTTTATATGAAGTAAGTCTTTGAAATTCATATAATGTTAAAGCAGACATCAAAAAAATCACAAATGAGAAGAAGATGAAGTTAAGATAAGCAGATCCAATAATGATACATACATATATAACCCCAGTAATAGATCTTACAATTATATTTGACATATAGAATCTATTAGTTAATTATTAAGTATATGTTTTTAGCGCCTTGTCCCTGAGATAAAAAATCAGATTCTTTATCTAAATTTTTTGGATTTAGTGTAGTAATATTTGTTGGTAGTTTATTAGAATAAAATGATTTAAGCATACTCATTCCTTCACTTACATCATTTGCAAACTGACCTGTGTTTGCTGAAATAATAATATTCTCAGGAAGTTGTACTAAGTTTAAATTTTTAATTTGATTACTTGAAATCAAAATACCTCCAGTATTTGCAATCAGAAATTCACATTTTAGAAAAGCAATTTTTTTTTCTTTTATTTCAGTGGCCTTATGTTCAATAGAATCTAATTCATAAAAATTATAAATATCACTATCAAAACAAACAATATCTTTTAAATCCCATTTATTTTCGAATAATATTTTTTTGAAAAAAGATTTGCATGTGGTTTCTGAGTCAGCATATAAAAATTTTCCTCCTTTATTTGTGAAATTACTTGCAAAATTGACTTCTATCGGATCTTTTTTTTTTGGCATGAATGGACTTTGTAAATTGTTCCCTTTTTCAGGGATTTTCTTTTTACCAAAAAGATTATTCCAAAATTTCACAATCTGAATAACAAGTTACTTTTTTTTAATTTCCTTAGAAATAGCCTCAGACAAGACTTTATATGGTCTTTTTCCAAGAATTTTTTCTAAATCATCTTTAAAGATAACTTCTTTTTCTAAAAGTCTTTCAGCAAGGGCGATCAATTTTTTCTTGTTAGATTTTAAGAGTTTACATGCTCTGTTGTATTGTTTTTCAATAATTTTAGAAATTTCATCATCTATTTTTTGAGCTGTATCTTCTGAATATGGTTTTGTAAAACTATAGTCACCTTGTCCTGATGAATCATAATAGGTTATATTCCCAATATTTTCATTTAATCCATATATTGAAACCATTGCCCTAGCTTGCCTAGTAACTTTTTCTAAATCACTCAGAGCACCAGTTGATATTTTGTTAAACATAACTTTTTCAGCTGCTCTTCCTCCTAATGTAGCACACATTTCATCTAGCATTTGTTCTGTTCTAACAATCATTCTTTCTTCTGGAAGATACCAGGCTGCCCCTAGAGATTGACCTCTTGGAACAATGGTAACTTTAACTAGAGGGGAAGCAAACTTTAAAAACCAACTCACTGCGGCATGCCCTGCTTCATGATAAGCAATTGTTTTTTTCTCTTCTTTTGATATGATTTTATTCTTTTTTTCTAGTCCACCAACAATTCTATCAACAGCATCAAGAAAATCTTGTTTACCAACAGATTTTTTATTTTTTCTCGCTGCAATTAAGGCTGCCTCATTACAAACGTTTGCAATATCTGCTCCTGAAAAACCTGGTGTTTGTTTGGCTAAAAATTCAAAATCAAGTGTTTTAATAGTTTTTAGTGGTTTTAGATGAACTTTAAAAATTTCTAAACGCTCATTAAGATCTGGTAAATCTACGTATATCTGTCGGTCAAATCTCCCAGCTCTCATTAGAGCCTTGTCTAGAACATCAGCTCTGTTAGTTGCTGCTAGGACAATTACATTAGAATTAGTTCCAAATCCATCCATTTCTGTTAGTAATTGATTTAAAGTATTTTCTCTTTCATCATTTGATCCAGTAAAATTACTTTTACCTCTAGCCCTTCCGATAGCATCAATCTCATCTATAAAAATTATAGCAGGTGATTTATCTTTTGCCTGTTTAAACAAATCTCTAACTCTTGAGGCTCCAACCCCAACAAACATTTCTACAAAATCAGAACCAGACAAGGAAAAAAAAGGAACTTTTGCTTCCCCAGCTACAGCTTTAGCTAGAAGTGTTTTTCCAGTTCCTGGCATACCAACTAAGAGAGCTCCTTTTGGAATTTTTCCTCCAAGAGCAGTATACTTTGATGGGTTTTTTAAAAAGTCAACGATTTCTTGAACCTCCTCTTTAGCCCCTTCAAGTCCAGCAACATCTTTAAAAGTGATCTTAATATCGGTATTTTGATCAAATAGTTTAGCCTTCGATTTCCCGATGTTAAATATCTGACTTCCAGCCCCTCCAGCCCCTCCACCAGACATTCTTCTCATTAAGAATATCCAGACACCAATTATAAGTATTATTGGAAGAAAACCAATTAAAACATCTAACCATCTATTTTCAACAGTATTAAATTCATATCTAAAATCAATACCATTTGCTTCTGCCTTCTCTAACTTACGTTGGAAAAGCTCTAAATTACCAATTTCAAATTGATAATGAGGACCTTTAAGATTTTCCTGACCAAAGAAATTTGTTCCTTTAATTCTTTGATGTTCAGGTTTTGTTAGAGATTCTTTTTTTAGGGATACATGTGCTAGATTTTGATTAATAACCTTTATTTCACTGACATCCCCAGCATTTAAGTATCTTTCAAACTCACTTATGTTCGTTTTTACTGAACTATAGTTTGAATCACCACTAAAAAAGCTCATTGCTAAGAGTATTGAAATTATGAACCCGTAAATCCAGTAAATATTAAATTTAGGTTTCTGAGAATTATTATTTTTTGCTTTTTTCATTTTTAATCTTTTGTACTAAATTTTTGTTATTAATGCATCTCCCCATAATTCTTCCAAATTATAATAATCGCGAATATTTTTCTGGAAAACATGAACTACGATATCTACGTAATCAATTAATACCCACTCAGCATTATCCTCACCTTCAGTATTAAACGGTTTCTCTTTTAATTTTTTACTTATTTTTTTTTGTATTGACCCAACAATTGAGTTTACATGTGTATTTGATGTTCCATTGCAAATTACAAAATAACTGCAAAAATTATTTTTTAAATTTCTTAAATCGATTGTACAAATCTCGTCTCCTTTTACATCATTTATACTATGTATAATGTTGTCTAAAAGAATTTTTGAATCGACAATTTTTCTAATCATTAATTTATAATTTTATTGACAAATTTATGTTTTTTATTTATTAGAATTAATCAATGCAACATTTTAGGTTACGCAAACTTGATGCCACTCGATCAACCAATTTAGAACTAAAGAACTGTTTAAAAAATAATAATTTAGACTCAGGGGATGTTATTTGGTCATTAAATCAAACTGATGGTAGGGGTCAACATAAGTCTATTTGGTACGCTGAACCTAATAAGCATCTCGCATATAGTGCTTTTTTATGCTTTAAAAATTTAAAATTTGAATGGATTTATTCAATTAATTCTGCTACTTCTTTGGCAATAATTAATACATTATCACATTTTGGTGTTCCAAATTTGACTGTCAAATGGCCAAACGACATATTGTCAGGAAATAAGAAAATTTGTGGATTATTAATAGAAAATCAATTAAATAATAAAGAAATTAAATCTATAATAGGTATAGGAATTAATCTATATCAAGAATCTTTTAATGTTGACAAGTTACCAAACGCTACAAGTATTTTAATTGAAACAAATAAAATGGTTAAGCTAGATGATTTTTTAAAACAAGTTTCAATAAATTTAGAAAAGTTTTTGAGTTTATGTTCAGATTCATATGTCTCTGAGCTTAATTCTTTGTTTCACCAAAAATTATACTTTTGGAATAAAAAAATTAGATTTAAAATAAATAATAAAGTAGCTATTGCAAAAGTAAATAAGGTTCTTCTTAATGGATTAATTGAATTAAAACTTGAAAACGGAAAAATTAAACATTATTATCCTAAGCAGATTAGTATGATTTATTAATTATTCCAATTTTCAGGTGATTTTCTCCACTTTTTTAAATCATCTAAAACAGATGGATTTATAATTTTTTGTTTTAAGGCTTCAGTTAATAGAAATTCATAATCACTTAGTGTATTTAAATCAACATTTAAAGTTTCAAATTCTTTTACTGATCTCTCGAATCCATAATTAAAAATGGCAATCATTCCTAACACTTCTGTATTTTGATCTCTTATAGCTTTAACTGAATTTAAACTACTTTTTCCTGTTGAAATTAAATCTTCAACAACAACAACTTTAGAATTTTTTGTTAACGCCCCTTCAATTTGGTTTTTTCTTCCATGTTTTTTTGGTTCAGGACGAACATATATAAAGGGACAATTTAATTTTTCCGCTACAAGTACTCCAATTGCAATAGCGCCAGTAGCAACCCCAGCAATTGTTATTTTATTTCCATACAATTTTGCAATGTTAATGGCTAATATGTCACTTATATAATTTCTTATTTTTGGGTATGATAATAAAATTCGGTTATCACAATAGATTGGAGATTTCCATCCACTTGCCCATAAAAAAGGATTTTTTGGATTCAATTTTATTGCATTTATTTGTAATAAATACTTTGCAGTCTTAGATGCTACTTTTTTATCCAAAATCATATACAAATGTATAAAGTTTTTTTCAAAAATAAATCCATAGTTCTAACTACGAGTAACCGAATTGATTCAGATAGTTCGATATTAATTTACTCTGATTCTTCAAATTATTCCCAAATCATTAAACTTTTAAAATCTAAAAAATATAAAATAGTTTATTACTATAACCCAAGCCCTGAGAAGCTTATTACACATTTCGAAAAATGTTTTACAATTATTAATGCAGCCGGCGGATTGGTGATGAACAAATATTATAAGTACCTATTAATTTATCGAAACAATAAATGGGATCTACCAAAAGGACATTTAAAAAAAAAGGAGCTTGACTTAGAGGGGGCAGCAAGAGAAGTCTCAGAGGAAACTGGGATTAAAAAACTCAATCCAACTTCCATTTTATCAACTACATATCATTTTGTAAAGAGAGATAAACTTTATAAACTAAAAAGAACTAAATGGTTCTTGTTTAGTTCATCATTCAAAGGAGATCTTAAACCACAATTAGAGGAGGGTATAGTTAAAGCTGAATGGAAAACAAAAAGTGAAATCAAGAGCATTGAAAGTGAAATGTATCCAAATATTAAAAATTTATTAAATATATATTTTGATCAAAGCTTGACAGAATTTGGGACCAGTGACCTGTAATCCCCATTATTTAGGATAATCTCTCTTACAATTCCACTACTAATAAATGAGGTTTCAACCGAGGTTAATAAAAAAATAGTTTCAATTCCTGAGAGCTTTCTATTTGTATGGGCGATAGCCTTTTCAAATTCAAAATCTCCTGGATTTCTTAGTCCTCTTAAAATATAATTTGCATTGATAGTTTTACAAAAATTTACAGTCAAACCTTCGTAAGAAGTAACTGAAATCTTATTACTTTTTATAAATAAATTTTTGATAAAGTTTATTCTTTTTTCAGAGGAAAACATATATTTTTTCTCACTGTTTATACCTACCCCTATAACGATTTCATCAAATAGGTTCAAACCTCTTATGATTATATCCTCATGACCTTTAGTTATTGGATCAAATGAACCGGGAAATAGAGCTCTTCTCATTATACAATTATTTGATAAAAATATTAATTTTTATTAATAGCCTCGATTAAAAGTTTCTCAAAAAATAAATTTAAACTTATGCCTGCCGCTTTGCATTGTTTAGGAACTATACTTTGTTCCGTTAACCCCGGAACAGAATTAATTTCTAATAAGTGAGGAATATCATCTACAAAAATATACTCACTCCGACAAATACCCTTTAAATTAAACTTTTTATACAAATAGATTGATGTTTTTATAACCGAATCTATCCATTCATTGGGTATTTGTGCTGGTGTAATTTCAATCGCCTTACCCAAATATTTTGCTTCATAATCAAAGAATTCATTTTCAGAAATTATTTCAGTAACAGGTAGACATTTAATACCATCTATATCCTTATATACTCCCACTGAAACTTCTCTTCCTTTTAATTCGGATTCAATTACTACTTGACTATCTTCTTTAAAAGCATTTTTAATCGAGGGTCTTAACATTTTTTTATCGGAAACCCTGTAGACACCAAAACTACTTCCAGCTTTGTTTGCTTTAACAAAGCATGGTAGACCAATTTCATTAATAATTTCACTTTCAATAAGTTTATCCTCAGAATCTATATAGATTGATTTTGCAGTCGCGATATTAAACTTTTTAGCTTCAATCAAACAATCTTTTTTACTATAAGTTAGATTTGCAGCACTGAAATTACAACTTGTATGGGGAATATTTTTAGAGTCGAGTAAAATTGCTAATTCACCATCTTCTCCTGGTTGACCGTGAACTGCATTAAAAATCACATTGAATTTATAATTTTTTTTATTGTAGTTAAAAGAAAAATCATTTTTCGAAAATTTAATTTTTTCAATATCAGATGTTTTAATATACCACTCATCATCATTAATTATTAGTAAGAATACTTTCCATCCTGATCTACTTAATTCGTTATATACTGTGAAACCACTTTTTAAGGATATATCTTTTTCCGAGCTGTATCCTCCACAAGCGACACCAATGATTGATTTTTTTTTATCTAACATTCATTCAAAGGTATAAGAATTAATAGCAATCCAAAAGTGTTATATTTGATTTAAAAATTTAGATGAAATTCTTGAAACTTTTTTTTTCTAGGTACTTTATGGGTGAATTATTCAAAATA
>ERZ802830.2159-NODE-2159-length-18069-cov-123.071_pt1 | contig 18069 bp, 17 predicted proteins | sample MGYA00345654_ERZ802830 | MGnify/ENA primary metagenome ERZ802830 (study PRJEB30503, sample SAMEA104212375) | marine metagenome | biome: Westerlies Biome; feature: [SRF] surface water layer (ENVO:00010504) within the epipelagic zone...; material: water...
GCTTGTTGCCAAATTGATTTTTTTTGATTCATTTATTTCTCCATTTTTTCGATGATAGATTATCAATTAATTAATGTAAAGTAAACTTTACACCTTACTTCTAATTGTTTTTGGTCCATACATACAATGGACAAAAAATAAAACTATTAATATTAATTCTATTAAATCAAAGATGTATGGCGTAATCCCAAAAACTCTTAGAGAAGAAGACATAAAATAGATTAAGAGAATAAAACAGAAACTTTGATATGATTTTATTGATAGTTTATTAGCAAAGTAACTAAATATTACAAATGGCAATGACCATATAACAAAAAAAATTTCATCTGTTCTTTCGTTGATAACAGTTATCAACTTTATTCCAATTAATAAAATAATAAAAATATTTGTAATCAATTTAAAGCTCTTTAAATTAAACATTTAAAACGTTTATTAATGAAGCTATTCTAGCTCCTGATTTTTTAGCAATAGCATACTCATCAGGAGTTAGCTTATTTGAATCATTAAAGCTCTCAACATGGGAGGGTCCATATGGAGTACCCCCAGATTTTGAATTACCTAATTCTTTTATTGAATAAGGAGACCCGTGAATGATCAGTCCCTGATGAAGCATGTAAGTTAAAAGATTAAATAAAGTTGTTTCCTGTCCTCCGTGCATCGAGCTAGTTGATGTAAATGCCATTCCAGGAATATTTTCTAAGGCATTTGTAGCCCATAAATCACCAGTTGTATCTAAAAAGTATTTAAGAGGGGAGGCCATAGAACCGAATCTTGTAGGAGAGCCAAGAGCAAGGCCACTACAATTAATTAAATCATCTTTAGTGCAATAAACTTCATCTTTCTCAGGAATTTCAGGGGCTGTTTTTTCTGTAACATTAGAAACCTTAGGAACCGTTCTTAATTTTACTTGGATACCTTTTTCTTCAGCACCATCAGCTATAGCATGTGCTATGTTTCTTACTGACCCGCCGGCTGAGTAAAAAAGAATTAATAAATATCTATTTTCCATAAGTATTATTTAGCCTATGATGTCTTCCATGAAAACTAAAATTATAACCTTGTTATGCCTTTTCATAATATTTGGATGTCAAAAAAATGATGTAGAAGTATTCAATGGCTCAAACACTTCGATGGAAAAACTTAAAGGTCAATGGATAGTTGTAAACTATTGGGCAGATTGGTGTGCACCATGCATAAAAGAAATTCCAGAGCTAGTAGAGTTTGCTAATGAGAACTCTGATATTTTAGTTTATGCCTATAATTTTGATGAATTAGATTCAGAAGATCTTGCGCCTGTAGCTAAAAAATTTAAGGTTGATATACCATCTTTAATTTCGCATCCAAGAGAAATATGGGGTATAGAAACTCCTCCTGCAGTTCCTGCAACTTTTTTTATAGATCCAAATGGAGTGCTTGTTAAATCTTTTTTTAGACCTCAAACAAAAGATTCTTTAAATTCTATCTTGAGAAGCCTTCAAGAGCAGATCTAAATAATTTTCTTTCAAAAGAGATTCGGGATTAATCCTTTCTTTATTTAGATAGACAGACCAATGTAAGTGGGGACCTGTAACTCTTCCAGTTGATCCAACTTTTCCTAAAATATCACCTTTTTTAACATTACTATCAATAGATACTGAAATTTCTGACATATGACTATAGGATGATATAAGACCTTTTCCATGGTCTAGCATTATGTATTTACCAGAATAAAAAAAATCTCCAACTAAAATTATTCTCCCAGAACTTGGTGCAATTATTGTTGTACCTTCACTAGCTGCAATATCTAAAGCTAAATGAGGAGATCTTGGTTTATCATTTATAAACCTTTTTTTTCCATAACGACTTGAGATAATTCCTTCAACCGGTGAAATAAAATCAAAGCTAGGAGAAATATTATTTGTAAATGTATTTAAGGCTTTTTTAATCAGTAAAGACTCTTTATAAGCTCTATCTGAATCTGATTTACTTAAATCGACCATGGAGGGATTAGTAATAGTTATCCTTGATTCTCCAAAATCTTTTTTCTTTACTTTTATAGAATAACTACCTTTTTTTATAACAGTGTCATTGACTGAATATGGAACTGGCAAAATTACATATTCATTTCCATTAAAATTAATTACTAAATCATTATCATGAAGTATATTAATTTTTTCGTTTAATTTAATTGCAATAATTTCACCTGGAATGCCAATAAGATCAGCTTGAAGGTTTATTGAAAGAAAAAAAATAAAAATAATTTCTTTAATTTTATTTTTCATTAGATTTTTTTACTTCAATCTCTAGATAGCCCTCACCGAGTCTTGCAGATAATTTTTCACCGTCGGAAGTCTGCTTATAAGACTTAATAGCATCTCCTTTTTTATTTTGAATAATTGAGTAGCCACGATCTAAGATTGAAAGGGGACTTAAAATTATTAAGTTTTTATTAAACTCTTTTAATTTAAATGATTTTAAGGATAAATTATTTTTGATGCTCTTTGTTAAATTATTTTCATAATAATTAATTTTGTTATTTAATTCTTGAAACAAAGATTTAGGACTTTTATCCATTAGTCTTGATAAAAGAAGTTTAAAGGATTGAATATTTTTAGAATATTTCATTTCTATTTTTTGTTTCATTATTAGCTCATAAGCATCCAGTTTTTGGTTCTGTTCTCTTAGAATTGATAATGGACTTTTGATAGATAATTTTAGGGATTCAATAACTAATTTCTTTGATTTAAATGAGCTCAATAAAGTTTTTTTTAAAACAGAGCTCAACTCATCAATTCTATCCCTGATTTTAAAATTAAATTCAGTAACTAATTCTGCAGCTGCAGTAGGGGTTGGCGCTCGCATGTCTGCAACAAAATCACTAATTGTAAAATCTATTTCATGTCCAACGCCTGATATTGTTGGTATAGGGAATGTTGAAATTTCACGAGCTAACTCTTCGTTATTAAAACACCATAAATCTTCTATAGTTCCTCCACCCCTTGCCAAAATAACAACATCAATTTTATTGTCAGCATTAGATTCATTGAAGTGGATAATTCTATTCATTGCTTTTATTAGTGTTCGAGGGGCGTTGTCGCCTTGAACAACTGCAGGGCTAATACTTACCTGAGCAGATGGTGCTCTTCTTTGAAAAGTACTTAATATATCTTGAAATGCAGCTGTTGATGATGAGGTTATAACTCCGATATGTTTTGGTGAGAAAGGTATAGATAATTTATTTTGACTATCAAATAAACCTTCTGAATCTAATTTCTTTTTTAGGTTCTCAAACTGCTGCATTAAATTGCCATCTCCTGCTTGTTCAATAGTTTTTACCATTAACTGATAACGACCTGTAGCAGGATAAATACTCACTTGTCCCTTAAGAATGCATTTATTTCCATTTTCAGGTACAAAATTTAATTTAATGGCTTGAGACCTCCACATTGCACATCCAATAGCTCCGTCTTCATCCTTTAAGGTAAAATATATATGTCCAGAGCTTGGTCTAGACATATTAGAAATTTCACCTATCACTGAAATATTATTGAAAGCGTCCTCTAATAAAAATTTAGCAGATCTGTTTAATTCGCCAACAGAGATAATTTCTTTACTATGATCTACAATGAATTCGTTCATATTCAAAGTATAACTTCATGATCAAGAATTTACAGGGAACAAATTATTTTCTAATGCTTGCAACCGGCGGAATGTTGATTGGTTTTGCTCCGATCTTTGTAAAATGGAGCTATTTATCACCATCAGCTATTTCATTTTGGAGAATGTTTCTTGCTATACCTTTTTTAGTAATTTTCAATTTCTTAATTAATAAAAAAATTCTATTTAGAGTTAAAGATAAAAAAACTATTTTCTATACTGCAATAGCTTCTATTGCATTTACAACTGATCTAACTCTATGGCACTACAGCATGGATATTACCTCTGTATCAAACGCAACCATTATTGTTAACTCGGCACCAATCTTTGTTGCTCTTTTAGCTTATTTAGTTTTTAAAGAAAAACCACAGAAAGGCTTTATTTTTTCTTTTTTAATAACCTTTATTGGCATCTTTGGCTTAATAATATTTTCAAATAATTATGCTAATGGAAAATTACTTGGTGATATTCTTTGTATGGTTGCAGCGATATGGTATGCAGTTTATTTATTGATAATCTCCAAATTGGGTAAAGAAACCCCTTTAAATATTATTTTTTATACTACCTTCTTCTGTTGTCTATTCTCACTTGTACCAATGAGCTTTAGTTCAGGCTTAAATCTACCTCAATCAAATTTTGAATGGGTAAACCTTTTGCTAATGGCGTTTTTATGTCAATTTGGAGGCCAGTTTTTGATAACTTTTGGTATAGGTAACATTTCTGCTTCTAGTGGATCCATTGGCCTATTAATGCAACCACTCACCGCTACAATTCTAGCAGCCTTTATTTTCAGTGAAATTTTAAATTTAATACAAATTATATTTGTATTTATAACGTTGCTAGGAATTTATTTAGCAAGAGCCGGATTGAGTGAAAATTAAAAAATTTCAAATTAATTAAGCATATTATTTTTATAAATATAATAGTATTATTGCAACCTTAAACTTTGGGATGTATTAAAGACTCCCTTTGGATAGTGGTCTGGGGTGATTAGCTCAGTTTGGTAGAGCATCTCGTTTACACCGAGAGGGTCGGCAGTTCGAACCTGTCATCACCCACCATTTTTTGGGTTGACCTTTTATCTAAAGAAGATATTATTCAATCCATTGTTAAGTGGTCCGGTAGTTAAACGGTTATAATTCCGCCCTGTCACGGCGGCGTTCGGGGTTCGATTCCCCGTCGGACCGCCATTTAGTTATGAATATAGTTGTTTTAAGTCTATTAATATTATGCTACTCATTGGTTTTGGGTATTATATTTGCTCAAGTTCTGCTTACCGCTCCTGTAGTTTTTAAAGTATTAGATAATCAAAATGCATCTCTTTTTTTAAGAAAAATTTTTCCAAGGTATTATTTATTACTATCATTAATAACATTAATTGCTTTACTAATTTCTTATTTATTCTTTAATAAATTCGATATGTATTTTGCACTCACAGCAGTCTTCTTCTCAATTTTTGGTTATGTGATTATACCTTTAACAAATGTTGCCAAGGACAGAGGTTGGGATAACATGTTTAAAGCACTTCATAATCTAAGCGTTTTTAACACTATTATTATTTTAATAGTGTCTGTTGTTCAAATTATAAGAGTTACTAATTCCTAAAAACCCTTGAAATTAAGTTATTTGTTATTACTAATAGTTGAAGACAAGGGGATAAATTATGGCTAAGACAAAAACTAAGATATTTCAAACTGAAACAAAGCAACTATTGAAGTTGATGATTCACTCGCTTTATTCAAACAAAGAGATATTTATTCGTGAATTAGTGTCAAATGCATCAGATGCGCTAGATAAATTAAGATTTAAAGCAGTTGAAGACAAAGGAATATCAAAATTTAATAAAGATTTAAAAATAGATGTAAAAATTGTAAAAGAAGAAAATAAAATCATAATTTCAGATAATGGAATAGGAATGTCGGAAGAAGAACTTGTTGCTAACATTGGAACTATTGCAAGATCAGGAACAGCATCTTTTTTAGATAATATTACAGGTGACAAGAAGAAAGATTCAAATTTAATTGGACAATTTGGTGTTGGTTTTTATTCTGCATTCATGGTGGCAGAAAAGGTTCAGGTTATATCCAAATCAGTATTTGAGAAAAATGATATCGCTACTCTTTGGGAAAGCAATGGAGAAGAAAAATATAAGCTGCAACAAACCACAAAAGAGACTAACGGAACAGACATTATTATTCATTTAAATGAAGAAAACTTTGAGTTTGCTGAAGAGGGCAGGATTAAATTTCTTTTAGAAAAGTATTCTCAATATATTAATTTTCCTCTTAATCTTATAAGTGAAGCTGACGAATCAACAAGAATTAATGATGCAGACGCATTGTGGTTAAAACCTAAAAGATCAATAAAAGATAAAGAGTATAAAGAATTCTATAAATTTATAACTTTTGATCAAGAAGATCCAATACTATGGGTTCATAATAAAGTTGAGGGTAAAAACGAATACTCCAATTTACTTTATATTCCATCAAAGCCTCCCTTTGACTTATGGAACAGAGAATCTCCAAGAGGTGTAAAGTTATATATCCAGAGAGTTTTTATCATGGATGATGCTTCAAACTTTTTACCCTTATATCTAAGATTTGTTAGAGGTATTATTGATACAAATGATCTCCCTCTTAATGTATCAAGAGAGATTCTTCAACAACATCAACTTGTCGACACTATAAAAAAAGCAGTAACAAAAAGAGTATTGGAATCATTAAAGTCTCTAAAAGAAGATTCATTTGATGGTTATAAAGAATTTTGGAAAGAGTATGGACTTGTTTTAAAAGAAGGTACTGCGGAAGATTTTGAGAATAAAGAATCAATTGCAAGCTTATTTTTATTTTCATCAACTAATACAACCACAAATGATATCGATCAAAGCTTAGATAACTACATTGAAAGAATGAGTGAAGACCAAGAGAAAATTTATTATTGTGTTGCTGATACATATGAAGCTGCTGCAAACTCGCCACATATTGAAGGATTAAAATCTAAGGGTACAGAAGTTTTATTACTCACAGACAGAATTGATGAGTGGGTTATGACAGGTTTAATGGAGTACAAAGGTAAGGAAATAGTTAATGTTGCTAAGGAAGATGTTTCATCTGATGAATCTAGTAAAAAAGTATCAGAATCTGATCAAGGTCTTGTTGAAAAAATAAAAAAACAACTTGATGCAAAAGTATCTGAGGTAGTGATTAGCTCAAGACTAACAACATCAGCAACCTGCATAGTAGTTCCCAAACATGAGCCAGGAGCACAACTGAGAAAAATTTTAGAAGCATCTGGCCAATCAATGCCATCTTCAAAACCTATTTTTGAAATAAATACGAAACATAAACTTGTGAAGAAATTAAATGATCTCAAAGGTAAGCAATTTAATTCTTTCGTCGACTTTTTATATGACTACGCAATTATCGCTGAGGGTGGATCTCCTCATGATCCTGCTAAATATTTAAGACAGTTAGATAAATATTTATCATAATTATGAAAGTTTCAGTTCTTGGGGGTGGAAGTTTTGGAACTGTTCTTGCAAATATTGCTGCATCCAATGGAAATAACGTAGATTTATGGGTTCGTGATAGTGAACAAGCTCTCAGAATCAATTCAGAAGGAGCAAATTCTACATATCATCCTGAGCTTAAATTATCAGAAAATATTCAAGCATCTGAAATATTAGAAGATGTTGTTAAAGACTCTTCATTAATTCTAATAGCTACACCCAGTTTAATATTTGAAAATATTGTTAAAAGGATAGTTCCTTTTATTAAAGAAGGTGCTCATATTGTTTCTTGTACAAAAGGAATTAAATCTAATCCATTTAGATCTATGTCAGAAATAATTTCAGTTAACGTAAACTCTAGTAAGAACAAGGTTGGTGTTTTAAGTGGTCCCAATCTAGCAAAAGAAATTGCAGAAAAAAAAGTAACTGGCACTGTTATAGCAAGTTTAGATAATACTTTAATAAATGATGTAAAAATGGTTTTAGCATCTGAAACTTTTAAAGTTTATTCAAGTAATGATGTTCAGGGTATAGAACTTGCAGGCTCTTTAAAGAATGTTTATGCAATTATATGCGGCATAGCAGATTCATTGGATGTAGGAGAAAATGCTGTTGGACTAATTTTGACAAGAAGTATGGCAGAAATGAGCAGATTTGCTGTTGCCAGAGGAGCTAATCCAATAACTTTTTTAGGTCTAGCAGGAATGGGCGACTTAGTTGCAACTTGCTCCTCTAATCTTTCACGCAATTTTCAATTTGGTTTTAATATAGGTAAAGGATTATCCATCAGCGAATCAAAGGATAAAGTTGGTCAAGTTGCAGAGGGAATTCGAACTTTAGAAGTAATTAAAGAAGAATCAGAAAAGCTTAAGATCAAGATGCCATTGTTAGATTCCTTATACAGTATTCTTTACGAAGAAAAACCTGTCGGTACAATAATAGACGATCTAATTAATAATCCACACGAAGTTGATGTAGAATTTACATATTAGGAAAAAATTATTATGAATAGAATTGACATAGATAAAGAAGAAATTTTAAAAACCAGTAAATGGGTAAGGTTTCTATTTATGGTTGTTTATGCTTTTGTAATCAATTTTGTTTTAACTATTTGCATTGGATTAGCATTTATTCAATTCCTATTCTTTTTATTTACGTCAAAAGTTAATGGTTCAATAGCTGATTTTAATAGCCATATCGTTGAATTTTTTCATGATTGTATAGCATTCCTTTTATTTGCTACTGAAGACAAGCCATTTCCTTTTAAATCAACTGAGACAGTTGATGAAAATACAGAAGAGGCGGAAATAATAGAAGCAGAGGTTGATTCAACTAATTCTGATGAAGATGAGCCTAGCGAAGTCGAAGAAGAAAAAGATAAATAATATTATTAACTGACTAATTTTTTTGCAGACTGCATAGTATGCAAAATAAGAGTATTAATTGTCATTGGGCCTACTCCTCCAGGGACAGGAGTGTACGCTGATGATATATGGTCCATTTCAGACAAATCTATATCACCACATTTTTCTGGATGGAATCCAGCATCTATAACAATTGCATCTTGCTTTATCCATTCAGTCTTAACAAACCTTGGTATCCCAACTGCTCCAACAATTAAATCAGCTTGTTTAATTATTGATTCAATATTTGTTGTTCTGGAGTGACAAATAGTTACTGTTGCATTTAAATTGAGCAACATCATTGCCATCGGCTTGCCTAGTATAGGACTTCTACCTACAACAACAGCATTAAGACCCTGGACTTCCAATTCATAATGTTTTATTAGTCTTATAATTCCGGCTGGAGTACAGGAACCATATGCACTAAGCCCCATTGACATATTTCCGAAGCCAAGACATGTAACACCATCGACATCTTTTTCAATATCGATAGCGTCAAAACATTTTCTTTCATCAATTTGAGACGGAACAGGATGTTGTAAAAGGATTCCATGCACATTTTTATCTGAGTTAAGCTTTTCAATAGTTTCAAGCAAATCATCAGTAGTTGTTGTTTCAGGTAATTCAACAGCAATAGACTGCATTCCAACTTTTTTACATGTATTTCTTTTCATACGTACATAAGTTTCTGATGCGGGATCGTTGCCTACTAATATAGTTGCCAAAGTAGGTTGAATTCCCTTAGAGAGAAGTTCAGAAACTTCAGTTTTAATATGCTCTTCGCTCAGAGTTGCTAATTTTTTTCCATCTAATATTTTTGCTGTCATTAAAATATTATCGCACTTATTAATTTTTATGCACGTGAAGATTGCTTATTTATTATATAAACTTTAATATTTGCACCCTCGGGGTATAGCGCAGTCTGGTAGCGCACTCGCTTTGGGAGCGAGTGGTCGTAAGTTCGAATCTTACTACCCCGACCATGCGCCTGTAGCTCAGCTGGATAGAGCAACTGCCTTCTAAGCAGTGGGTCAGGAGTTCGAATCTCTTCAGGCGCGCCATTTTTTCTTATATAATTTTAATATGATAAATTTTTTTAGAAATAAAGCTTTAAAAGGCTCAGAGCTCTTATTTAAAAAGAACAGATATTATTTAGCTAAAGGATTGGTAAACGATGAGTTGCTTTCTTATGTTCAGGATTCATGGAAGGGTTATGACAAATATCCATTTGATTCCATTTTTGTAAAAAAACAGGGCATTCATAAAGAAAACTCTAAATGGAAAGACGAATTTGAAACGATTGAGTTTGGTGCTGCGCCTTTCGGAACTATTTTATTAACTAGATTACAAAAAGAAATAGAGAAAATTATAAATATTAAACTTATTCCTACCTATAACTATTCAAGAAAATATTTTAGGAATTCAGTTTTATACGCACACAGAGATAGGCCAAGTTGTGAAATTAGTGCAACAATTTGTATTGATCAAGATACAGACAACAAAAAACCATGGCCGATTTGGCTTAAGAATGATAAAAATTATGCTAATCAAACCTATGCTGGTGCATATGAAATTTCTCAAAAACTAGATGAGGATCTAAGAAAACAATCAGGCTGTAAAAAAATCTTAATGGAACCTGGTGATGTTTTAATTTATCAAGGTATCAATGTTCTTCACTGGAGGGATCAACTAGAAGGAAATTTTTCAAAGAATGTTTTTATTCACTATGTAAATAAAAATGGCCCCTTATTTAAAGATCATCCAGAATTAGCTTGGGATGGAAGAGAGTCGGCTTACTCAGACTATGATGCAGATTTCAAAAATTATAAATTGGTTCAAGATCTCAATGAAAAGTCTGAAAATAATCCAGATTGGCTAAAAAGCAGGGCATGCAAAGGTATCTCGAAGATTGATTAAATATATGCTCCAAACATATAGTAAAATATAAAAATCATGACAATAAAAAGATAAAAATTCTTTTTCGTTTTATTTTTCATATGAACAAATTTAACAAATCGTAATGAATATTGTATCAGCTTTATATAAATTTTCTTTGATAGAAAGTCCCAATATACTCCAGTCAAAAATTAGAAGAAAGTTAAAATCTCTATCCATACTTGGGACTATTCTAGTTGGCAAAGAGGGATTGAACGGAACTATTTCTGGTAAAAAAGAAAATATAGATAAAGCAATAAAATATATTAAAAATATTGATGGCTTCTGTGATATAGATGTTAAATTTTCTAAATCTTTAGTAAACCCGTTTATAAGATTAAAAATTAAATTAAAAGATGAAATAGTTACTATTGGCGATAAATCTATTAATCCTAATAAACAAGTCGGTAAATATGTGAATCCTGAAGAATGGAATGACTTAATATCTAATAAAAATACTATTCTTATAGATACAAGAAATAATTATGAGCATTCAATTGGAACTTTTAAAAACTCTTTGAATCCAAATACGATCAAATTTAGGGAATTCCCTGAATGGGTTAGAAAGCAAAAATTTTCTGATAATGAAAAGCAAAATAGGAAATTCGCTATGTTTTGTACTGGCGGCATAAGATGTGAAAAAGCATCCTCATTTATGCTCAAAGAGGGATTCAAAGATGTCAGTCATTTAAAAGGCGGGATACTAAATTACTTTGACTCGGTCCCGAAGAACGAAAGCAAATGGAAAGGGGAGTGTTTTGTATTTGACGATAGAGTATCAGTAAAACATGATCTGACTGAAGGAAGTTATGATATGTGCCACGGTTGTAGAATGCCAATTACCAATGAAGATAAAGCAACAGACGAATATATAAAAGGTGTAGCATGTCCAAGTTGTTTTTTTGAAAAAACTCAAGAACAAAAGGCAAGATATATGAGCAGACAAAAACAAGTAGATCTAGCGAAAGAAAGGAATCAAAAACATATTGGACCAAAAGATAAGAAACTGAAAAAATGAATTATCCAATTTTATATTCCTTCAGAAGATGTCCTTACGCAATGAGAGCTAGAATGGCATTAAATTTAGCTAACATTAGATGTGAAATTAGAGAGGTTAGTCTAAAAAACAAACCACAATCTATGATTAAGCTATCACCAAAAGCTACTGTTCCAGTTCTGTATGTTAACAACAAAGTTATTGATGAAAGTATTGAAATCATTAATTGGGCTTTATTAAAAAAGGATATTTTTAAAAACAGACTATCTCAAGAGCAAGCGGAATACAGTAACGAGATTATAAGATTATTTGATGAAGAATTTAAACCTAGCCTGGATAGATATAAATATAACAACAGATATAAAAATGAGAATAGAGAGGAGCATAAAAAAAAGTGTTTAAAGATTTTAAAAAAAATTGAAATTAATATGAATTCTTCATCTAAATGGTTTTTTTCTGATGATATAAATAAAATAGATATTTCAATACTTCCTTTCGTGAGGCAATTTAGATTGGCTGATGAATGTTGGTTTGATAACACTAATGAGCTTGCTAGAACTAAGCAATGGTTGGATTCTTTTTTAAAAAGTAGTTTATTTAGAAACATCATGATTAAAAAAGAGAATTGGGTTGATGGAGACAAACCAATATACTTTCCCTATGAGCAATAAAAAATTAATTATTCTTATTTTTAATCTATAATGTCTCGTTTCGTGGCGGGCGTAGCTCAGTAGGTTAGAGCGCTGGATTGTGGCTCCGGAGGCCGTGGGTTCGAACCCCATCGCTCGCCCCATTTTTTAAATTGGTGAACAATTATGACGAGTAAAGTTAAAAAATTAAAAGATCTTGAAAGAAAGCTTACTGTTTCTATACCTGTTGAGGAATATGATAAAAAATTCCAATCTAAGATTAATAATATCAAAGGTAAGGCCAAGCTTGATGGCTTTAGAAAAGGAAAAGTTCCAAATGATGTTCTAGAGCAAAGATATGGTCCATCCATTCATGCAGATGTTGTAAATGAGTTAATTCAGAGTTCTTATCCAACTGCTTTAACAGATAACAAACTTAATCCTGCATCAGCTCCCACAATAAATCTTGAGAGTGAAGATCCCAAAAAACCTATATCGTTTTCTGCTGTGTTTGAAGTCTTTCCAGACATTAAACCAAAGTTAAGTAGATGGACAAATTATGAAAATTTTTCAATTTCGATATCTGCTGATGATTTAGATTTAGCTATTGAAGACATTTTAAAGCGTTATGGAGAGTGGAGTGATGTCACTCGCCCATCAAGAGAAGACGATCAAGTTATCATAGACTTTGTTGGCATGATTGACGGCGAAGAGTTTGAAGGTAACTCTGCTAAAGATTTTAAATTAGTGTTAGGAAGTAAATCAATGATTCCTGGTTTTGAGGATGCAATTATTGGGAAAAAACCTTCTGAATTTTCTATAAAATCTACTTTTCCTGATGATTATTTTAAAAAAGACCTTGCAGGCATTGAAGCAAACTTCAAAATAAATTTAAAAACAGTTCAAGAGCTTAAAATTGCTCAAATTGGAGAAGATTTATTTAGCAAACTTGAGATGGATGTTAAAGATGAGCCAGCATTTAGAAAAGAAATTTCAAGTAGAATGCAAAAAGAAATTGAAGTTCAAGAAAAAGATCTCACTAAAGAGTCCATGTATGAAGCTCTTCTAAAAACAAATAAATTCAATGTTCCCAACGTAACCGTAAAGGAGCAAGCAGATTTGATGAGAAAAGATGCTTTAATGAGAATTGGTCATTCAGAAGAAAATGCAGGTGAAGATTTATTTCCAATAGATTCATTTATGGAAAATGCTCAGAAAAGAGTTAAATTAGATCTATTATTTGCAGAATTGGTAAAACATTTTGATCTAAAAGTTGATCAAGAGATGTTGGACTCTTTTATTGAAAAGGAGTCGAAAAAATATAAAGATTCTGATCAATTTAAACAATGGATTTCAGGACAACCTCAGCAACTTGATCAATTCAAAATGATAGCTTTAGAAGAACAATTGGTTGAAAAATTAGAAAATGCCCTAAAATCAAAGGATAAGGTGATAAAATTTTCAGAACTTTCTAATAAATAAAATATATGAACGAAATTAAGTCAGCATTAATACCAATGGTTATCGAGCAAACTCCTCGTGGGGAGAGATCATTTGATATTTATTCAAGATTACTTAAAGAAAGAGTAATTTTCTTATCAGGTCCTGTAGATGACTATATGTCAAATGTTGTTGTTGCTCAGCTTCTATTTTTGGAATCAGAAAATCCTGATAAAGATATATCCATTTATATTAATTCTCCTGGTGGAAGTATATCGGCAGGTCTAGCAATTTATGACACGATGCAATTTGTTTCTCCGTCAATTTCTACTTTGTGTATTGGACAAGCCGCTAGTATGGGAGCAATTCTTCTAGCTGGAGGAGATAAGGGAAAAAGATTTGCGTTACCTAACTCTAGAATTATGATTCATCAGCCACTTGGTGGCTTTCAGGGACAAGCCTCTGATTTTGAGATTCATGCAAAAGAAATATTACATATGAAAACTGTTGTTAATCAGATTTTATCCAAACATACAGGACAGACTATTAAAAAAGTTGAAAAAGATACAGATAGAGATAATTTTTTAGATGCTTCTGCTGCAATTAAATACGGTATTGTAGATTCAGTGCTAAATGAACGTGAGGTAACTAATGCCAAGTGATACATCCTCAGATAAATTAAACTGTTCATTTTGTGGAAAAGTTCAAGATGATGTAAAAAAACTAATTGCTGGACCTAGTGTATATATTTGTAACGAATGCGTTGATCTTTGTAACGACATAATTGAAGAAGAAATTAAAAGTGAAGAAGATGTATCAGTTGAAGAATTACCATCTCCAGTAGAAATATTTAATAAACTTGATGAATATGTGATTGGTCAAGAAAAAGCAAAAAAAGTTCTGTCCGTTGCTGTTTATAATCACTATAAAAGATTAAGAAAAAACAATTCTAAAGATGCTGTTGAGCTGCAAAAGAGCAATGTTCTTTTACTTGGCCCAACCGGAAGTGGTAAAACTTTATTAGCCCAGACTTTAGCTAAAATCTTAAATGTTCCGTTTACAATCGCGGATGCTACAACATTAACTGAGGCTGGCTATGTTGGAGAGGATGTAGAGAATATTATTCAGAAATTATTACAAAAATCTGATTATGATCCTGAAAGAGCTCAATTAGGAATAGTCTATATTGATGAAATTGATAAGATTGCAAGGAAGTCAGACAACCCATCAATAACAAGAGATGTTTCTGGAGAAGGAGTTCAGCAAGCTCTATTGAAATTAATTGAGGGAACAGTTGCATCAATTCCTCCACAAGGTGGCAGGAAACATCCTCAACAAGAGTTTATTCAAATAGATACATCGAACATATTATTTATATGTGGTGGAGCATTTTCAGGTTTAGATAAAGTTATAAATAATAGAAATAGCAACATTGGTATTGGATTTAAAGCTGAGGTCAGTAAAAAATCTAACGTCCTCCCAATCACAAACAATATCGACGACTTAGAACCAGAAGATCTTGTTAAATATGGCTTAATACCTGAATTTGTAGGCAGACTTCCTGTAATATCAAATCTTCATGAATTAGATGAACATGCACTTGTTAGAATTTTAAAAGAACCAAAGAATGCACTAGTTAACCAATATAAACATTTATTTGAAATTGACGATGTTGAATTAACATTTAGAGATGAGGCATTGGTAGAAATTGCGAAACAAGCTATTAAAAGGAAAACAGGAGCCCGCGGTCTTCGTTCAATAATGGAAGATCTTCTCATGGAAACTATGTTTGGACTTCCAAATACAGATCTTGAAAAAGTAATAATTGATGAGAACACTGTCATATCCAAATCTGAACCAATCAAATTATTAAAAACTACTTCAAAAAAATCATCATCAGCTAATTGATATTTTCATAACTATCCCTATATTTAGTCTATGAAAGAAATAAAATCAGACCTCCCGTTAATACCCCTCAGAGACGTTGTAGTATTTCCTGGAATAGTTACAACTCTTTTTGTTGGAAGATCAAAATCTGTTGAGGCTTTAAATGTAGCAATGTCTTCTAATAAAAAACTTGTTCTTGTGAGTCAAACAGATCCAGCAATTGAAGATCCACAATTTGATGACTTATATAAAAGTGCATCAATAAGTAACCTCCTTCAATTAATTAAGCTTCCAGATGGAACAATGAAAGTTCTTGTTGAGGGATACAAAAGATGCTCTATTGAAAAATTAATTGAAAAAGATGGATACGATGTAGCAAGAGTAATAAATATTGAAGACATTCCATTAAAAGAAGCAGACGCATCTAATCTTGTAAGATTTATAAAAGCAAAGTTTGAAGATTACATTGGAATAACTAAAAGAATTCCACCTGAAATAGTTTCTACTGTTGACTCTTTGGATGATCTTTCAAGGCTCATAGATACTATTACAGGTCACTTGCCTATTGAAACATCAAAGAAACAAGAAATTTTAGAAATACCCGACCTTAAAGACAGGGCTGAAAAAGTTTTAATGTTTATAGAATCTCAACTTGATGTTGTTGATGTTGAGAAAAAAATTAGAGAAAGAGTTAAGAAGCAAATGGAAAAATCTCAGAGAGAGTATTATCTTAATGAGCAAATCAAGGCAGCACAAAAAGAGCTAGGTGAGATAGGTGAAGAGGGTGATGAACTTGAGGCTTTAGAAGAAAAAATAAAATCAGTGGGAATGCCAAAAGATGCATTGAAAAAAGCTAAAAGTGAATTAGCTAAATTTAAGCATATGTCACCGTCATCTGCAGAAGCATCTGTTGTTAGATCATATCTAGATTGTTTGGTTGATGTTCCTTGGAAAAAGAAATCTAAAGTAAAAACAGATATACAAGCTTCCTTAGATATCTTAGAAGAAGATCACTATGGCTTAGAAGAAGTTAAAGAAAGAATTATTGAATATTTAGCAGTCCAAAAAAGAGTCAAGTCAATGAAAGCACCTGTACTATGCTTAGTTGGGCCTCCTGGAGTAGGAAAGACCTCACTTGGAGAATCCATTGCTAGAGCTACAAACAGAAAATTTGTCAGAATGTCTCTGGGCGGGGTGAGAGATGAATCTGAAATTAGAGGACACCGAAGAACATATATTGGATCTATGCCAGGAAAGATAATACAAAAACTTTCCAAAGTGGGTGTAAAGAATCCACTTTTCTTGCTAGATGAGATTGATAAAATTGGCATGGATCACAGAGGCGATCCAGCTTCTGCTTTATTAGAAGTGCTGGACCCGGAACAGAATAATACCTTTAGTGATCACTATCTTGAAGTTGATTACGATCTCTCTGAAGTAATGTTTGTTTGTACTGCTAATAGTTTAAATATACCAACACCGTTGCTGGATAGAATGGAAATAATAAGAATACCTGGTTACATTGAAGATGAGAAATTAAATATTGCTTCAAAGTATTTATTACCAAAACAAATGGAACGAAACGGAATTAAAGAAAAAGAAATTAATTTTAATAAAGAGGTAATTTTGTCATTAATTAGATATTACACAAGAGAAGCTGGTGTGAGAGGCCTTGAAAGACAATTAGCAAAAATACTTAGAAAAGTTGTAAAAGAGAGATTGCTTGCAAAGAACAGTCCAACCAAGCCGACTGCAATAACTAATAAAAATTTAGAAAAATTTTCAGGGGTTAAAAAATTCAAATATGGAATAGCTGAAAAAGATAATGCAATCGGACAAGTTACTGGTCTAGCATGGACAGAAGTTGGTGGAGAACTCCTTACAATTGAAGCATCTCATATAGAAGGCAAAGGTAGAATTATTAAGACTGGATCTCTTGGGGATGTTATGCAAGAGTCAATTCAGGCAGCTTTAACTGTTGTTAGGTCAAGAGCAAATTCTCTAGGAATTAAATCTGATTTTTACGAAAAGCATGATGTTCATATTCATGTTCCTGAAGGAGCAACACCAAAAGACGGACCAAGCGCTGGTGGGGCAATGGCAATATCATTGATATCTGTATTTACTGGTATACCTGTTAGGGCAGATACGGCTATGACAGGTGAGATAACTTTACGTGGTCAAATATTAAAAATTGGTGGCCTAAAAGAAAAATTATTAGCTGCAAAAAGAGGCGGCATTAAAAACGTAATAATACCTAAAGAAAATGAGGCTGATCTGCAAGAGATACCTGATCAGATCACCAAGTCTTTAAATATAATTCCAGTTGAGTGGATTGATGAAGTAATATCTTCAGCATTAGTTAAAGAACCTATTCCAAGTTCAAAGAGTGCTCCTAATGAAAAAACAAAAAATACTAAGAGCACAAGAACAAAACCTGAAAATAAACAAGCACACTAAAAAGCCTTTATTTACTTGACTTTTAGCCTTAAAAAGCTTTTGATAGAAGGGTATTTATATAAATAAAATTACACAGAGGAGTATTTAATATGAATAAATCAGATTTGATTGATGCAGTAGCAGGTGACGCAGATATTTCTAAAGCTTCAGCAGGCAGAGCTGTTGATGCAGTTT
>ERZ802830.2160-NODE-2160-length-18062-cov-7.07636_pt1 | contig 18062 bp, 19 predicted proteins | sample MGYA00345654_ERZ802830 | MGnify/ENA primary metagenome ERZ802830 (study PRJEB30503, sample SAMEA104212375) | marine metagenome | biome: Westerlies Biome; feature: [SRF] surface water layer (ENVO:00010504) within the epipelagic zone...; material: water...
CATCTTTTTTTATAGTGATCATGGTGGACCATTTCCAAGATATAAAAGAGCAATTTATGAAACCGGAACAAAAGTCCCATTTTTGGTGAAATTTCCAAATAATAAATATGCTAACACAACTAATAATGATCTACTAAGTTTTATAGATCTTGCTCCAACAATGCTTAATATAGCCCAATTGAAAGTCCCTAGATACATACAAGGGCATTCTTTTATAGAAAATCAAGATTATATTCCACGAAAATTACTTTTCACAGCATCAGATCGCTTTGATGGACAGTTTGATAGAATTAGAGCAGTTAGGGGTGGGAGATATAAACTCATTAGAAATTATGAGTTAACTAAGCCTCATGCTTTAGATGTTAAGTACAGAAACCAAATGCCTTTGATGCGTCATTTAAAGCATTTAGATAGTTTAAAACAACTTAATGAATCACAATCATTATGGTTTAATGTACCCAAATCAAATTTTGAGTTCTATGATTTAATAAATGATCCTTATGAAATAAATAATTTAATTAATGATAGCTTTTATGAAAATGATATAAAATTTTTACAAAAGGCTCTCAATTCATGGGTTCGGAAAACAAAAGACAAAGGAGAAATAAATGAATACGATCTCATAAAATCTGCCTATATTCAGTGATTAAAATTATAATGATGAATGGCAGAGTTTATCAAATTATATAATAGCAATAATAATCCTAAAACTTTAGAACACATTGTAAATGTCCTAAAGCAAGGCGGTTTAATTATTTATCCTACTGATACTGTTTATGGTTTAGGCTGTGACTTTACTAACCTAAAAGCGCTTCAGCGAATAGCCAATATCAAAGGGGTAAAACTTGATAAATCAAATTTTTCATTCATTTGTTCTGACTTGAGTAATTTAAGTGATTATGCAAAACAGTTAAATTCATCTGAATTCAAATTGATTAAAAGGGCACTTCCAGGACCCTATACTTTTGTTTTGAAAAGTTCTAAATCGCTTCCACACTATTTCAAAAAGAAGAAAACTGTAGGAATTAGAGTACCAGATCATCCTATAGCAGTTTCAATTGTAGATTTATTAGGAAACCCAATAATTTCAACTTCTATCCATGATGAAGATGATGTTATTGAATATACAACAGACCCTGAATTGATTTATGAAAAGTGGTCTGGATTAGTAGATATAGTTATAGATGCTGGTTTTGGAGGTAATGAACCTTCTACGGTTATTGATTTGTCTAAGAATGACATCCAAATCATAAGGAAAGGTAAGGGAAATATTGATATACTATAAAAAAAGCCAGCATTAAGCTGGCTTTTATATTTATTCTTCGTTTGGTTGTTCTGTTGGTGGTTTTTGTTGTTCAGGTTCACCCTCAGACAGATTTTTCATTTCTTTTTCTATCATTTCATAAAATTGATCAATTTTGGGAAGAACTACTATACGCGTTCTTCTATTAGTTGCTCTATTTTCTGTTGTGGTATTTTCTACTAAAGGCATAAATGAACTTCTTCCAGCAGCAATAAGTTGTTGAGGATTGACCTCTAAACTTTCTAATACTCTTACAACTGATGTAGCGCGTTTAACACTTAAATCCCAATTATCAATTAAAACACCCTTTGAATATGGTACATTATCCGTATGTGATTCAACCATAGCCTCAAAATCAGGTTTACTATTAATTACTTTAGCAACGTCTGCAAGAACTGTTTTTGCAGCATCAGTTACGTTATAACTTCCACTTTTAAATAAAAGCTTGTCAGCAATTGAAATAAAAACAACACCTTTTTCTACATTAACTTGGATATTAGGATTATCAATACCTACAGCAGCCTTAAGACTTGAAACAACAGCTAGAGTAACACTGTCTTTTCTGTTTAATGCATCTTGAAGTCTAGTTATTTTTAAATCACGTTCTTGTAAACTTTCAAGAGACTTCTCGAGATTTTCAGCACCTTTTTGTGTAAGTGTTGTTAGGTTACCTTTAGTATCAATTAGATCCTGATTTGCTCTTCTTAAATCATTTAATTGGTCGCGCATGGCTTCAACTCTTGCATTGGCAGCCGCATAATCAGTAAGACAACTATTAAGCTTTACTGTCGCTGTATCTAGTAATTCTTCTTTTTCTTTAAGTCTTGCTTCAAGTTCAGTGAATTGTTTTTTTGAAACACAAGAACTTAAAAGTAGTGTGGAAAAAATTCCAAAAATCAATAATTGCTTCATAAATTATATAATTAGATGATTAATCAAAATTAAAAAAAAAACACATTTGTAAAGGGTTTTAGATAAAATTATTCTTATCCAGAAAGACTTTTAAAGGTTTTCAATCTTTTTATATAATATAACCATAAAATCGAAACCTTATTGTAATAATTTTTTCTTTTTAATAATATTTTCTTGCGTTTTCTAATCATTCTAGGGATAAGTACATAAAAATTTAGATGTGCTTTAATCACTGCCAAAAAATGAAGGTGTCCTTTGTTATTTGTATTTTTTAATAATAAATAAACCGCAGCTATACCATCAAGAATTAATCTTGAAAGGATTAACAGAGAAGGATTTGGGCTGTTTTTGAGGATTGTAAATAAACTATTTCTGAAATTAAGGTACGTTTTGTTAGGATTTAAGTGGTTAAGAGTTCCACCTCCTAAATGATATACAGTAGATTCTTTACAAAACTTAATATTATAAGAAGCATTAAATAAACGCCAGCACAAATCAATTTCTTCCATATGGGCAAAATAATCTGTGTCAAATCCACCAACTTCATGAAATACGTTATTTCTTATAAAAAAACATGCACCACTTGCCCAAAAAATAGAGGCATTATCATATTGATTAAGATCTTCCTCAATGAAATCAAAAATTCGACCTCTACAATAAGGATAGCCAAAACGATCTATATAACCTCCAGCAGCTCCCGCATATTCAAAGTATTTTGGATTTTTTTTATCAAGAATTTTAGGTTGAACAACAGCAGTTTGAGATTCTTTATCAAAAATATTTAAAATAGGATTTAACCAATTTTCTGAAACCTTTACGTCGTTATTCAACAAACAAAGTATGGGTTCTTTTATATGTATTAAAGCATCTTGATACCCTTTAGCATACCCTCCATTAGATCTGTTTTTAATAACTTTTACTTCAGGGTATTTAGAATTTATAAAAGCAACACTATCATCAGTTGATGCATTATCTGCAACATATACATTAGCAAGGTCAGATGAATATTTAAGAATGCTAGGTAAAAAACGTTCTAGTAATAATTTACCATTCCAATTTAGTATTATTATTGCTATTTTCATGGCTGTTTATAATCAGGTAATCCTTTTATAAAATTATAATTTTGAGAAGCGTAATTCATGGTGCAAAAATAATGATTTATCCCGTTAGTAATCATTAAATAATTGGCGTTTAAAGCCATATTATATCTAGCAATTTGATCAAAAGTATCTTGTGAAATACTTATTTTAGATGCTTTACATTCTACTAAAATATTTACTTTACCAAACGAATCATAGACTACAATGTCATAGCGTTTACTCAAACCGTTTACAGTGATTTTTTTTTCAATGTTAATTAATGATTTCGGATATTTTTTTTCAATTAATAAATACATCAAGCAGTGTTGTCTAACCCACTCCTCAGGTTGAAGAATTACATATTTTTTACGAATAACATCAAATATAAAGCGGTTATTTTCGCTACTTTTGAATTTAAATTTATATTCAGGAAAATTTAGTTTGATCACTTAACAAATTTGATGATTTTTTTTTAATGAAAGAAGTAAAAGCAATTATTAAGAACATTAAAGACAGAAACTTTAATCCCCTCTACTTTTTGATGGGAGATGAACCCTTTTACATTGATCAAATTTCTAATGCTATAGCAAGTTCAGTGCTTTCTGAGGATGAAAAAGGTTTTAATCAAACAATATTTTATGGTAGAGATGTTTCAATAGAAGAAGTAATAGGTCATGCTAAACGTTTTCCAATGATGTCTGAATTTCAAGTAATTATTGTTAAAGAAGCTCAAGATTTATCAAGACAAATAGAACAATTAATTCCTTATGTAGATAACCCTCAAACAAGTACCATTCTTGTTATAAATTATAAATACAAAAAACTTGATAAACGAAAAGGACTTTACAAAGCATTAAAAAAGCAAAATGCTACAATTCTTGAAACTAAAAAACTATATGACAATCAAATAGCAGATTGGGTTTCCATTTCGGTAACCTCTAAAGGTTACTCTATATCTATGAAAGCTTCTCATTTGATGGTTGAGTATTTAGGTAACGATTTGAGTAAAATTAATAATGAAATAGAAAAATTAACTGGACTAGTAGAGGCAAACGAAACTATAACGCCAGAATTAATTGAGTCTTATATTGGTATTAGTAAAGACTACAATAATTTTGAACTTAAAAAGGCTATTGGTGTTAAAGATGTCCAAAAAGTATTTATAATAGCGAAGTATTTTTCCGAAAACCCAAAAGATCATCCATTTATATTAACAGTTACTACGCTCTTTAATTTTTTTTCACAGTTAATGATATATCATGGTTTAGCTGATAAATCTAAAGCAAATGTAGCATCGTTTTTAGGAATTAAACCTTATTTTGTTTCAGAATATTCAACAGCCTCTAAATTCTATCCTATGAAAAAAGTGAGTAAAATAATCTCTACGCTTCGTACATATGATTTAAAAGGTAAAGGTGTGAATGCCCAAAATTTAAAAGCTTCGGATCTTCTTAATGAGATGCTAATTGATATTTTAGCTTAGATTAATTGCGTTCTTTTTTAATTACTCAATTTATAAAATCATGAATATTATTAGGTTTACTATAAACTTTTTAATCTGTAATTTTACACTTAATAAAATTGATAAAATATGACAAAAATAAACTGGATTAAAGTTAAAGATTTCAAAGATATTACTTATCACAAGTCAGATGGAGTTGCAAGAATAGCCTTTAACAGACCTGATGTTAGAAATGCTTTCAGACCACAAACAACTAAAGAGCTTTACGAGGCTTTTTATGATGCTAATGAGGATACATTAATTGGTGTAATTCTTTTGTCTGCGGAAGGTCCTTCTTCCAAAGATGGTGTTTACTCATTTTGCAGTGGAGGAGATCAAAAAGCAAGAGGTCACCAAGGTTATGTTGGAGAGGATGGCTATCACAGGTTAAACATTCTAGAAGTGCAACGTTTAATAAGATTCATGCCTAAAGTTGTTATAGCTGTAGTTCCAGGATGGGCTGTAGGTGGAGGACATAGCCTTCATGTAGTTTGCGACATAACACTAGCTAGTAAAGAGCATGCTATTTTTAAACAAACTGACGCTGATGTCACGAGTTTTGATGGAGGATACGGTTCAGCATATTTAGCTAAAATGGTTGGCCAAAAAAAAGCAAGAGAGATTTTCTTTTTAGGACGTAACTATTCAGCACAAGAAGCTTTTGAAATGGGAATGGTAAATGCAGTTATTCCTCATGAAGAGTTAGAAGCAACTGCATATGATTGGGCACAAGAAATACTTGCAAAGTCTCCAACATCTATTAAAATGTTAAAGTTTGCAATGAATTTAACAGATGACGGTATGGTTGGGCAGCAAGTATTTGCAGGCGAAGCCACACGATTAGCTTATATGACTGATGAGGCAAAAGAAGGGCGTAATGCATTTCTTGAAAAACGTGCACCTAATTTTGAGAAAAAATGGATTCCTTAATGGTATTTTAATATGCATAAATTAAAATATTGGTTAGCAGCAGCTCGATTAAGAACATTACCATTGTCTGTTTCAGGAATAATTGTTGGTTCCTCCTTATCAGGCTATACTAACAGGCAATTCAATCAAATTTTAGAGATCCAAACTAAAGACTATTATATTTTTTTTGGTGCCTTATTTACCACTATAGTGTTTCAAATACTTTCAAACTTTGCAAATGATTATGGAGATGGTGTTAAAGGGACAGATACCCTGAGGAAAGGAGAAGCACGAATGGTAAGTTCTGGTAAAATTTCATCAAAACAAATGAAAAATGCTACAATTACATTTGCATTAATTGGTTTAATGTTATCAATTAATCTTGTCTTTTATGCATTTAAAGGATATAACTTAGGATATGTTTTTTTGTTTTTGGGTTTAGGCATTGCATCTATAGTAGCGGCTATTAAGTACACGGTTGGAAATAACGCATATGGATACTCTGGTTTTGGAGATGTTTTTGTATTTATCTTTTTTGGTCTATTATCGGTTTGTGGGAGCTATTTTTTATATACAAAGACTTTGAATTTAAATATAATTCTTCCTGCAATAAGCATTGGAATGTTGAGTGTAGCTGTTCTAAATTTAAATAACATGCGTGATATTGAAAATGATAAAACAAATAATAAAAATACGTTAGTAGTAAAAAAAGGTTATGCTTGGGCAAAACAATATCACCTAATTTTAGTATTACTTCCGCTAATTTTATCTTGTGTTTATGTATACTTCAATTATAAATCTCTAACCCAATTTGTTTTTTTTGTTGCATTTATTCCATTGTTTTTTCATTTAAAAAAAATTAGATTTAATAAAAATCCAGAATTACTTGACGGTGAACTAAAAAAGGTTGCATTAAGTACTTTCTTATACGCTGTTTTATTTTCAATTTTTAACTAATTAAAATATGATGAAAATTACATTTTACGGTCATGCTTGTATTGGTGTTGAAATTAATCAATACTTTATTCTAGTTGATCCCTTTATATCTGCAAATCCAAAAGCATCTCATATAGACCTAGAATCTATTAAAGCGGATTATATTCTTTTAACCCATGCGCATCAGGATCATATTTTAGATGCAGAACAAATAGCTAAACGATGTGGGTCAAAAATTATCTCAAATTACGAGATAGTTACCCATTTCTCAGCATTAGGAATTAATGGTCACCCTATGAATCATGGTGGTTCATGGAGTTTTGATTTTGGTCTTGTTAAGTATGTTAATGCTATTCACACATCATCATTTCCAGATGGTTCTTATGGTGGTCAACCAGGTGGATTTGTTTTAAAGACTAATGATAAAACAATTTATATAGCAGGCGATACAGCATTGACATATGATATGAAACTTATTCCAATGTCTTTTAATCTTGATTTAGCCATACTTCCAATTGGTGATAACTTTACAATGGGTGTAGATGAGGCAATTCAAGCTTCAAATTTTGTTGATTGTAATCGTGTGATGGGTTATCATTTTGATACTTTTGGATATATAGAAATTAATCATGAAGAGGCGACCAAATCATTTTCTTCTGAAAATAAGGAGCTAATTCTTTTAGAAATAGGTAAGTCCATTAAAATTTAGTTTTATTAAAATTTAAATTGAAAGCAAGTTATCATAAGTATGTTTTAAATTTCATAATTCCTGGAGGAACATCTCGAGGTGTACTTAATCAAAAGGAAACTTGGTTTATTAAGCTTTCAGACGGACTTAAAACTGGTATTGGTGAAACAGGATTATTTAGAGGGTTAAGTTTTGATGATAATGAGGAATACGAGGAAAAGTTAAAATGGTTGTGTGATAATATTAATTTAGGTTTTGATGTCCTATATTCTAAATTATCTAACTATCCTAGTATTCGTTTTGGTTTAGAAACTGCTTTTATCTCATTAAAATCAGATTCACCTTTTAACCTTTTTCCTTCCGCGTTTTCAAATGGAACATCACGTATACCTATAAACGGTCTTGTATGGATGGGAGATAAAACTTATATGATTTCTCAAATTAGAGATAAAATAGAATCCGGTTTTACATGCATTAAATTGAAAATTGGTGCTTTAGATTTTGCTACAGAACTTGACGTTTTAAGATATATTCGATCTGAGTTTTCAGAATCTGATATAGAAATTCGAGTAGATGCTAATGGTGCTTTTTCTCCTGATCAAGCACTAGAAAAACTAAATCAACTATCTGTGTTTAATCTCCATTCTATAGAACAACCTATAAGACAAGGACAATATGAGGATATGGCCGCTTTGTGTAAAAAAACGCCTTTAGCTATAGCTTTAGATGAAGAATTGATTGGCATTTATGATTATGAATTTAAAAAGAAATTAATAGATCAAATTAATCCGCAATATATAATATTAAAACCCAGTCTTGTTGGTGGTTTCATGTCTTGTGATGAATGGATAAGTATAGCTAATAATAATAATATTGGGTGGTGGATTACAAGTGCATTAGAGAGTAACATTGGCTTAAATGCTATTGCCCAATATACCTATAACTTAAACAATAATTTACCTCAAGGACTAGGCACAGGAAGTCTTTTTTCAAATAATTTTAGTTCGCCGCTTGAGGTTAATAACGGTTTTTTGTCTTATAATTGTGAAAATAACTGGAGTGTAAATTTTTAAATTATGTATATAAGTCAGGCGTTAAAGTCACTTCACGAATGGTGGAGATATTTAGTTGGTATATTAATTGTATTAATCGGTGTAGGAATTTTTTCAATACCACACATGATAGCTATTTCAATCAAATCTTTTAATGGAGAAGTTGACATGGAACGTTTAGCTCAAAATGATGTGGCATATATACTTGGTCTTTTTGAGCCCAATTTAAATTTAGTTTTTATGTTACTCCCTTTTTTAGGAGGACTTATACTGCTTTTTATTACTGTAAAGTTTATTCATAAGCAATCTATAATAAGTTTAACAACTTCAAGAAAATCAATTGATTGGAGTAGGATTTGGTTTTCTTTCTTTTTATGGGGTATTGTATCTTCTATTATGATTGGTCTGGGATATTTAATTGAGCCAGAAAATTTTGAAATTAATTTCAAGCTTGTCCCTTTTTTAATTTTAGTAGTTATTGCTATTCTATTAATTCCTATTCAAACAAGTTTTGAGGAATATCTCTTCAGAGGTTATTTAATGCAAGGTATCGGAGTTATAACTAAGTACAGATGGATTCCTTTGTTAATAACTTCATTAGTTTTTGGATTAATGCATATTTCAAATCCAGAGGTAGATAAACTTGGTCCTGTAGTTATGATTTATTATATAGGAACTGGTTTGTTTCTAGGTGTAATGACATTAATGGATGAGGGCATGGAATTAGCATTAGGATTTCATGCAGCCAATAATTTATTTACTGCATTGTTGGTTACTGCAGATTGGACTGCTTTTCAAACGCATTCAGTACTTAAAGATTTATCTGATCCCCAAAATGCTGGATTAACAGATATTATAATACCTGTATTTGTCATCTTTCCAATTTTACTTTACGTTTTTTCTAAGAAATATAATTGGACTTCCTGGCGTGATAGACTAATTGGGAGTGTATCAGCATAATTTTAATTGTCATTAATTTGAAATGTAATGCTTAATTTTTCAAAAGTACATAACCGTTTCAAATACAATGGATTTCATTACTCTCGAGAAAATCTTAAACATCTTGGTACAAGTTTAATAAAAGAAGGAAGTGATTTTGATACTCAAATAGGTGCTTTCATTTTAGACTGGATTGATAATAAATCTTTCGTGGTTGTAAATTCCTCTGGTTCTACCGGTATACCTAAGTCTATTAGGGTTTTAAAATCACATATGTTAAATTCTGCAATAGCAACAGGTGATTTCTTTAAATTATGTCCAGGAGATAAAGCTTTAATGTGTTTGCCTGCCAATTATATTGCAGGAAAAATGATGGTTGTAAGAGCTATAATCTTAGGTTTAGAATTAGATGTTATTTCCCCAAGTCTTGATGATTTGAATTGCAATGAATACTATTCATTTGCTGCAGTTGTCCCTTTACAACTTGAAAAGTTAACTGATTTTCCACATAATATTAAGACTATTATTGTAGGTGGAGCCCCAGTATCAGAAAGAATTAAGCAAAAACTGTTTAATTCTAAATGTGAAATTTTTGAGACTTACGGTATGACAGAAACGGTATCACATGTTGCTGTTAGAAATTTAAAAACAAAATTAAACTTGCATAATAATCCTTTCAAAGTTTTACCTGATGTTAAAATATCAAAAGGTGAAAATAATTGTTTAGTTATAGAAGCGAGTCACCTTGCGTCAAAAAAAATAGTAACTAATGATATTGTTAACCTCATATCTAAAACATCATTTAATTTGTTGGGTAGGGTTGATAATATTATCAACTCAGGGGGGATAAAACTAAATCCAGAATTAATTGAACAGAAACTATCTCTGGTTATTGAAAACAGATATTTCATCAGTTCAGAACCTAACAAAATATTGGGATCACAAGTTGTTTTGATTATTGAGTCTAAAAATAAAACAGAAACTATAGATTTTAGTGTTCTTGACAAATATGAGATTCCTAAAACTATATATTACTTAGAAGCATTCGCAGAGACTAATAATGGAAAGTTAGATAGAAGTGCAACATATAAACTACTCAAAAATAGATAATTTTAAACTTGAAGAACTCCCATATTAAAGGGTTTTTCAATTGGAGCTTGATTAGCGGCTTCTATACCCATACTTATCCATATTCTTGTATCCAAAGGGTCAATAATTGCATCTGTCCATAACCTTGCAGCTGCATAATATGGAGATACTTGTTCATCATATTTAGATTTAATGTAATTGAATAATTCAGTTTCACTTTCTTTATCTAAGTTTTCACCATTCTTTTTAAGACGAGCTGTTTCAATCTGTAAAAGTACTTTTGCAGCGCTGTTACCACTCATTACAGCTAATTCAGCACTAGGCCATGCCACAATCAGACTAGGATCAAATGCCTTTCCACACATGGCGTAATTGCCTGCCCCATAACTATTTCCTAGAATAATTGTGAATTTAGGGACCACACTATTACTTAAAGCATTTACCATTTTAGCACCATCTTTAATGATACCACTGTGTTCACTTTTGCTACCCACCATAAATCCAGTTACGTCTTGTAGGAAAACAAGAGGAATCTTTTTTTGGTTACAATTCGCAATAAACCTTGTAGCTTTGTCTGCAGCGTCATTATAAATTACACCCCCAAACTGCATTTCTCCTTTTGCTGTTTTGACAAGTTGCCTTTGATTAGCAACTATACCAACTGCCCAACCATCAATTCTAGCATAAGCCGTAATGATTGTTTTTCCGTAATCAGCTTTGTATTCTTGAAAATCTGATTCATCTACAAGTCGACTAATAATAGCTTTCATATCATATTGCTCAGTTCTTAATTTCGGTAGAATACCATATATTTCGTTCGGGTCAAGTTTGGGTTTTTTTGTTTCTTTTCTATTATAACCTGTAAGCTTTGGTTCCCCAATTTTATCAACAATATTTTTGATGGTATTTAAGGCGTCTTTATCGTCTTTAGATTTATAATCCGTAACTCCTGAGATTTCACAGTGGGTTGTTGCTCCACCCAAAGTTTCATTATCTATAGTTTCGCCAATAGCAGCTTTAACCAAATAACTCCCGGCCAAGAAAATACTTCCCGTTTTATCAACAATTAGAGCTTCATCACTCATAATAGGTAAATAGGCTCCACCCGCAACACAGCTTCCCATAATTGCAGCTATTTGAGTTATACCCATACTGCTCATTTTAGCATTATTTCTAAAAATTCTCCCGAAATGTTCTTTGTCAGGAAAAATTTCATCTTGCATAGGAAGATAAACACCAGCGCTATCAACTAAATAAATGATTGGAATTTTATTTTTTATGGCGATCTCTTGAGCTCGTAAGTTCTTTTTTGCAGTTATTGGAAACCAAGCACCTGCTTTTACAGTGGCATCATTAGCAACTACAATACATTGTTTATTTTTGATGTAACCAATTACAACTATAACCCCTCCAGATGGACATCCTCCGTGTTCATTGTACATTTCTTTCCCTGCAAAGGCTCCAATTTCAATGGACGGTTTCTTAATGTCTAAAAGAAAATTAATGCGTTCCCTAGCAGTTAATTTTCCCTTCTTATGCTGTTTGTCAATATTTTTTTGCCCACCACCAAGTTTAATTTCAGATAGACGCTGTTTAAGGTTTGAAAGTAAAAGTTTATTGTGGTCTTCGTTTTTATTAAAGTCAATATCCATAAATGTTGGTTCTAATAAATTCAAGTCGCCAACTGGCGTACTAGTTTAACAAATGTAATGGTTTTAATAGAGATTTGAATTTTATTTAATTATATATTTGCAGCAATTTAACCAATAAATTAATGAAACAAGTTCTCGTTTTTGCTGGCTCAAATAGTAATAAATCTATCAATAAAAAGTTGGCAATATATGCATCCACCTTTATTAAGGATTTAAAGATCAAAATCTTAGATCTAAATGATTTTGAACTACCAATTTTTAGTGAACAGCATCAAACTGACTTTGGTGTTCCAGAAAACGCTACAGCGTTTTTAAGTAACATAAAGCATTCAGAAGGTATTATCCTTTCATTAGCAGAACATAATGGGGCATATACTGCAGCTTTCAAAAACTTATTTGATTGGATGTCTGTAAAAGATAGCAAACTATGGTCGAATATTCCAATGCTACTATTGGCCACATCACCCGGTACTAGAGGCGGTAAGAGTGTTTTAGAAATTGCTAAGTCAAGATTTCCATATATGGGAGGAAATATTATTGATACGTTTTCTCTTCCTTTGTTTAGTGATAATTTTAAAGAAAATAAAATTATCAATTCTGATTTAAACGAAGTTTTAAAATTAAAAGTTAAATCTTTAGAATCATTTTTAACAAAATAATCATAAGTAATTACTAAAGCTTATAAAGCTTTGTTTCTTACAATTAATTCAATAAATCACCGATATTTGTAATAATTATAAATTAAGATATTATAGCGATGAATAAAAATACAGTTTTAGCTTGGGCAACATTTATTATGGTTTTTGTAGGTCTCGGTTTGATAGCCTTAGGTATTTTTAGGTATAAAGAGATAGCTGGCTTGGGGTTTGGTGCTGTTGGAGTAGGTTTTTTTGCTGTGGCATGGGTGTTTAATGCTTTAAAAGGTAGAGTATAATGAGTGACGATAAAAAAATCATCTTTTCAATGTCTGGGGTAAACAAGACATTTCAGGGGGCTAATACGCCGGTTTTGAAAAATATTTATCTAAGTTTTTTTTATGGCGCTAAAATTGGTATTCTAGGACTTAATGGTTCTGGAAAATCGACTTTATTAAAAATTATAGCTGGAATTGATAACAATTATCAAGGAGACGTTGTTTTTTCTCAAGATTATTCTGTTGGTTATCTTGAACAAGAGCCTAAATTAGATCCTGAAAAGACGGTCATAGAAGTGGTGAAGGAAGGTGTCTCCGAAATTGTTGCTATTTTGGATGAATACAACAGTATCAATGATATGTTTGGATTAGAGGAGGTATATTCTAATCCAGATAAAATGCAAAAATTAATGGATCGTCAAGCGGAGTTACAAGATCAGATTGACGCTAGTAATGCATGGGAACTTGATACTCGTTTAGAAATCGCAATGGATGCTCTTAGAACTCCAGAAGCCGATAAAAAAATTGCTGTTTTGTCTGGGGGCGAGAAACGTCGTGTAGCATTATGTCGATTATTATTAAAAGAACCTGATGTTCTTTTGTTAGATGAGCCCACAAACCACTTAGATGCTGAATCTGTTCATTGGTTAGAGCATCATTTGGCTCAATACAAAGGAACGGTTATAGCAGTAACTCATGATCGTTATTTTTTAGATAATGTAGCTGGTTGGATACTTGAATTAGATCGCGGAGAAGGAATTCCATGGAAAGGTAACTATTCTTCATGGCTAGATCAAAAGTCAAAACGATTAGCACAAGAACAAAAACAAGCTAGTAAAAGACAAAAAACTTTAGAGCGCGAGTTAGAATGGGTTAGAATGGCTCCAAAGGGAAGGCAAACTAAACAAAAGGCTAGGTTGAGTAACTATGATAAATTATTAAGTCAAGATCAAAAACTACTTGATGATAAACTTGAAATATTTATCCCTAATGGACCAAGGTTAGGTACTAATGTCATTGAAAGTAGCGGTGTTAGTAAAGGTTACGATGATAAGTTATTATATGATGATTTAAATTTTAATCTACCGCAGGCAGGTATTGTTGGAGTAATTGGACCTAATGGTGCTGGTAAAACTACAATTTTCAAAATGATTATGGGAGAGGAGTCTCCTGATAATGGAGAATTCAAAGTAGGTGACACTACTAAGATAGCTTATGTAGATCAATCTCACTCAAATATAGATCCTGAAAAAACAATCTGGCAAAATTTTAGTGATGAGCAAGAATTAATAATGATGGGAAGTAGGCAAGTAAATTCCAGAGCCTATTTAAGTCGTTTTAATTTTTCAGGAAGTGAACAAAATAAAAAAGTTAAATTGTTATCCGGAGGTGAGCGCAATAGGTTACATTTAGCTATGACTCTTAAAGAGGAAGGTAATGTGTTGTTATTAGATGAACCTACGAATGATCTAGATGTAAATACTTTGAGGGCATTGGAGGAAGGTTTGGAGAATTTCGCCGGATGTGCTGTAGTGATTTCTCATGATCGCTGGTTTTTAGATAGAATTTGTACTCATATATTGGCGTTTGAAGGTAATTCCCAAGTGTACTTCTTCGTAGGTAGTTTTACAGATTATGAAGAAAATAAAAAGAAACGCTTAGGAGGTGATTTAATACCAAAACGAATCAAATACAAAAAACTTACTCGATAAATAAAAAATCCTAAGGAAAATTTAAATTTTTTATTCAATTTGTCGTATAAAATTATATTTTTGACGTATATAATAGTCATTTCGTCTAAAATATAATTATGCCAATTCCTTTTAGCTTTAGGACCCTTTTTAAAGATGTTACCTTTCCAAAGGTTCTATATGCTTTATTATTTATATCCTCTTTCAGTGCATTTTCACAATCAACAATTATCACAGATCGTAATGCATTAAATGGTAATTCTGAAGTATTTGGTGTTGTATATCGCGATTCAAATAAGAATGGCAATTTTGATTCTGGTATTGATATTTTATTAGATAATATAGATGTGATAGTTTCATCATCTACATTTACAATTTCTGTCGATACTGATAATCAGGGCAGATGGATTGTTGATAATTTACCAGAGGGAGATATTACTGTTAGTGTAGATTTAAGTGATATAGAAGCGTGTTTTGAACAAACTCAAGGTGTTGAAATTCAAAACTTAACGATTGCGCAAAATGTTTCTATTGATGCTGGAGAAAGAGGCTATTATTTTGAGCTTCCTGAAACGAGTTGTAAAAATAATATTGATATTTTACTCTCAAATTCTGGCGGAAACTCACTTGCACAAGTCAGTGTTTTAGACCTCATAAATGACTTATCTTATTGCCCACAGTATGATAAAAATTATTTAAAAGACAAAGGATATAGTGATGTATGGATTGTAACATTAAAAGGCAATAAACGTTTGTAATTATTGATTTGCTTTTATAAAGTCTGTAATTAAATAAGTGATTAATTTCCCTATCCTATTTTCAGGCGAATTTGATGCCATTCCCTCACAAATATGGAAATAAAGTACATTTTTATTAGCGCTATAGTCGTGTATTAATCTTCTTATTGTTGATGTTTCAAAACCAACTGGGGATTGGGCGCTAGAACGAATATTTTTTATGGCATCACAATCAAGTTCTAATCCAAATTTTCGCTGGCATATAAATTTACGTATTTGATTATAAAGGTCCTCTTTATTTTGTTGACCCTTGACACCCAAAAGTGCTTCATAGCTAATATATTTAATGTGATTTTTGTTAGCTATTAATTGCTCTAAGAAGTACTCTGATATATAATTTTCATGAAGACCATATGCAAAGTAATTTTTAACAAACCCCTCGTGAAATGCATAAGAAAACCCGTTACCACTATGTCTACCTTCTAATGGTCTAAAATCAGTATGCGCATCTATGTTTAATACATTAATTTTTTTATTTAATGCTAATGCACATCCTTTAATTATTCCGTAAGCATTATTGTGGCCTCCTCCAATTATAATAGGAATTTTTTTAGCTTTAATTATTGCTTGAGAAAGAAAAGAGACAGATTTATCAATTTCAGATGTTATGTTTCTTAAATCTTTAATATCCAAAGAATCAATATTTTTATAATAGGCTTTAAAGGAAAGGTGGCCAAGAACTAAAATTTTATTTGCTTTGATAAACGCATTGTGTTGAATATTTAAAAAGCTTAATAAAAATTTTTTCCAAGTAACCTTTGTTCCTGATATACCTAAGTTTGCTCTAACACCTATATCCTCCTTTATACCAAAAATTACATATTTGACATCCAAATCTCTAATTTGTTCGTATATATTATGAGAAGATTTGAGAACTCTTATCTTTTCACCTAGTTTAACTTCACCGGGACGTTTACTAATTAGATCAGTTAACCTATTGATGTTTAACAGTTTAAGGTTTTGCATTAATGAGGTAAAATTTTTAATAAATTAAAAATACATTTTTTTGGTCTACAGATAAGATGATATTTTTAAATTTGATACAATCTAAATTAAAAAACACATTTTTAAAAACTACAAAATGAACAAAGAGATTAATAACAAGCAACCATCAAACCAAAAGATAATTATTGGTATTCTTGCGATATTACTTGTTGGATTAGGCATATTTTCAGGAGCACTATATTCTGAAAAAAACGAAAATGAACAAATTCTAACAAAAGAAAAACAACAAGTTTTAGCTGATTTAAATGCCCTAACTCTCCAATATGATGAAGTTATTGCAGATAACAAGATAGTTAACGACGATTTGATTGATGCCAGAGAAAGAATAGATAACTTAGTAGATTCATTAACCAACTCTCAAAGCAGTGTCAAGGATCTTATAGGTTACAAAAATTTATACATCAAACTAAAAAAAGAAAAAGAATTACTGTTTGAGGAAAATGAAAGATTAAGAATAGAAAACACCTCTTTAACTGCTTCACTAGATAGTACGTCAATTCAACTGTATGAGACAAAATTATTCTCTGATGCTTTGCTAGATCAAAATAAAACATTGACAGATGTTGTTAAAAATGCGTCTTATCTTCAGGTTCTTGGTCTAGATGCTGTTGGTGTTATTGAACGTTCATCTGGTAAATTAATTCCTACAGAGAGGGCAAGAAGAAGCGATAAGTTAAAAGTTTGTTTTATGATTGCCAAAAACGACCTAGTAGAATCAGGTGATATGGAACTTTATGTTCAAGTTATTGATCCAAAAAATAATGTTCTAGGGTTAAATAATGAACTTGTTTTTAATGAAGACGTTTTAAACTACAGTTTAATAAGTAGTTTTAACTATGAAAATAATAACTTAGATATTTGTGAGTATATAAGTTCGGATGAAAAGTTTGAAACAGGAAATTATACCGTAAACATTTTTAATAAAAATACGTTGTTATCTTCCACTTCACTTACTTTAAAATAATTAAAAGCTGAGATTTTCTCAGCTTTTTTGTTTAACACCATTTATAATAACTTGCTCTATAACATTGTTGCTAAAGTTATAAGGAATTTCATTATAATGATTTAAAATTTTAGTAATTATCAGATTTGCTTTTTTGCCTACACTTATACTTCCTAATTGGTCACTAACCCCCATGGCATAAGCTCCATTAATTGTAGCTGCATTAATAGCCTCTTCAGGGGTCATTTTCATTTTAATGCAAGCAAGACTCACCACAAAGTTCATGTTATTGGTTGGTGAAGTTCCCGGATTGAAATCACTGGCTATAGCAACACCTAGGTTGTTTTCCATCATCAGTTTTACAGGAGCATAAGGAATACCTATAAAAAAAGAGCAAGCCGGAAGGGTTGTACATATCGTATTACTGTTTTTTAAAGCTTTTATATCATTATTATCTAATAATTCTAAATGGTCAACAGATAAAGCATTGCTATTTATTGCAGTTTTAACACCTCCAATAATATTAAATTGATTTGTATGAATTTTTGGTATTAGTCCATAATTCACTCCACAACTAATAATTTTATCCGTATCTGATTCAGTAAAAAAGCCTTTCTCAAAAATACATCAATTTAATCATCTAAATTTTCTTT
>ERZ802830.2161-NODE-2161-length-18054-cov-9.98033_pt1 | contig 18054 bp, 14 predicted proteins | sample MGYA00345654_ERZ802830 | MGnify/ENA primary metagenome ERZ802830 (study PRJEB30503, sample SAMEA104212375) | marine metagenome | biome: Westerlies Biome; feature: [SRF] surface water layer (ENVO:00010504) within the epipelagic zone...; material: water...
AAGCTGACGAATTATATGAAATACTTTTTAAAAAAATTAAATGGGAAATAAAACCGGTCACTGTGTTTGGTAAAACTTATCCTCAGCCTCGACTAACTGCACTATATAGTTATGATACCAGGCCATATTCTTATTCTAATTTAAAATTAGAACCTATAGCTGTAACCAAAGAATTACATGAAATATTTAAACTCATTGAAAAAGAAATCAATATTAAATTTAATTCAGTGTTATTAAATCTTTACAGAGATGGACAAGATAGTAATGGATGGCATGCAGACAACGAAAAAGAACTTGGCAAAAATCCTATAATTGCATCTATTACTCTAGGAGAGATTAGACCATTTCATTTTAAACACAGAATTATAAAAGATGAAAAACACAAGATTAATTTAGAACATGGAAGCCTTTTGTTAATGTACGGTGAAATGCAACACTATTGGGTTCATCACATTCCTAAAACCAAAAAGGAAATCAAGCCAAGAATAAATCTAACTTTCAGAAATATTAAATAAAAAAAACCGAGTTCCCCCAAACTCGGTTTCTATCTTGCTTCGGTTAAAAGCAAATCATTAATTAATCCATCGTATTATAAAAATACACTTGAATATAGTTTAAATAAATTTATTATTAGCTGTAATACATTATAATATCGATTAAATGCATTTTTTTTAACATTACTTATTAAAATAGTTATCTTTTCTTACAAATAAAGTAGCTTAAATAAGTCCATATTTTTAATTAACATAATTTCTTAAATCTTTAAAATATTATGCATATTTGTTAAAAATCTAATAAATGAAATACGTATTTATATTATTTATAGCAGCTATACTTTTAACATGTTCAAACCAAGAGAAAAACTTTAATTTAAGTGGTTCTATTAAAGGTCTCAAAAAAGGGACTGTATATCTTGAAGTTTTTAATGACTCTAACTTTATAAAGGTAGATTCTTTTAAAGTGTATAATTCCCCTGATTTTAAATTGAATTGTAATCTAGAATATCCTAACCTTTTAAGGCTTCGTTTAAATAAAAATAAAAAGGTACAGTACACTTCAGATTTTTTTAGTACAAATGGAGAAACCTTTTTAAACACCTCATTGAAAAACTTTAATAAAGATATTGTGATTACGGGATCAGAGCAGACTAAATTATATCAAGAGTACCAAGAGATGATTAGATCATTTAATTCAAAAAATTCAGATTTAATTGTTGAGGGATTTAATGCGCAAAAATCAAATGATACTATCCTGGCTAATGAAATATCAAAAAAACAACAAGGACTTCTTAAAAGAAAAATATTATTTGCTTTGAACTTTGGAGTAAATCATAATGATAGTGAAGTAGCTCCTTTTATAGCTGTAACAGACTTACCAGAGGTTAAAAGTCCTTTAATAGATTCCTTATATAACAATCTTACTGCTAGAATAAAAGATTCTTATTACGGTAAAAAACTAAAAAAACAATTAAGCAAATAGAAAAAGCCTCCTTTATAAGGAGGCTTTTTTTGAGCCGATAGAGGGACTCGAACCCACGACCTGCTGATTACAAATCAGCTGCTCTAGCCAGCTGAGCTATATCGGCTTTTGCGAGTGCAAATATAATCTTGATTATTACATTTGCAAATCAATTTTAGAAAATATTTACTTAAAAAATAATTTTTAAAATATTAAAGTTATTGATAGAATTAGGGATTATAATGAGAACAAAAAAAAGCCACACAAAGGTGGCTTTAATTTATTATGAGGGTAAGTAAAAATTACCCTAGTTTATTAATTTTATCAATTAAAGATCTCCCTCTAGTTTCTAACTCAGTTTTAATTGCACTAAAGTGTACTTTTTTATTTTCGACATCTCTTTGGTTTAACTTCTCAATTAATTCATCAAAAGTGTCTATTGCCTCGTCTATAATAGCACCACTCTTTTCAATACCTTTATCAGCATTTGCTATTTCCCATATGTAAACAGCTTCAATAATATCTCCAAGTACGTAATTGATGTCTTTTTTTAAATTCTTTACACTTGCCATAATTCAATTTTATTTAAATATTTATCATTCTCCCTTGTAAGAAACAAAATTTCTAGGAGTTTCATATAATTCTACCTCCAATTCTAAATCCGGTTTTAACTTAGGTTTAATTTTATTATATATAACAACCGAAATGTTTTCTGCTGTAGGATTCAAATTCTTAAACTCTTCTACTTCTAAATTTAAGTTTTTATGATCAAAACTGTCTTCTACTTCAGATTTGATGATATCTTTTAGAATTTTAACATCAATCACATATCCAGTTTCAGGGTCAATACCACCAGTTACTTTAACAATTAATTCATAGTTGTGTCCATGAAAATTAGGGTTATTACATTTTCCAAAGATCTCCTCGTTCTTAGAATTAGGCCAATCTTTTCTGTATAAACGGTGAGCTGCATTAAAGTGAGCCCTTCTGCAAACAGTTACTCTCATTTATTGTTAATATTAATATACTTATAAAACTTATCAAATATAATTTTAAACCATGCTGTGTATGAACTGGGATTAATTATTATATCGTTTTTAACGTCTTCTAAAGACATCCACTTCCAATCTTTAACTTCTTCTTGATTGAGGCTTGGGGCATCATCATAATAACCAACCATGATATGATCTAACTCATGTTCTGTTAAGCCATTGTCAAAAGGTGCTTTATAAATAAAAGATGTTTTCTCTTCAAGTTCAGTTACAATACCCATTTCCTCAAATAATCTTCGTTTACCAGCCTCAATATTTGATTCACCGTGACGTTGATGGCTGCAACAGGTGTTAGTCCAAAGATCAGGAGAGTGGTATTTATGTGAAGCACGTTGTTGCAACATTAATTCATTTCTAGAGTTAAAGATAAATACAGAAAAAGCACGATGTAAAACTGCTTTTTCATGGGCTTCAATCTTGGGCATTAAACCAATTTCTTGATCTTGTTCGTTAACTAAAATAACTTGTTCTTCTATCATTAGTAAACAAAAATATTATTAAAAAATCAATTGACAGTAAGGTTTAACAAAAATTAAATAGCACTTCTAATATAATAAAGGATTGCAGATAATAATAGTATCTTTGCCACCACTTTTAAGGTATATTATGAGTTTTAATTCTGAAATTAATAAAAGAAGAACATTTGGTATTGTATCCCATCCAGACGCAGGAAAAACAACTTTAACTGAAAAATTACTATTATTTGGTGGTGCTATTCAAGAAGCTGGTGCTGTAAAAAGCAATAAAATTAAAAAAGGAGCCACTAGTGATTTCATGGAAATTGAACGCCAAAGAGGAATTTCTGTTGCTACATCAGTTTTAGCCTTTGAGTACAAGGATACCAAAATAAATATTTTGGATACTCCAGGACATAAAGATTTTGCAGAAGACACATTTAGAACTTTAACTGCTGTAGATAGTGTAATTGTTGTTATTGATGTTGCAAAAGGTGTGGAGGAACAAACAGAAAAACTAGTCCAAGTTTGTAGAATGCGAAATATCCCAATGATTGTTTTTATTAATAAATTGGATAGAGAAGGTAAAGATGCCTTTGACCTTTTGGATGAAGTTGAACAAAAATTAGGATTAAAAGTTACACCTTTAAGTTTCCCAATTGGAATGGGATATGAATTCAAAGGCATTTACAATATTTGGGAGAAGAACATCAATCTTTTTAGTGGTGATAGTAGAAAAGATATAGAAGAAACTATAGAAATTAAAGACCTACAAACCTCCGAATTGGATCAATTAATAGGAGAAAGCGCAGCAGTTACTCTAAGAGAAGAGATAGAACTCGTAAAAGGGATATACCCAGAATTCAAAAAAGAAGATTACCTCTCTGGAAATTTACAACCCGTATTTTTTGGATCTGCTCTAAATAATTTTGGAGTAAGAGAGCTTCTCGATTGTTTCATTGATATTGCCCCTAAACCAAGAGCAAAAGAAAGCGACTCCAGAGTTGTTGAGCCAGATGAGTCAAAGTTTACTGGCTTTGTTTTTAAAATTCATGCTAATATGGATCCTAAACATAGAGATCGTTTAGCTTTTATAAAAATAGTCTCTGGAACTTTTAAAAGAAACACACCATACCTTCATGTCAGACACAATAAAAAATTAAAATTTTCTAGTCCCAACGCATTTTTTGCAGAAAAAAAGGAAATTGTTGATATATCTTATCCAGGTGATATAGTTGGTGTTCATGACACTGGGAATTTTAAAATTGGTGATACGTTGACAGAAGGTGAAGTTTTAAGTTATAAAGGTATTCCGAGTTTTTCCCCGGAACACTTTAGATATATTAATAATGCAGATCCTCTAAAATCTAAACAATTATTTAAAGGGATAGATCAGTTGATGGATGAAGGTGTTGCTCAGTTATTTACTTTGGAGCTTAATGGTAGAAAAGTTATTGGAACCGTAGGCGCCCTTCAATATGAAGTTATACAGTACCGCCTTGAACATGAGTATGGTGCAAAATGCACATACGAAAATTTAAATGTTTATAAAGCTTGTTGGATAGAAGCAGAAGATGAAAAAGACGACGAGTTTAAAGAGTTTATGAGGGTTAAGCAAAGGTATTTAGCTAAAGATAAACACGGGCAATTGGTTTTCCTTGCAGATTCAGCATTTTCACTTCAAATGACCCAACAGAAATATCCAAGTCTCACATTTCATTTTGTTTCGGAATTCAAATAAAAAAAGCCTTTGAATATATCAAAGGCTTTTTTTATTTATGCTTGACCGGCTGGACCAAAATTAAGCGGAATAGGTGGTTGATCATGATCATCTATCTCTCCATGATTACTTTCATAACGCTTTACATTATCACTTAATGCTTTTAATAAACGTTTTGCATGTTGAGGCGTTAAGATAATCCTTGACTTCACCTTACTCTTAGGAGTACCCGGCATAATGTTAATAAAGTCAACAACAAATTCAGAAACAGAATGATTGATGATAGCCAAGTTGGAATAAGTCCCTTCAGCTATTTTTTCATCAAGCTCAATATTAATCTGACCTTGTTTTGAATCTTTAGATTGATCGCTCATAATAATTAAAAGTTTAGCTCCTGTTTATTTCTAAGCATTTGATCAAACTCATCTTTAGAACCAACAATTAGTTTATCATAATTTCTAACACCTGTTCCGGCTGGAATCTTATGACCAACAATAACATTTTCTTTAAGTCCTTCTAAACTATCAACTTTAGCATTAACTGCTGCTTCATTAAGTACTTTAGTAGTTTCCTGGAAAGAAGCTGCAGAAATAAACGACTTAGTTTGAAGTGATGCTCTAGTAATACCTTGTAATATAGGAGTAGCCGTAGCAGTTTTAGCATCTCTTGCTTCAACTAGCTTTTTATCTTCACGTCTTAAAATAGAGTTTTCATCTCTAAGTTGTCGAAGTGTTACTATTTGTCCAGCTTTAAAAGTTTCTGAATCCCCAGCATCTTCAATAACTTTCATTCCAAAAATCTTATCGTTCTCTTCTATAAAGTCAGATTTATGAACCAGTTGATTTTCTAAGAAAATAGTATCTCCTGAATCAGTAATTCTAACTTTTCTCATCATTTGTCTAACAACTACCTCAAAATGCTTATCGTTAATTTTTACACCTTGTAAACGGTAAACTTCTTGAACTTCATTAACAAGATATTGTTGAACAGCAGATGGCCCTTTAATATTAAGAATATCATTAGGAGTAATTGATCCATCAGAAAGAGGCATTCCAGCTTTTACAAAGTCATTTTCTTGGACCAAAATTTGGTTTGATAACTTAACTAAGTATTTTATAGGTTCACCAATTTTAGGAGTAATCTTAATCTCGCGGTTACCACGTTTAATTTTACCTAATTCAACAACACCATCAATTTCAGAAACAACGGCTGGATTTGATGGGTTACGCGCTTCAAATAATTCAGTAACACGAGGTAAACCTCCTGTAATATCACCTGCTTTTGCAGATTTTCTAGGAATTTTAACTAAAATTTTTCCAACTTCAATACTGTCCGAATCATTTACCATTAGGTGTGCTCCTACTGGAAGGTTGTATGATCTTATCGTGTTTCCATCACCATCTGTAATATGTAATGTTGGAATTAACTTTTTATTTCTAGATTCCGAAATTACTTTTTCTTGGAAACCAGTTTGTTCATCAATTTCAACTTGGTAAGTTACGCCTTGTTCAATATTCTCAAACTTTACATTTCCAGAGAATTCAGAGATAATTACACCATTGTATGGATCCCATTGACAAACTACATCGCCCTTGGAAAGTTTCTGTCCGTTTTTAACAAAAATAGTTGAACCGTATGGGATATTATTTGTGCTTAATGTAATTCCGGTCTTAGGCTCTATTAATTTAAGTTCAGATGTCCGTGAGATAACAACATCAACTTCGTTACCTTCACTATCAGTACTCTTAACAGTCTTAAGATCTTCTATTTCAGCGACTCCGTCAAACTTAACATTAAGTTTGTTTTCTTCTGAAATGTTACCTGCAATACCACCAACGTGGAACGTTCTTAATGTTAACTGTGTACCTGGCTCACCAATTGATTGAGCAGCTACAACACCTACAGCTTCACCTCTTTGAACCATTTTCCCTGTTGCTAGATTTCTACCATAACATTTGGAACAAATTCCTTTTTTAGCCTCACATGTTAGAGGTGATCTAACTTCTATAGTCTCAACAGGTGAGTCCTCTATGCGTTTAGCGATAGCCTCCGAAATATGTGCTCCAGAAGCTACTAATAATTCTTCTGTAAATGGATTATATACGTCATTAAGCGCAGTACGCCCAACAATTCTATCTTCTAATTTTTCTACAACCTCATCATTCTTTTTTAGAGCACTTACTTCAATACCTCTAAGTGTACCACAGTCTTCACTGTATATTATAACATCTTGAGAAACATCTACTAAACGTCTTGTTAAGTAACCAGCATCTGCTGTTTTAAGAGCTGTATCGGCAAGACCTTTACGAGCACCGTGAGTTGAAATAAAATATTCAAGAATTGATAACCCTTCTTTAAAGTTAGAAAGAATTGGATTTTCAATAATTTCACCTCCACCTGCATTAGATTTTTTAGGTTTAGCCATAAGACCACGCATACCAGTTAGCTGACGAATCTGTTCTTTAGATCCACGAGCTCCTGAGTCAAGCATCATGTATACAGAGTTAAATCCTTGTTGATCTTCTCTAATACGCTTCATTGATAACTCAGTTAACTCTGCGTTTGTAGAAGTCCAAATATCAATTACTTGATTATAACGTTCATTGTTAGTTATAAGTCCCATGTTATAGTTACCCATAATACCGTCAACTAATGTATTGGCTTTGTCTATCATTCCTTGTTTTTCCTGAGGAATAATAATATCACCTAAACTGAATGATAACCCGCCTTGGAATGCAAACTTATATCCTAAAGTTTTAATTTCATCTAGGAATGCTGCTGTTTCAGGAACACTTGTAACCTTTAGAATATCACCAATAATATCTCTAAGAGACTTTTTAGTAAGTACATCGTTAATATAACCTGCACTAGAAGGCACTTTTTCATTGAATAAAACTCTACCTACAGTAGTTTCAATTAATTGTAACTCCTGTTCTCCATTATCATTGATATCATAAGTTCTAACCTTAATACCGGCATTTAAATCTACTTTCTTCTCATTGTAAGCAATAGTTACTTCTTCTGGAGAGTAAAAAATTAATCCTTCGCCTTTAATTGGAACTTTAGATGTAGACTTTCTTAATTTGGTCATATAATAAAGTCCTAAAACCATATCCTGAGATGGAACAGTTACAGGAGATCCATTAGCAGGGTTTAAGATATTATGTGACGCTAACATCAATAATTGAGCTTCAAGAATAGCTTCAGGCCCAAGCGGTAAGTGAACAGCCATTTGATCTCCATCAAAATCGGCGTTAAACGCTGTACACACTAATGGGTGAAGTCTAATTGCTTTTCCTTCAATAAGTTTAGGTTGAAATGCTTGTATACCTAATCTGTGAAGTGTAGGAGCACGGTTAAGTAATACTGGGTGTCCTTTAATTACATTATCAAGGATGTCCCAAACTACAGGCTCTTTTTTGTCTATGATTTTCTTAGCTGACTTAACAGTCTTAACAATACCTCTTTCAATTAATTTTCTAATTACAAAAGGCTTGTAGAGCTCAGCTGCCATGTTCTTAGGAAGACCACACTCAAATAATTTCATCTCAGGTCCAACAACAATTACTGAACGCGCAGAGTAATCTACACGTTTACCAAGTAAATTTTGACGGAAACGACCTTGCTTACCTTTTAATGAATCTGATAAAGATTTTAAAGGTCTGTTAGAATCGGTTTTAACAGCAGAAGATTTTCTTGTGTTGTCAAATAACGAATCTACAGATTCCTGTAGCATCCTTTTTTCATTTCTTAAAATAACTTCAGGGGCTTTAATCTCAACCAAACGCTTTAAGCGGTTATTTCTTATAATAACTCTACGATATAAATCATTCAAGTCTGAAGTAGCAAAACGACCTCCGTCTAGTGGAACTAAGGGTCTTAATTCTGGTGGAATAACAGGAATGGCTTTCATAATCATCCATTCTGGTTTATTCTCCCTGTTTGAGTTAGAATCTCTGAAAGCTTCAACAACCTGAAGACGTTTTAAAGCTTCGTTTTTTCTTTGTTTAGAAGTCTCATTGTTAGCACTATGTCTTAATTCAAAAGATAAAGTATCTAAATCTATACGTGCTAATAAATCAATTAAACACTCTGCTCCCATTTTAGCGATGAACTTGTTAGGATCAGAATCTTCTAAGTATTGATTTTCTTGTGGTAAGGATTCTAATACATTTAAGTATTCTTCCTCAGTTAAGAAATCCATTTTTTGAATAGGCTCTCCCTCAGCATTCAATGCAGTCCCAGGTTGGATAACCACATAACGCTCATAATAGATTATCATATCTAATTTCTTAGATGGCAATCCTAATAAGTAACCTATTTTATTTGGTAGAGATCTGAAATACCAAATGTGAGCAACAGGAACAACTAAATTGATATGACCTACACGATCACGTCTCACTTTTTTCTCTGTTACTTCAACCCCACATCGGTCACAAACAATACCTTTATATCTTATACGCTTATATTTTCCACAAGCACACTCATAATCCTTTACAGGACCAAAGATACGCTCACAAAATAAACCATCACGCTCTGGTTTATGAGTTCGATAATTGATAGTTTCTGGCTTTAGAACTTCACCGTTTGATGCTGCTAAAACAGATTCTGGAGAAGCTAAACCAATGGAGATTTTATTAAATCTCTTTACTGTATTCTTATCTTGTTTTCTTGCCATAATAAATGGTGCTATCGAATTATATTTTAATAATGTGTGTCTGAAAAAATATCACACACACATGAAATTATTCCTCTAATCTAATGTCTAGTCCTAAACCTTTTAATTCATGCATTAATACATTGAATGATTCAGGTAATCCTGGTTCTGGCATTGGCTCACCTTTAACAATAGATTCATAGGTTTTAGCCCTACCAACGACATCGTCAGATTTAACAGTTAATATTTCTCTTAGAGTACTAGAAGCACCGTATGCTTCTAATGCCCATACCTCCATTTCACCGAAACGCTGTCCACCAAATTGTGCTTTACCACCTAATGGCTGTTGCGTAATTAATGAGTATGGACCAATTGAACGCGCATGCATTTTGTCGTCAACCATGTGTCCTAATTTCAGCATATAAATAACTCCTACTGAAGCAGCTTGATCAAAACGATCACCTGTACCACCATCATAGAGGTAAGTATGACCAAATCTTGGTATTCCTGCTTCATCAGTATATGAATTAATTTGATCTAAAGTTGCTCCATCAAAAATAGGAGTGGCGTATGTACGATCAAGTTTTTGACCAGCCCAACCTAATACAGTTTCATAGATCTGACCAATATTCATACGAGATGGTACACCTAGTGGATTTAAAACAATATCAACAGGCGTTCCATCTTCTAAGAATGGCATATCTTCTTGACGAACAATTCTAGCAACAATACCTTTGTTACCATGACGACCAGCCATTTTATCACCTACTTTTAATTTACGTTTCTTAGCAACGTAAACCTTAGCCAATTTAATTATTCCTGCTGGTAATTCATCACCAACTGAAATAGTGAATTTTTCTCTTCTAAGTGCACCTTGTAGATCATTTTCTTTAATTTTGTAGTTGTGAATTAAATCCGCAACTAACGCATTTAAATGGTCATCAGTGGTCCAACTTCCAGAAGTTAAATGGGTGTAATCATCAACAGCATTTAACATTTTCAATGAATACTTTTTTCCTTTAGGAATAATTTCTTCACCTAAATCATTAAAGATACCTTGAGCTGTTTTTCCATTAACAATAGCAAATAACTTCTCTACTAAAACATCCTTTAAATCATCAAATTTCTTGTAGTAAGAATTTTCTAGATTTTCAATATCTTCTTTATCCTGAGCACGTTTTCTCTTGTCTTTTACAGCTCTTGAAAATAATTTCTTATCAATAACTACACCGTGTAATGAAGGTGATGCCTTAAGTGAAGCATCTTTTACATCTCCAGCTTTATCTCCAAATATTGCTCTTAGAAGTTTTTCTTCAGGCGTAGGATCACTCTCTCCTTTAGGAGTAATTTTACCTATAAGAATGTCACCAGGTTTAATTTCAGCGCCAATTCTGATCATTCCGTTTTCATCAAGATCTTTTGTAGCCTCCTCTGAAACATTAGGGATATCGTTAGTTAACTCCTCGTTACCTAATTTAGTGTCTCTAACTTCTAGCGTATATTCATCTATATGGATAGATGTAAACACATCATCTCTAACAACTTTTTCTGAAATTACAATAGCATCCTCAAAGTTATAACCTTTCCAAGGCATGAAGGCTACCTTCATGTTACGTCCAAGTGCTAATTCACCGGATTGTGTAGCATAACCTTCACACAAAACTTGACCTTTTACAACCTTGTCACCATTTTTGACAATAGGTTTAAGGTTTATTGACGTTCCTTGATTGGTTTTTCTAAATTTAACTAAAGGATAACGTTTCACTTCTGAATCAAAGCTAACTAAAGCTTCTGTATCAGTTCTGTCATACTTGATAACAATTTCATTGGCATCAACATATTCAACAACTCCATTTCCTTCAGCGTTTATTAGAACACGAGAATCTGAAGCAACTTGTCTTTCAAGTCCAGTTCCTACAATTGGTGCTTCAGGCTTTAATAATGGTACAGCCTGACGCATCATGTTTGATCCCATTAATGCACGGTTAGCATCATCGTGTTCTAAGAATGGAATTAAAGATGCTGATATAGATGCAATTTGGTTAGGTGCTACATCAGTGTAATGAACATTGTTAGGATCAATAACTGGGAAGTCACCTTCTTGTCTAGCAATAATTTTGTCATGAAGAATTTTACCCTTACCATCTACTTGGATGTTAGCCTGAGCAATAAGCATATCTTCTTCTTCTTCAGCACTTAAATATACAGGAGTGTTCTTAATGTCTACAGCTCCTTCTGTAACTTTTCTGTATGGTGTCTCAATGAATCCCATAGGATTTACTTTTGCATAGACAGAAAGTGAAGAAATCAAACCAATATTTGGTCCTTCAGGAGTTTCAATAGGACATAATCTTCCGTAATGTGTATAATGTACATCTCGAACTTCGAAACCAGCTCTTTCTCTAGAGAGACCACCAGGCCCTAAAGCCGATAAACGACGTTTGTGCGTAATCTCAGCAAGAGGATTTGTTTGATCCATGAACTGAGATAATTGATTTGTTCCAAAGAATGAGTTAATTACTGAAGAAAGTGTTTTCGCATTAATCAAATCAATTGGAGTAAATACCTCATTGTCACGAACGTTCATTCTTTCACGAATTGTACGAGCCATTCTGGCTAAACCAACACCAAACTGAGAAGCTAACTGCTCACCAACAGTTCTAACTCTTCGATTAGATAAGTGATCAATATCATCAATCTCAGCTTTAGAATTAATTAATTCTATTAAATATTTTATGATAGTTATGATATCCTCTTTGGTAAGCACCTGCTTATCCATACCGATATCTAAACCTAACTTTTTATTCATACGGTAACGCCCTACATCACCTAAGCTATAACGTTGGTCACTGAAAAATAACTTATCAATGATTCCTCTAGCTGTTTCTTCATCGGGTGGCTCAGCGTTACGTAATTGACGGTAGATATGCTCAACAGCTTCTTTTTCTGAATTTGTTGGATCTTTTTGAAGTGTATTGTGAATAATAGCATAATCGCCTTGTTGAGAATGTTCTTTATGAAGTAAAATAGTTTTTGCTCCAGACTCAAGAATTTCCTCAATATTATCTTTATCGACTACGGTATCACGATCAAGAACAATCTCGTTTCTTTCTATAGAAACAACCTCACCTGTATCTTCATCAACAAAATCTTCATGCCAAGTGTTAAGAACACGGGCAGCAAGTTTTCTACCAATATATTTTTTTAATCCTGACTTAGAAACTTTAATCTCTTCTGCAAGGTCAAAAATTTCAAGGATATCTTTATCTCTTTCAAAACCTATCGCTCTAAAAAGTGTTGTTACAGGTAACTTCTTTTTTCTGTCGATATAAGCATACATTACACTATTAATGTCTGTAGCAAATTCTATCCAAGATCCTTTAAAAGGAATAACTCTTGCAGAATATAATTTGGTGCCATTAGCGTGGAAAGACTGACTAAAAAACACACCTGGTGATCTGTGTAATTGAGATACAACTACACGTTCAGCACCGTTGATCACGAAAGTACCGCTAGGAGTCATGTAAGGAATGGTCCCTAAATAAACATCCTGAACAATAGTTTCAAAATCCTCGTGCTCTGGATCAGTACAATATAATTTTAGTCTGGCTTTAAGTGGTACACTATAAGTTAATCCCCTTTCGATACACTCTTCAATGGTGTATCTTGGTGGGTCGATAAAATAATCTAAAAACTCTAATACAAACTGGTTTCGAGTATCAGTAATTGGGAAGTTTTCTTGGAAGGTGTTATAGAGACCTTCATTTCCTCTCTCTTCTGATTTTGTTTCTAACTGAAAAAAGTCTTGGAATGACTTAATTTGAATATCCAAAAAATCTGGATAGTCAGTTTTATTCACGATAGAAGAGAAATTAAATCTTTCAGCTGTTTTTGCTAACATCGATGAACGAGATTTTGATTAAAAATTGTTTACTTATTGTATATACTACTATATATACAAAAGGGTTTAGGTCATGAAGTATCCTTCAGACCTAAACCATAATTTGTAGGTTGAGTTAAGCTTACTTAAGCTCAACTTCAGCTCCAGCCTCTTCTAAAGAAGCTTTTAAACCTTCAGCTTCGTCTTTAGAAACACCTTCTTTAATTGGGCTTGGTGCTTCGTCAACTATAGCTTTAGCTTCTTTTAATCCTAAACCAGTTAATTCTTTAACTAATTTAACAACTGCAAGTTTAGAACCTCCAGCTGCTTTAAGGATTACGTCGAATTCAGTTTTTTCTTCTGCAGCGTCTCCACCAGCAGCAGCTCCACCAGCAGCAACTGCAACAGCAGCAGCAGCAGGCTCAATACCGTACTCTTCTTTTAATATATCAGCTAATTCAGTAACTTCTTTTACAGTTAAATTAACTAATTGTTCTGCGAAATCTTTTAAATCTGCCATTTTTCTATCGTTTTAAAATTTTTAAAATATAATTGTTTTTAAGTGCGTACTATTTATTAACCTTCTTTTTCAGAAAGTGTTTTTAATATACCTGATAATTTACCACCTCCAGATTGAAGTGCTGAAACCACATTCTTAGCAGGTGATTGAAGTAATGTAATAATTTCTCCAATCAATTCCTCTCTAGACTTGATTTCAACTAATGCATCTAACTGATCATCACCTAAATAGATAGCTTCTTCAATAAAAGCACCTTTAAGTAATGGCTTGTCAGATTTCTTTCTGAAAGCTTTAATAACTTTAGCAGGAGCATTACCTGTTTCTGAATACATCACTGATGTATTACCTTTTAAAACAGATGATAAGTCTCCAAAATCTTTATCTGAAGCATCCATTGCTTTCTCAAGCAATGTGTTTTTAACAACAGATAATGTTACGTTAGCTTTGAAACATGCACGTCTTAAATCTGAAGTTGATGAAGCATTTAAACCAGATATATCTGCTAAATAAATGTTTGAGTTATCTGCTAACTGAGCAGTTAACTCTTCTATTACTTGTGATTTTTCTTCTCTTGTCATAATATAAAGGGTTTAACTACTAACTAATTTTAGTATCAATTGGAATACTAGGACTCATTGTTGAAGACATAAATATACTCTTAACATAAGTCCCTTTTGAAGCAGTTGGCTTTAACTTCATTAAAGTTGATAATAGTTCGTTAGCATTACCAACTAACTTCTCAGGAGAGAAAGATGCTTTACCAATTGGAGCATGAACTATTCCTGTTTTATCAACTTTAAAATCAATTTTACCCGCTTTAACTTCAGTTACAGCTTTTGCTACGTCCATAGTTACAGTTCCAGTTTTTGGGTTAGGCATTAAACCTCTAGGACCTAAAACTCTACCTAGCGGCCCTAATTTACCCATAATGCTAGGCATAGTAACGATAACGTCAACATCGGTCCAACCATCTTTTATTTTCTGTAAGTATTCGTCTAATCCAACATAATCAGCACCTGCTTCTTTAGCTTCGGCTTCTTTGTCTGGAGTTACAAGTGCAAGAACCTTCATGTCTTTACCAGTTCCATGAGGAAGAGAAACAACACCTCTAACCATCTGATTAGCTTTTCTAGGATCTACTCCTAAACGAACAGCTAAATCTACAGACGCATCAAACTTTGTATATGTGATTTCCTTCAGTAAAGATGAAGCTTCTTCAATAGAGTAAAGTTTATTCTTATCAACTTTAGCTCTTGCATCTTTTTGCTTTTTTGTCAATCTTGCCATTTCAAAAAATTTAATTAGGAGCTTCTCCTCCTTTTACTGTGATTCCCATAGATCTTGCTGTACCAGCAACCATCTTCATCGCAGAATTTACTGTAAATGCATTTAAATCTTGCATCTTGTCTTCTGCAATAGCCTTAACTTGATCCCAAGTTACTTTTGCTACTTTCTTTCTGTTCGGTTCTCCAGATCCTTTTTTTACTTTGGCCGCTTCCAATAATTGTACTGCAGCTGGAGGTGTCTTAATTACAAAGTCGAAAGACTTGTCTTTATAGACAGATATCACAACAGGAAATACCTTTCCAGGTTTATCCTGAGTTCTAGCATTAAATTGCTTACAGAACTCCATGATATTCACACCAGCAGCACCTAAAGCGGGTCCTACCGGCGGCGATGGATTCGCTGCGCCTCCCCGAACTTGTAGCTTAACTACTTTACTTAATTCTTTTGCCATTTTAATTAATTTAAATCATATGTTTTTTAATGGAAGCAAAAAACACATGTCTTTATGTGTGTAACAATTATTAAACTTTTTCTACTTGCATGTAGCTCAACTCTAGTGGTGTTTTTCTTCCGAAAATCTTAACCATAACTTCAAGCTTACGCTTTTCTTCATTAATTTTTTCAATGGTTCCATCAAATCCGTTAAATGGACCATCAACAACCTTAACTGTTTCACCAACAGTAAAGGGTATTGCGATGTTTGCATTAACATCAATAGCGAGTTCATCAACCTTACCTAACATTCTATTCACTTCAGATTGACGTAATGGAACAGGATCACCGCCTTTAGTTTCTCCTAAAAAACCTATCACATTAGTAATGGATTTAATAATATGAGGAATCTCTCCACTCAAATTAGCCTGTATCATTATGTAGCCTGGAAAATACACTTTATCTTTAGTGATTTTCTTACCATTTCTTATTTGTATTACTTTTTCAGTAGGAACAAGTACTTGCTCAACAAAATCATCATATCCTAATCTCGAAATTTCAGTTTCTATATAAGATTTAATTTTATTTTCTTGACCACTTACTGCTCTAACTACATACCACTTTTTGCTTGATTTTACTTCTGACATACTCAAAAAATTAGTTAATCCAACCAAAATAAGCTTTTATGACTCTACTAAAAGCAGTATCAACACCCCAAATAGCAAGAGAAAACAATACTGAGAATACGGCCACCAAAACCATTTTACTCTGCGCATCAGACCACTCAGGCCAAGTCACATTGTTTTTTAATTCTTCGAAAGATTCTTTTATATAGTTTACAATTCCTGCCATAATATTGTGTTTTGCACGGGTTGAGAGGCTCGAACTCCCGACACCTGGTTTTGGAGACCAGTGCTCTACCAACTGAGCTAAACCCGTAAATATAAATCAAGGTATCTTGAAACAAGACACCTCGATTTTATATCAGTAATTTATTCTTAGTCTAAGATTTCTGTTACCTGACCAGCTCCAACAGTTCTACCACCTTCACGGATAGCAAAACGTAAACCAACATTCATTGCAATTGGTTGGATTAAGTCAACAGTAATTGTTAAGTTGTCACCTGGCATAACCATCTCAACTCCACTTGGTAATGAAATATTACCAGTTACGTCTGTTGTTCTTACATAGAACTGTGGACGATAGTTGTTATGGAATGGTGTATGACGACCACCTTCTTCTTTCTTTAAGATATAAACCTCAGCTTTGAATTGTTTGTGAGGAGTTACAGAACCTGGCTTAACAATAACCATACCTCTTGTAATATCGCTCTTTTCAATACCTCTTAAAAGGATACCAACGTTATCACCTGCTTCACCTCTATCTAAAATTTTACGGAACATTTCAACCCCAGTAATTGTAGAGTTTAATTTCTCAGCACCCATACCGATGATTTCAACTGCATCACCTGTGTTAGCAACACCAGTTTCAATTCTACCTGTAGCAACAGTACCACGTCCAGTAATTGAAAATACATCTTCGATTGGCATTAAGAAATCTTTATCAACATCACGCTTTGGTAACTCAATCCAGCTATCAACAGCATCCATTAATTCCATAACAGTGTCAACCCACTTTTGCTCACCATTTAAGGCACCTAAAGCAGAACCTGGGATAACAGGACCATTATCTCCATCGTACTCATAGAAACTTAATAAGTCTCTAATTTCCATCTCAACCAATTCTAATAATTCCTCATCATCAACCATATCCACTTTGTTCATGAATACAACGATTCTTGGAATACCTACCTGACGTCCTAAAAGGATGTGCTCACGAGTTTGTGGCATTGGACCATCTGTTGCAGCAACAACAAGAATAGCACCATCCATTTGAGCAGCACCAGTAACCATATTCTTAACGTAATCCGCGTGACCTGGACAGTCTACGTGGGCGTAGTGACGGCTAGCAGTTTGGTATTCAACGTGAGACGTATTAATAGTAATACCTCTTTCTTTTTCTTCAGGAGCATTATCGATAGTATCGAAATCTCTTTTTTCAGATAAACCTGCATTTGCTAAAACGTTAGTAATAGCAGCAGTTAAAGTAGTTTTACCGTGATCAACGTGTCCGATAGTACCAATATTTAGGTGCGGTTTCGAACGATCAAAAGTTTCCTTTGCCATGTTTAATTATTTTAATCTTATTAAATATTAGTGTTCAAATTTATTCTAATTTTTAAATGCCATGCGAGCCAATGACGGGATTTGAACCCGTGACCTCTTCCTTACCAAGGAAACGCTCTACCCCTGAGCTACACCGGCTAATGTTTGAGCGGGAGACCGGGTTCGAACCGGCGACATTCAGCTTGGAAGGCTGACGCTCTACCAACTGAGCTACTCCCGCATTATATTTAAGAAAAATCTTAAATATTGTGGGGAGAGCAGGATTCGAACCTGCGAAGACTTAGTCAGCAGATTTACAGTCTGCCCTCGTTGGCCGCTTGAGTATCTCCCCAATGCTAAAATTTTAAAGAACTTGAGCCGATAGAGGGACTCGAACCCACGACCTGCTGATTACAAATCAGCTGCTC
>ERZ802830.2162-NODE-2162-length-18052-cov-10.4764_pt1 | contig 18052 bp, 18 predicted proteins | sample MGYA00345654_ERZ802830 | MGnify/ENA primary metagenome ERZ802830 (study PRJEB30503, sample SAMEA104212375) | marine metagenome | biome: Westerlies Biome; feature: [SRF] surface water layer (ENVO:00010504) within the epipelagic zone...; material: water...
TCGACGAATAAGTTTCTATAACCAGCTATGATGGTAGCAGGAAAAGCAACTACTGATATGAAAATTGAAGCGGTCTTTAGACTTTGGTCAATTATGCCGTCCAAGTTTGAGATCTTGCTTTGCATCTTGCCAACCCTAATTTTTTCTATGCTAACAGAAATATTTTTTAAAGCTTACTTAAATCTTTTTTCAGCATCATGAATAATTTTACACACCTTGTCGTTAAAAGGTGTTGGAATTTGGAATTCAACTGCTAATGGCGGAATGGCTCCATTAATAAAGTCTATTTCAGTTTTCTTCTTAGTCTCATAGTCTTGCAGCATTGAGGGTTTGGCAGACCCGACCCTTTTTGCAAAATCAATGACGTAATCAGTAGGATCTTTAAACGAAAATGGTATACCTCTCGCTAATCCAACAGAATAAGCTTCCTGCATACAATTTAAAGCAAATGTCCATTTTTCTGCGTCATTATAAAGTTCTTTAACATTGCATCCAAAAATAGAACATGGGCCGGACAAGGTCACGTTACATAACAATTTTTCCCAAATTAACTGCTCAATATTTCCGTAGATTTCAGTTTTTAACCCTCCGGAACGCCAGGCGTAAATTATATTTTGAAGTTCGCTTTTTTTTGTTTTTCGTGAAATTGAACCCAGCCTTATTTGTTTATTTGCCGTGTGGGTAACGTGTCCAGGTGCTGTCACACTCGCCCCAAATCCTTCAGCAACTCCCAAAATAATATTATTTCTAGGCATATGCTTCAAAATTATATCTCCAGCGCCCAGTCCATTTTGAATTGTAATTATAGGTGAGTTCGGATCTATTTGATCTTTCAGGTTCTTAATACTTTCTTCTAGGTTCAGGGCTTTTGTTGCAATAATATAAAAGTCGCATTCTTCTAAATCTAAAAACTTCGTGCTTGCTCTTATATTTTTCGCAACAAATGTTTCGTCAGGGCCTTCAATCAATAGGCCGTCTCTATTTATATAATCAATGTGATCCTGCCAAATATCGATTGCAATAACTTCATGACCTGCTTTAGACAACCTTGCAGCGTAGATTGATCCCATTGCGCCCGTACCAATGACAGCAATTTTCATTAGTTAGGCCTTTTTATGTCGAGGAAAAATCGATTATTAAATTCATCAACTATTTTAGTAGGTAAGTGATTTGGCCAATGGTCCTTTAATATTTCCAAAGCCTGAGACTCTGCTTTTCGCCCCATATCTAATTGTTCACTGGTTGCCCATTCTTCTATCGATTTTCGGTCCGCTATCTCAGGATAATAAAAATCACTTTTCATTCGGGCATAAGTTTCGGGATGGCCTAAATAATGGCCTTCATTATTTACAACCTCTTTTATACTCTCGTGCATTAATGTTTCGTCGCTTATTTCTGGAATAATGTTAGACCTGAATAACACACCAATTAATTCATTATCCGCTACCATTGCGCCATAATTAACGGCCATTAAACTGGCCTGAGAACCTGCTGCTTGAGTTATCAAATTAGCCCCGGTTTGGGCGGCGCTGTTAATCGTCAGAGCTTTTTCGTAACCCGATTGAAAGTCAACTAATTTGCTATCTGTAGCTCCGGCTATTACAGAACACGGGATATCCCAATATTGCATAACTTGAACCGCAGCTGCAGTTGCCATTAACTGTTCTGGGGCTCCCCCAGCCATTCCACCGGTCCTAAGATCTGTTATCATTGGACGTGGTCCAGCGATACTTGGGGCTTCTGGATCAAGGATGTGCACTGCCACCAACCCCGCCAGGTTTTCGGCTAAAGTTTGAGAAACGGAGCCAGCAATTGTTACGGGGCTAGAAGCTCCAAGTTGGCCGAAAACATTGCAGTGAACGGGAATACCTAGCTTAACGGCTTCAATCATTACCTTAATACTTGCAGGATCAAATCTCAGTGGAGGTACCGCATGATTTACATGCAAAGAGAGAAAAGGTCTTTTTCTGAAGCTCTCTTCTCCTCCCGCTATTTTGTAACATAGCTCGGCTATTGCAACAACGTGGGACCAGTGTGAAGCTTGCACCATAACATGTTTCGAAGTTCCAGCTAAACTTGCTGCTGCAGTAGAAAGGTCGAATTCTAACGGATCCTCAACATCGCCAGCAACTAGTGACCGCGAAAAAAAACTAATGTGGGGCAGCCTATCGGCTAATCGTGCCGCGTTGTATAAGTCTTTAAGTTTAGATGGAACATATTCATTCGTCTTAGAATTTTGTAAATTTGGGGCAGCTCCACCCGTTCCTGCATAAACATGATTTCCCCCAACGTGCAGATCATTTTCAATAGTTTGACCGGCCAAAAGTACAACCCGTTGGTGTTTCGCTATTGTATTTTCAATTAAATTTGGAGGGTAAATTAATCTGTCTCCCTCTAACTTACCACCACGCTTTAGAACCAGTTCACACAATTCTTTTGGGGCGTCTGACATTCCTATTTCTGCAAGAATTTTTATCGCAGCGTCAGCAATTTTCTTTACATTATTAGTTTCTATTGGAGAATATACTTTTTCATTTACAAAGTTTTTTAAGTTGTAGTTTTTTAACTCAGCTTCGTTTTTAGGCTTTCTTCTTTTGCGGCTCATGTTCAGCTCAATCTAGATGTAAATTACTTTTTATTTTTTTTATGTGACATAGTTTGAAAAAATTTTTCTTCATAATCCTTTTGAAGTGACTTCAATTCATATAAGATATTTTCTATATCTTCAGGTTGCTTAAGGATTATATCTAAGACATCGCCCTCCAGTATTTCTGGTGATGTTGTTTTTTCCAAATCTACATACTGGAACGGCACAACAGGTTTGTTAAAACCCTTTAATTCAATAGCTTCTTGGGCCTTAAATTTAAAATCTTTTTCTAAAAGTGTCTTTGTTTCAGGAGCAACTAGTATCTTTTTGGGCTGACATATGGATTCTAACCTAGAGGCTAAATTTACGGTACTACCTAGCACAGTATAATCTACACGTTGCACTGAACCAAAGTTTCCGACTGTGCAGTAACCCGTAGAAATGCCCATTCTTACTTGCAAACCTTCTGTAATTCCGCGATCTTCTCGCCAATTTCTGTCTAGTTCAGCCACTTTGTTTTGCATAGCTATAGCCATACTCAGACACTTTGATGCATCTTCTTTTAATCCATCGCTTTCGGGGTCTCCAAAAAAAACTAAGATTGCATCTCCAATAAACTTATCAATTGTTCCACCGTATTTTAAAGCAATATCTGTCATTGCAGAAAGGTAAGCATTTATAAGTTCTGCTAGAAGATCAGGGTCGAGTGAGTCTGAAAGATCGGTGAAACCTTTTATATCTGAAAAAAATACAGTTATTTTTTTTCGTTTATAGTCGTTCGTCTGTTCAGATTCTGCTTCAAAAATATTTTTATAAATTTGCGGTGACAAATATTTTGCAAGCCTATTTGAAATTTTTTCAAGTTTCGTATTTTTGTCTTTAAGGCTGTCATAAGCTTCTTGGTTTAAGTTGATTAATTTTTCATTTTCTTCTTTTAAAATTGTCTCAGCGGTTCGATCAATTAACTGACCTTGGACACCATTTAAGCTATCCGTTATCGTGCTTTTTGTCTTTGTTGAAAGTAATGAAAAATACCGAACTTCATTATTAATTTTGATTTTGATTTGGGGAATTAAAACTTTTCCATCTTTATCTAAAGTTGTTCTAAAGTCAGTGATAGTTTTTTGCTCGACTCCAAGATTTGCCAAAAGCGTCAAAAGATTTTGAGACTTTGTTTCGATACCTTTACCAAATAAGCTCTCAAAGTTTTTGTTGGCATTTAACAAATTAAGGTTTTGGTCTGCATAGAAAGCTGCAGTTATTGCATTCTCGAAATTGAAAAAACTAATTCGTCGCAAAAAATCAAAATCTAGGATCTTTGCAATATCCATAATAACTACCGCCTTTATCGTCGTTTCTGGATATCCCGCAGACGCTCGGATAGGATTGCCATAACGCCGCGAATGATCATATCAGAGTCTTCTAGTTTTTTTTCGAACTCCTTGGTTGATACAAAAATAATCACACTATCTTCCAATGCTTTCGCAGTCGCCATCCTAGGTGCTATATCAATTACGCCCATCTCCCCAACTATCTCGTTTGCTTTTAGCACAATATCTGGCTTTTCCATCGTGTGGTTAGTGGGAAAATAAATTCCAACAGAGCCTTTGCCCACAATATATAGGCCGTCGGCTGGATCACCTTTCTTAAAAATCGTATTTCCAGAATTTAATTCCATTTTCTTCATTTCACACCTCCATCTCTAATCCATCATTCGAGAGTGCGAATAATTCTGGCAAACCATCAGCTATTTGGTCGAGTTCTTTATCACTTCTGTGCGGAGCATGGTGAGTGATAAGAATTTTTTTACACTTAGTTTCTATATTAAAATCAATAGCTTGCTCTATAGAGGAGTGCCCCCAACCCTTTTTGTCGGCCAATTCTTTTTCAGTAAACATACCGTCCCATATTAATAGATCTGCGTTCTTAGCAAAAGTGGTTAAGGTTTTTCTTTGGTGTTCCTCAAATTCATTATCACAAAGATAAACAAATGAGGTATTTTTCTGTTTTAATTTGTAACCGGTGCTGCCGCCTGGGTGATTGAGCAGTATGGAGCTTAAACTTAAATTTGCCTCAAGTTTTTTCTGAACTGCATTGAACGGTAGAAACTTTATATTTGATAGTGATGATACGATATCAATTGGAAAATAAGGTGATGAAAAATACTTTTGGATGGTCTTTTTTACATTTTCTATTTCACATAAGGCACTGGAAATTATAATCTCATTTTTTGGATCAAAAAGTTGTGGATTGAATGCTAAGCCTTGGACATGGTCATGATGAAAATGGCTCAGCAATAAAAAAGATACTCGTGTTTTTGACAATTCAACATTCTGAAAACCAGATCCAGCATCGAAGATAATTTGATGATTATCAGTACTCACTTCAAAACAAGAAGTATTACCTCCATATTTCTGTGTGGAACGCGAAGAGGTTGCTGTTGAGCCCCTACAACCGTGAATAGAAAGTTTCATTTCTGCTTCAAACCCTACACTTTTTAACGACTTTACAGTATTTTTATTTTCTCGTCTAATTATATGATAAAGCAAGAAAATGTTCACCAATCATCTTGATTTACGGTTATAAAACCTAAAAAAGATATTTTTTTATCAAAAAAATCTCAAAAAGCTTTGTTTTCATATAAATTAGTTCAATTTTAAAATTATATTTATTGACTTATGGCAAAGTTTTGTTGATGTTGGACAAAAAGGAGATGTTTATGAAAACGTTTGTAGCTAGCCTTTTATTGGTGACTTTCCTGTCGGGATGTTCTACCTTAGGCGAGTATAATTTGAATCCACTGGATTGGTTTGCATCTGAAGAGGCAGCTAACTAAATCTTATTTTAATAACTTTATATCTAAAGGGAAAATATTGATATGAAAAAAATTGTAATTTTAATGGGCTTATTGGGTTTTCTAGCAGCTTGTGATGCGCCAGGAACATCGTCGACTATGGTGGCGCCTGAAGCTAGTTCAAACAAACTGTAAACTTACGTCATGGTGCTTGCAGGTGTGTAGGCACATGATTTAAAAAAAATCGAGCGCTCAGCCATTCCGGGCGCTCTTTTTTTATTTTAAAGACTTCGTCATGGATATTTCTAATAAAATTACTCAAAGCTTTGAAAGCCAAGCATTTATGAGCACCATAGGCGCTAAACTTGATCTAGTTGAAGAGGGAAAAGTTATTATCTCTGTTGAGCTTAAGCCGAGCTTGATGCAACAACACGGTTTTGGGCATGCAGGGGTTACTTTTTCAATAGGTGATAGCGCAGCTGGCTATGCCGCGCTGACAAAAATGGGAATACACCAAGAAGTTCTAACCTCTGAAATGAAAATTCACCTACTGTCACCAGCCGATGGCAAAATGCTAAAAGCTGTTGGGTCTGTACTGAAAGCTGGAAGAAGGCTTGTCGTGGTTCAGTCTGATATATATTCGGTCAATGAAAAAAACGAAAAACTGGTTGCTACTATGTTGGGCACAATGGTACCCAGCATAGCAGCTATTTAGTCAAGGTTAAGACACCATTTCTACTTTATATCAAAGCGATCAGCATTCATCACTTTTGTCCACGCATTCACAAAATCCTTAATGAATTTTTCTTGATTGTCTGACTGCGCGTAGACCTCAGCAAGAGCCCTAAGCTGTGAATTAGAGCCAAAAGCCAGATCTACTCTGCTAGCAGACCAAACGGCTTCACCGGTTTTGCAGTCTTTGCCTTCAAATTCAGTTTCGTCAGAGTTAGTTGCATTCCATGAGTACTGCATGTCCAATAGATTGACGAAAAAATCATTTGTAAGTTGACCAGGCCTATCTGTTAAAACTCCAAGCGACGAGCTGTCATGATTTGAGCCAATCACACGCAATCCACCAATAAGCGCAGTCATTTCTGGTGCTGTTAGTGTCAATAAATGTGCCTTATCAATTAAAAGCTCTTCAGCAGATAATGAATACTGTTTTTTCTGATAATTTCTAAAGCCGTCTGCAATCGGTTCAAGAAGCTCGAAAGATTCTATGTCTGTTTGCTCTTGAGAAGCATCCATTCTTCCAGCTGCAAAAGAAACTGAAACAGAATGACCAGCTGCTTTTGCAGCTGCTTCAATACCGGTATTCCCTGCTAAAACAATCAAGTCAGCTAAAGAAATTTTTGCTTTATTGGAATTTCCATTAAACTCTGATTGAATTGTTCGAAGTTTATCTAGAACCTTTGCAAGCTGCTTTGGTTGATTGACGTCCCAGCTTTTTTGCGGTTCAAGTGCGATTCTAGCACCATTTGCTCCGCCTCGCATATCAGACCCTCGATATGTCGAAGCAGAAGCCCAGGCTGTTTGAACACATTCAGAAATTGAAAGTCCAGAACCTAAAATTTCAGCTTTTAAATTTTCTGCGTCGGCATTATTTATTAGCTGATGATTAACAGCTGGGATTGGATCTTGCCAAATCAAATCTTCAGCTGGTACTTCATCACCCAAGTACCGGACTTTGGGTCCCATATCTCTGTGAGTGAGTTTAAACCAAGCACGGGCAAAAGCGTCGGCAAATTCATCAGGATTTGAGTGAAATCTACGTGATACTTTTTCATACTCTGGGTCCATACGCATTGCCATATCAGCCGTGGTCATCATGAGAGGGACTTTTATCCCTGAGCCGTCGACTTCTGGAGCGTGATCTTTATCAGCCAGGTCGACTGCATGCCAAATATTTGCTCCAGAAGGGCTCTTGGTTAGCTTCCAATCATACCCAAATAATACGTCAAAATACCCCATATCCCATTGGGTTGGGTTTGATGTCCAGGGGCCTTCAATGCCACTGGTGGTTGTGTGAATGCCTTTCCCAGATTTAAATTTATTGATCCAGCCAAACCCCATATCCTGTATACTTGAACCTTCAGGTTCTGGCCCGACGAGTTCAGGATCACCAGCACCATGTGCTTTGCCAAATGTGTGACCACCTGCAACTAAAGCTACAGTTTCTTCATCGTTCATTGCCATTCTGGCAAAAGTTTCGCGTATATCGCGACCTGAAGCAACTGGGTCAGGTGTCCCGTTTGGGCCTTCGGGGTTCACGTAAATCAAGCCCATTTGGACTGCCGCTAGTGGGTTTTCTAACTCACGATCGCCAGTGTATCTATTGTCTCCAAGCCATTCTGTTTCAGTGCCCCAGTATACATCTTCTTCAGGCTCCCAGACGTCTGCACGCCCACCAGCAAAACCAAACGTTTTAAATCCCATGGACTCCATCGCGCAGTTGCCGGCTAAAATCATAAGGTCAGCCCAGGAAATTTTGTTGCCATATTTTTGTTTAATTGGCCAAAGAAGTCTTCTTGCTTTATCTAAATTACCGTTATCCGGCCAACTATTTAACGGCGCAAACCGTTGCATTCCTGTGCCAGCACCACCTCTGCCATCTCCGGTACGATATGTTCCTGCACTATGCCAAGCCATCCTGATAAAGAAACCACCGTAATGACCATAGTCTGCTGGCCACCAATGTTGGCTGTCAGTCATCAAAGCATAAAGATCTTTTTTTAGAGCCTTCAAATCAAGTTTTTTAAATTCCTTTGAGTAGTCAAAGTCTTTGCTCATTGGATCAGATTTCGATGAATTCTGATATAAGATCTTTACATTTAACTGGTTTGGCCACCAATCGCTATTTGAACGAACACCTGCTTTGGCATGCATAACTGGGCACATTGTAATGTTACTGTGATCATTTCCATCCATTTGGTTCTCCAATATTTTTTAAGTAATTTTTATAATATTTACAAAATTTTTATCATTTTTCTACCACAAGATAAACTTACGTTTAAATTACTTGCTTCTGCCGTAATCATAGGCTAGCTAACCCAAACTCTGTGGCGAGTTGGCGGAGTGGTGACGCAGCGGATTGCAAATCCGTGTACACCGGTTCGATTCCGGTACTCGCCTCCAAATTTACATCCCTTCGATAATCATGAGATCCGTATCCACACCTTGATCTCTAATTGCCTTAGCCGCTTGATATTCGCCACTGAAATAAAATTCTTCAGCGGCTGATTTACTTTCAAACTCTATTAGCGTTACCACGCCACTCACTGTGCCTTCATGTCGATCTGCTTGCGGGCCTCTTGCAAGTAGTTTGCCGCCATATTTTTCAATTAATGGAAGAGCTATGGAGGAAAATTTCTGAAAAATTTCTGGGTCATCTACTCTGAGATTAGCTATTAAATACCCCTTTGACATACGAACTCCTTAAACGCAGTTTTACTCTGCAAAAACATATACTTATTATAGATTAACATATAACGAAATCTGTACTGGCAATAAAGATGACAGATCAACGCACTTGGATTTTATAAGAAGAAATCTCTCCGTTTAATGTACTGGCAAAAGTAACCTTTTTGTTTGTGCTAGTATTGTTTTTCAATTCAGGGAGTGTCCAAAATTATTTTGAACTTTGAATTTGACCTTCACCGATTGTTTTTGCCGAATTGAATGCCTCAAATACGATTTCGATAACTTCTTGTTTGGTATAAGCTTCCTTCGAAGCTGCATTATCTAGTTTTTTCGAAACGTCATTCATAGAAGTCATATATGCATCCATAATAGCTTGGGCGAATTTATCAGACTCAATAAAGGTATAAAACTTTTGTTTTTTGTCCTCTTGTGTTGGGTTGGATTTTTCAAGCCACTCCAAAAATTTTGAGTCATAATAGTTTGTAAAAGTCGCTCCGGTTTCTTTCGAATAGGTTTGACATAGTTTTTGAATCTGTTTCTGAGTACATGCTTCGTTCAAGGTTTTTGTCCTTTATCAAATGCTGCAATTTTGTGTGTTCTCGTTAACCTATCTTTCCTAAAAATAACTTCTGTGTAAAGCTAGATATATATGCTCATCTCCCTTGTAGCTTCGCACTTCAATGAACCAAAATTTTTGACATCAAATATCGCCATAACCTTTCTAAACATTTCTTGTTATGTTTGCCGGCATGAAACTTGCATTTACAAAACAAATGTATTTCAAACCCTCATATCTTCCATCCAATGGCGCGGCTAATATTTTAGTTAGATCACTAGCTGAAGAACTTGGTTTGTCGTTAAACAAAAAGTATGAGATTATATTAGCATCTTTTCTTGCTATTGCTAAAAAAGTAAACGGTCAGGCTTTTGATTGGTGGACAGGAAACGATAATAAAACTCTGAAGCTTTGGAGTTTATTCCCTCACGTAAGCAATCAATCTGTCATGGACGTTTACAATCTTCTAAAAGAGAATGGATATATTGGAGCTATGACAGGCTCTAAAACCTCGGCTATTGAAGGTTTGGCCGTTGAAAAACCTAATTGGATAACCGCCCAACGCTTGCCAAAACATTTTATGGAAGAGGCCACATTTATAGAATCCAATCTTCCTTTTGTTATGGTGAACCAACCTGAGACATACGAAGATAAAAAGGCTACGAAGAACCAATATTTTGCTGCTCCAAAGTTGAGCATCAAAAAAGTGAAGCAGGAGTTTGGTGAAGAATACAAACTGGCTTATAGATCAGTAAGTGAAATGAATGCTTATTGGTCACAACACCCTCTTTATAACCCTATAGCTAATGAGTTTTATTCATCTGCACGACGCATTTTTCATAACGGCTCTATAAAATCAGGCGGATGTTGGTATGGTGGTTGGACAGACTTTAATTCAAACCAGCGCTGCAGCTTTACAATAGATGGTCATCCTGTTGTGCAAGTTGATGTAAACGCAATGATCTTATGTTTGCTGTCATCTTTAACAGGTAAACCGATGAACATGATTGGTGCGTTTCAAGATGTTTACCAAGCCGTATTATCTCAAATACCTGATACTAAAAATTCGCGAGATAAGTTGAAGCAAGTTATTATTGAGCTTGCCGGATCGGGTAACCCATATAAAGAAAAGCCATCTCCGGACAGTGAGATTTTGGAAAATACCGATGAATTTATTCATATTCGTGATCTATGTTTAGAAGCTTACCCAGCTTTAAAATGTTTAGATCAGGAGCGCTTTAACTTCACTAATGATCTATCCTTTCACGAGGCTTCTATACTTACTGAAACTCTTCTAAGTCTAAAGCAAATTGGCGTCGTTGCTTACCCAGTACATGACTGCTTGATTGTGAGAATGGGTGATGAATTTGATGCAGTAGAAACATTTAAAAAAGTTTTTAAAGACTACGTATCTTTGTTCCAAAAGCTTAACAAACTACCTGAGTTATACTTAGATATAGCTTTAACTATTAAATTTGACCCTTCAGAACAAGTAAGAATTCAAGGGGCGTCTAGTTAAACTGTATCAACAAAGTGCACAGTTTCATTTATGTGATCACAAAAAATTACCTCATAAGAAGCTGTAAAAAATGTGATCACAAATATAATAAGTATATCCTTTCTCCCAAAAAATTTGCAATGGCTGTGAAGAGATCTAGCTAAATTTATTGAAAAAGGTTCTTGGTCGTCGAACTAAAAAAAAGTTAGGCTCAAAAAATTGAAAACTGAAACAAAAAATATTTTTAAAGATTTATCCGAGGTAGACATCGGTACTATCATTGAAATGGCTCTTTCAGATCATACTTCGTTTTCCGAAATTCAACTGCAATATGGATTAAAGGAAGATCAAGTTAAGGAATTAATGAGGAAAAACCTGAAAAAAGGTTCATATCGATCATGGAGAAAAAGAGTTAAGACTTTTTCGGATCGTCGAGAATTTTATAAATAAAATGATCCCAAAGCACTACTCTTACTGCTTAAATTATAGCTTCTTCAATAACCTTATTGCCGTTCAATAGTCTTTCGTATTTAAATGCCGACATATCTATTGTCTTGTAGCAGCCATAGGTTAATATTTCTGCTATGGCCCTTCCCATTGCTGGTGCTTGTTGGGTTCCGTGACCAGAAAAGCCGTTCTGAAAAAAGAAATTTTGGACCATATTATGTGGTCCAATAATAGCGTTCTGATCTAAAGTATTCATAGCATAATGGCCTGCCCATTGGCTTATTAATTTTAATGATTCAAATTGGGGTATTCGGTTAAATAGGATGGGCCATACCGTATTTTCCCATAAATCATTGTCCATTATGAAATCATCAAAGTTTACTGCTGGATCATAAACTCCGTGTCCGCCAGCTTGATATGTACCCCCACCATTTTCGCGTACATGAAATCCAGATGGGTCAATTGTAAGGGGAAGATCTCGATCTAAAGGTTTCTCTGCTTTAAATATCCAAGAGTACCTTTTTCTTGGCTCAACTGGTATTATAATGCCAGCCATTTTTGAGACCACAGCTGCTCTTGGACCAGTTGCATTTACAAATTTTCCTCCGGTTATTATTTCTCCAGAGGCGAGTTTCACGCTTATTACTTGATCTTCTGAATTATTTTTGATGATCTCAATAACTTCGTTTTCAACATATTCCACACCATTTTCTCGTGCTTTGTTTTTCATCCACTCAAAAACAGTAATGCTGTCCCAGTATCCCTCGTTAACAAGGTTTATCGAACCCAATTTAATATCGTCAACATTATAGAAAGGGTACCTCAACTTAATTTCATCTGGTGTAAGTAATTCTGTCGCGGCTCCTGCCGCTGCTTGAATTTTTTGATTATTTCGAAGTTTTTTTGCAAAACTTTCATCGGCTGCGAGATACATGTAACCGAACGACTTAATTGTTAATTTTGGTACTCTAATGTCATTGCCCATATACTCCTGGAAATTATTGATAAAGTTTGCGGCGAATTGAGATATCTCAACGTTAAGCTTGGTGCTAAACTGTTGGCGGATACAGGACGTAGTATGTGCAGTGGAGCAAAATTCATATTTTTGGTCTTTCTCAACAACCAAAATTGTCCCATTAAAGTCAGGATTCTGACTTAAAAACCAAGCTGTCGAGGAACCCATAATGGCTCCACCGATTATTATGACATCATACTTATCGTGTGTTGGTGTTTTTTTGAAATTCTTCATATAAATTCGCTATGCATTTTTAAGGCGCATGGAATAAATAATTTAAACAGTTTCAATTATCTAGTGACAATTTTTTTGGATTAGAAATTTCGTAGTTTACTGAAAACCTTAGATGGCCCAAGTTAAGGAGCCACCCAGATTCTTAAATTGCGCTTAATTCTTGTTCCAAGTCAGCCATCTCGGCGCCACCAGCCATTAGCCGACGTATATCTCCACCTGCCAGCTCATTCTTAGTACCTGCACCTATGATTTTACCAAGTGCTAAGAAAGTATAGCGATCAGCAATAAGTTTGGAGTGAATTTCGTTGTGGGTAATAAAGACAATTGCAATATCACCACGTGCACGGACCCGTTTAATTGTTTTGAGAACTTCCATTTGCTGTTTTTGACCTAATGCAGAGGTTGGTTCATCCAAAATCAATACTTTAGCGCCAAAATAAATAGCACGTGCAATAGCAAGAGTTTGACGTTGGCCACCTGACATAGTTCCAACCGCTTGGCTTGGATCTGAGAAATCAATACCGATTTTTTTCATCTCTTCGTGCGCTATTTTATCCATCTCATCCATACGCAGAAGGCCAAAAGTTGAAGTCAGTTCGCGCCCCATAAAAAAATTCCGGGTGACGCTCATTAATTGGTTAATCGCTAAATCCTGATACACGGTCCCAATACCGGCTGCAGCAGCGTCTCGTGGATTTCGGAAAAAGACCTTTTTATCATCCACATAAATGGAGCCGCTTGTTGGCTGGTGAACTCCCGACATAATTTTGATGAGAGTTGATTTTCCAGCACCATTGTCACCCAGAAGAGCATGCACCTCACCGGGGGCAATATCCAAATCAACGCCATCAAGGGCTGTGAATGGGCCAAATTTTTTGACCACATTCTCAACGCGCATGTAGCTTTTTACTGCCATTTTTATATTCCCCCCGTAATACGTTTGCGGATACGTTCATTCGCAAAAACAGCTAACAAAAGCACTGTTCCTACGAAAACTCGGAACCAGGCACCGTCAATCCACGGGATGAAAAACACAGCGTTTGCAACAAGTCCAAATGTAATCGCACCAAAAACTACACCAATGATTGTTCCGAAGCCTCCGGTCATTAGAATCCCGCCCACTACTGCTATCGCAATAGCTTCTAGTTCTTTAAACATGCCTTTGGCGGCATCCGAAGAGTTTGTATCGAAGACCTGACATGTTGCAAAAATTGTTGCGCAAAATGCGGAAAACATAAAAAGCCCTACCTTAACGCGATTTACAGGAACACCGTTTGCGCGAGCACTTTCTTTATTGTCGCCTGTAGCATAAATCCAGCTTCCAAGTTGGGTTCTCGCTAGAACATACCAGGCAGCGCCAGCGATGATTATGAACCATAACAGACGAGCGTCAAATCCAGTAACCCATTGTTCCATTTTTCTGTTTATGTTCAAAAAACTTAAATAATTTATAAAATCGATCTTCTCAGATTTTGTCATATCGCTGGTGAACTCTAACCCAGCAGATGCCTTTGTCCCGATCCAATACCACGCGTCAAAAAACCAACTAAAAACCTCTCCACCCATCTGTTCCGCAAACCAGCTCTCTTTTTTAAAATCAGGGAGGCCGGATACGTTTGTATTTTGGTTGATAAGTCTAAAGCAGACCTCCGTCAGTCCACGAAGGAAAAACCAAAAGGCTAACGTTACTATAAAGCTTGATAAGCCGGATTTCACTACAATGGTTCCGATTAACCACCCAAATGCCAACGTCATTACAAGAGTAATCAAAAAAGCTAAAAGTGGCGTTGCCTCTCCCAGTCCAAAAGGAAGCCCCCACTTGAGCATTACTGCGATTGACATGCCAGCAAAAGCTATCATCGGCCCGATGGAGAGGTCGAATTCGCCAGCTATCATGAGCAATGCAGCTCCAGTTGCTATTATTCCAAGCTGTGCAATGATTGCTACGTTGTTTTTTAAACCTAGTGCATTAAATGATTTGCCATCAGATGCCATGGCAAGTGCCACAATGATAATCAACATCACAACAAAAGCTCCAATCTCGGGCCTTCGCACGGTTCTCTGGATCCAGCTTTCTTGCTGAAGTCTATCGGATTCACTTCGATCGGTCATATCTATCTCGCTATAAGATTATGAAGTTTTAATTAAGGAACAGGCGGGGATACCCCGCCTGTAAATTTTATTATTATTAATTAAAGCTTATCGGTTTATGCCGGCCTGAGACGCAACATTATCAATGTTTGAAGCGTCTACGAAACCAGGACCTGATGGGATGTTAGCTCCTGGCAACATACCAGCGTTTGTGTTATACAAATGCAGAACAATAACTGGCATATAGCCTTGCAACCGCTGTTGCTGATCGATTGTAAATGACGCATCACCAGATCTTAGCATTGCAGTTACAGCATCTGACATGTCGAAACATGCTAAATGTACATCTGCGCCAACATCTTTAATCGCTTTGTTAGCTGCATCACAAACATGTGGGCCAGCTGCCAAAATTCCATCAATTGAAGGGTCTGCTGACAATGCAGCTGCTGTTCTGGTTTCGATCTGAGTAACGTCGTTAGATACGTCGATCATATTTAGAGCTCCGCCAAGACCTGAGAAATAACCTTCACATCTATCGACAAGGGCTGTGTTCCAAGCTTCTTGGTTCAAGCAAAGACCGTTTGTTACACCTTCAGCTTTGGCACGCTCTCCGGCTTTTTGTCCCGCTAAAAGTTCTGGCTGACCAACGTGCATCAATGCACCAACACTAGCTGAATTCTCTAGGCCTGAATTCATTGTTATTACTGGAATGCCAGCGTCTGCAGCTGCGCGGATTGCTCCACCCAATGCATCTGGGTCAGGCAGAGACACAATGATCCCGTCCGGGTTTGTAGCTGCTGCTGCTTCGATAAGCTTAGCCATGCCAGACATATCGCCTGATGGGTCAAAGTTATACTCGAAGTCAGCTCCGATAGCAGCTGCTGCATCGCGGCCGCCTTTTTCAACAACTGGCCAGAACGGATCTGTACCCTGTGTGTGTGTAATCATGACATAGCGTTCAGCGAATGCCATTGTTGACATTGTTGCAAGCGCTGCAACTGTAGCCAATAGTTTCTTCATATTTATCTCCCAAAGAGTTTAAGCCAAAATGGCTCGGTTTGCGCGGATTGATACCGCAGTTTAGACTGCAAAGATGAATATGAAGCATACCGGTTTAACCCAGTTTAGCAGTGTTCACCCTCACAGCTATCTCGGATATTAAATTTCGAGTTTCTTAGCAGTGCAAGTGTAATTATAAAAGCCCAAAATTATTCAAACATTTTTCCTTTATTTGTCTAAAAGCTAAACCTTACATCAACCTGACAATCATTTTTTTAATTGGTTCAAATATCTGAACTTTTCCTCTTTATTTAAAGCACCTCCTCGAGTTGAATTGATTTTCCTGAAATTTGTGACTGAGTTGCTGCTTCAGCCATAGCAAGTGCAGCAACTCCATCCTCCAAAGTGACTGGAACTGGTTGGTTATCGTTTATAGATTTTACGAAAGCATCCCATTCGGCCTTGTAAGCACTCATATAGCGTTCCAGAAAAAAGTACTTGGGTTTGGCACTTATCACGCCAACTTTGGTTGACTTGACCACACTACTTTCTAAAATATTATCAGCTTGCAATAAGCCTTCAGCACCTAATATCTCGACCCTTTGGTCATAACCATAAGCAGCCCGACGCGAATTTTTTATGACAGCAATTTTACCATCAGAGTAAATCATTGTAACAACTGCGGTATCGACATCGCCAGCTGCGCCTATTTCTGGATTAACCAACGAATGACCAACTGCTGAAATAGTAATTGGGAGCTCACCCATAATAAAGTTAGATAAATCGAAATCGTGGATCATCATATCTCGGTACAACCCACCAGAGGTTTTTACATATGAAATCGGCGGGGGAGCAGGATCGAACGAAGTTATGGTCAACAATTCACGCTTACCTATTTCGTTATTTTCCAATGATTTTTTTAGTTGAGCAAAGTTTGGATCAAAACGCCTGTTGAAGCCAATCATTATTGGATTGTTTGAGGCACTCACATTTTCAAGGCATTTCTTGGCTCTTGTCAGGTTGAGATCCACTGGTTTCTCGCAAAGAATAGGTTTGCCTGCAAATGATGCCTTTTCAATAAAATCTGAATGAGTGTCGGTGGAAGTTGCTATCAAGATCGCATCAACATTTTGATCGGAAATAACGTCTTCCGCTGATTTAACAATAGCACCATATTGCGTAGCAAGTTTAGTGGCTGAGTCACTGTCAATATCTGAAACAGCATGAAGACTGCTATCAGGATGTGATGCAATTGTTTCAGCGTGTAGACTTCCAATCCTACCGGTTCCAAGCAGGCCAACCCTGATCATACCGAACGAATCTCCCCAGAAATGTTAACGCTAACATAGTGATTCTTTACTAAGGATCAAGGTAAAAAATATATGCTATTCAAACAAAATATCTGGTAATTTTAACTCATTGAAAAGTTGGGAAAATAAATGCGTCTGGCTGTTTGAAAAAAAATATCTTCAGAATCTTTTTCATCAATAATGTTGTCTAATCTTCGAAATAACTCATCGAAAGTACTGGACAGGCTGTCCACTGGAAAATTAGATCCAAACATTACGCGTTCTGGCCCAAATTGGTTCATGACCGTTGTTACAATTGGAGTAACAGAGGATTGCGTCCAATTATGCTCAAACATCCCGAGCCCAGATAATTTGCAACTCACATTTGGTAGTTTTGACAAGTGATTTAAATCGCGGGCCCACGAATTGAGTCCTTCCGCAGTCCTGTTGTATGGAGAGCCAGCATGGCACAAAACCACTTGAAGTTTTGGAAATTGTGACAATACAGCAGCACATGTTTCTGATAATTCGGGAATAATTTGTAAATCGAATGAAAGGCCTCTGTCAGAAATAGACTGAAGCCCTGCCATAAAGTCACCAGAAGTTAAAAGTTCATTTGTTTTACTATTTGCATCTTCTTCTGGTGATCTTCCAATTATTTGCCTTACGCCCACGACGGAAGAAAGCTTTTGCAGATCATCTAGTTGGATTTCTCGTTGTTCGCCTGATAAATTACAAAAAGCGACTTGAACCATGGGCCAAGATAGGTTCTCGTTGGCTATTTTATTTATCCATTTGGCTTCCTCTAAAGCATCTGCAGCTCCAACTTGTATATGAACCGATCCATTAAAGCCGAGAGCGGCAGCAAGTTTTCTGTGTTCATCAATCAGGTAGTTGCGTTGTATTGGTGTGGGGTCACCAAAGAAGCGTTTTTTTCCTGCTTCCATCAGCCATGGATAATTTACTGCATTTAAATCCCATAAGTGATGATGCGCATCGATCAATTTAAGCTCTCCCTATTGGTTATTTGAGCCAAAACATCCAATCCTTGTTGTTTCCAAAAATGTAGAAGATCAATAAAGATCCAGTTCTCTGCCAATTTATTTTCTGACCTACGATAAA